>Ga0233425_10005145_pt1 | contig 21046 bp, 18 predicted proteins | sample Watercolumn_Towu_2_FD_181712 | JGI IMG/M metagenome (GOLD analysis project Ga0233425, IMG submission 181712) | Freshwater microbial communities from Lake Towuti, South Sulawesi, Indonesia - Watercolumn_Towuti2014_140_MG | ecosystem: Environmental > Aquatic > Freshwater > Lake | place...
CTTCAACTTCGTCACCGGAGCCGGCATCGGGGTTGAGTTCGTTAACTTCGAGGCCGTACTTCGCCTTGAAAACTTCGATCGCTTCGCCGTAGTTGCACCAGTCGTGCGGCAGGGCGATAACAGTGAGGGTGCCTTCAGCCTGAGCAGCGGCAACCAATTCAGCCATCGGGTCGACGGGAGCTTCGGTCGCGACGACGGGGGGCTCGGTGGCTATAACAGGGGGCTCAGTCGCAACGACAGGGGGTTCGGTCGGGGCGGCGCCGCCACAAGCAGACAACAGGGTTGCCGCAACTACGAACAGAGCGAACAATTGAAAAGCAAACTTCTTATTCATATCTCTCTCTTACTCCTTTTTGAATTTTTGTTTGATTGGACGAACAGAATGAACTTCATTTTTTTCCTGCACACCTCCAATCTGTTAACAAAGCGTTAACATTTTAGCATTATCAATACCCAAAGTCAAACCATTCAACTTTGAGCACATTGACCCTGGTGAATTTTTCCACAGAACAGCATTATTTCATGAAGGAAATCAACCAATAAATGCCTGCGGAAAATAGAGCGCTGGCCGGAATTGTGATGAACCACGCAGTCACGATCTCCTCCGCCACACTCCAGCGAATCTTGCCAAATCGTTCGGAAGAACCCACGCCGATGATCGCTGAACTGACCACTTGCGACGTGCTGACCGGCAAGCCAAATACCGAGGCGGCCAGGATCACGATCCCGGATGTTAATTGTGTTGAAAAACTATGCACCGGGCGGATTTTATAAAACTTTCCGCCCAGTGTGCGGATCAACCTCCAGCCGCCCAGAGCAGTTCCCAGCGCGATCGCTCCGGCGCTTATCCCGATCACCCAAAAGGGCACGCGGAACTCTGTAATTTGTCCGCCGATCAAGAGGCTGAGCGTGATGATGCCCATTGTTTTTTGGGCGTCGTTCGTGCCATGGCTGAATGCCATGCCCAGCGCGGTGATAAACTGCCCATTTTTGAAAAAGGTATTAATTTCCGGCGTGGCGTTCCTCGCCATGAAATAAATCAGGCGGGTCACAATAAAGCCAAAGGCAAACCCGATCAGCGGCGACGTAAACAAGGCGATTAACACCTTCTCAAGCCCGTGTAATTTAATGGCGCCGTACCCGGCTCCTGCCAAAACCGCGCCGACCATGCCGCCGATCAAGGCATGTGACGAACTACTTGGAATGCCCAAAAACCAGGTCAGCAGATTCCAGGCAATTGCGCCGGTCAGGCAGGCAAGGATCACGGTCAGGTTCAAGGCGGCAGATTGCGCAACTTCGTCGCCGATGGTCGTGGCAACCGCGATCCCGAACAGGAACGGCCCCAGAAAATTGGCGACTGCCGTGAGCGCCAGCGCAGACTGCGGGCGGAAGGCGCGCGAAGCAATCATCGTCGCCACGATATTGCTTGAATCGTGAACGCCGTTCAGGAAGTCAAAAGCGACCGCCAGAAGGATAACAAGAATCAACTCAGAAGACATTAACACCTTGTTAAGTTTTCTTTACAACGATATCGGCAATCGTGTTCGCGGCTTCATCCCCGCGGTCGGCCGCATTCGACAAGTGGCGGTAGACCTCGCGCATTTTCAGCATCTCAACCACATGATGAATATCCTCAGGCCCGCTGAACAAGTCGGCAACGGCTTCGCGGTAAACGGCTTCGACGCGGTTCTCGAGCGCCTTTGCGCGCTGGGCATGGTCGGTGGCGACGTTCGGGTGCCTGGGCAAGCGCTGAACGGCGTGCCAGATCTCATAAGCCGCATCCTTCAGCAGGGACGCGATCCGCAGCATGTATGGCGTGGACTTGACATTCAGGATCACCATTTCCACCACCGTCGTATCGGCGTAGTCCACCACATCATCAATGGAGCGTGAAAGGGCGAAAATATCCTCCCGGTCAAAGGGCGTGACAAAGGTGCGGTTCAACTCGTCAATCAGGATGCGCCGCACTTCATCCGCCTCTTTTTCCTTGATGGAAAGTTCCTCGGCCACCACGGGGTCGCCTGTTTCAAGATATTTCACCAGCAGTTTCAAAGCTTCGTAGGCAATGGAAGCCTGTTCTTCGATCAGCCTTTGAAATACGTCTTCCTTGCGTTTAAAAATCTTCAACATAAAATCTCCAATCCAATTTGCTCAGGAGTCCGCTTTTACGCGAACGGCTTCAAATCGCCTGCGACCAGGCCGGGGAATTCGGCGCGCAGTTTTTCTTCGGTTTCGGGTGAAAGCAATGAATCGGTATTTGCTGACATCATCTCAGCAGCGCGCTTCATGGCGCGCGTATGGATGTCGGTGGCGCCGCGCTTTTCCCAGGTCGTGCGCGGGTCGCGGTCGGCCATTCTGGTCATCACAGCTTCGGTCTTCATGCGGCTGATGGTGTGTTTGGCAACGATGAACGAACCGCCGGGGCCGACCTCCTTGATCAGTTTCAAGGCCAGGTCATCCTCGCTGAATGAAATGCCGCGCTTGACGCGCTTCAGGTTCAACGCGATCTCGTCGTCAATCACAGCCTTTGCAAAGTCAAAGGTCTTGAGCGCATCAATCAAGCCGCCGATGTTGAACATGTCCATGCCGCTGACCAGGCCGCCGGTTGCCGACATACCCGTTTCATAGCCAGCCTGGGCGTCGTTCACTTTGGAATTCGTCAGCCCGATATAGCCGCCGCAGGGCACATTATAAAAATGCGCGATCTGCGCAAAGGCCATATGCAACATACCGCACTCAATTCCGCCGGAAGTGTATGCGCCGGTGCGCATGTCTGCCACTGTGGCGAGCGTGGCATAGATCAGCGACGTGCCTTCCTTTACCATCTGCATCAAGGTTGCCGTTGCAAGGAATTCAGCGTTGCCTTGCGCGAGCGTCCCTGCCATGGACATGGGAGAAGTGAGGCCGGCGTTGGGCACAATGGTCGGATACACCGGCAGGCCTTCCTTCGCAAAATACATCACGTTTTCAGTCGACAGGTGATCCATCGAAAGCGGCGAAACGGTCGGGCAATAATGATGCGTCAGGAACGGGCGCTCCTTGTAAGCCGCCTCCCCGCCCGCCACCATGTACGCCATCTTCATCACACTCAAGGTATCGTGGTGGTCTGTGGTAGTGACCCTGATCGGTTTGAGACAATACTTGAGAGCAGGATACAGCCTCGAGATTGTGAATTGATCCGACGGCGCGTCATCAGCCAGAGTGGAAATGGAGAAGACATCGTAGCCGGGCAGTTCATTGACCAGATGCGCGATGCGCGCGATGTCGCCGGATGCGGCGCGTCTTTCCTGGCCTGTGGCAGGGTCAATGATATCTGGAGCAGAGCTCGCCGTTACAATGACCGGGCTGTCCCGCGGAATCACGCGGTCAAATTTCGGGTCGCGCGCATAGAAGGTAAATGACGGCGGATACATTCGGCGGTATTTTTCAACTACTTCGCGTGGAAACCTGACGCGCTCACCGTCCACCGAACAGCCGTGCTGCGCAAATAACTCACGCGCAGGTTCATAGCGCACTTTTAAACCAACCTCTTCCAGAATTTCCAAAGAGGCATCGTGAATTCGCTCAACTTGTTCCTGTGTAAGCAGAGTTGCAAATGACATGGGGCGCATCCTTGTTTATAATTTCCTTATTCAACCAATGACCTTTTGATCTTCCTGCGTTCCATTTTTTTCTTTGGCAGAATTTTTGCGGCAAGTTTCTGGCTTTCCTTTACGAGCGGGTTATTGATGATCGGGCTGTCCTTCGGCAGGCGCAGGAATTTGCGAATGGTGTGGAACCGGTCACCGCGATACACCATGCGCTCAATGCGTACTGTGCGCGCCAGCCCCATGATTTGCTGGACGGGAAACATTTCCAGCCCCGAACGCGTGACCTTGAGCGATGCCGCAGCAATCGCAAAACGGATGGTATCTTCCAGCCTCCAGCCATTAAGATAGCCATAAGCAAACCCGGACGAAAAGGTCGCGCCGGCGCCGGAGGCGTCCACCGCTTTTACTTTGGGGGCAAACGCGCGGATGATCTCATTGCCCTGAACCGCCATGCAGCCCTGGCTGGCCATGGTGATGATGGCTGTCTGGATGCCGGCATTGATCAACTTGCGAGCCACGCCCAGCATGGCCTGCTTTTTCCCGATCTGCGCGGCATCTGTCACCGCCTGGCAAACCGTCACCAAACCGGAATATTTTTTGAGCAGTTCCGGGTGCTGGTGTCCGTGTTCAAAGTTGAGGAAGACCGGCACGTTATGACGGCGCGCTTCTTCCATCGCGCGCAGGATGTGAGCATCGCCATCATACCAGTCTACATACAGAAGTTTTGCCTTTTTTATCAAAGACAGGTCCGCAGAGTCTAGCGTGCCGAGAATTTCTTCGGAGCGCTGCCAGAAATAAGTGCGCGCGCCTTTCTTGTCTGAGACATTGACCTCAAGCGGTGTTTTGTATTTTTTTGTAAAACGCACTTTGCCGTGAACGCCCATTCTTTTCAGCGTGTCGGCCACGTGATGACCAAGCAGGTCGTCCCCTACCGCGGTGCCGATCATGCCGGCCGGCACACCCCACTGACTGAGGTTGCAGGCAATGATCGCGGCATCGTCATAGACATATTCGCTGACTTGATGAACGATTGCGCCGGTATTAAGCCTCGGGAGTTTATCCAGCGCCATGATGTAGACGGGAGTCAACATGCCGAAGCCGACGTATGCAGGAGTAGGGGTTTGTTTAATGGATGGCATTTTAATAAATTACCACAAAGGGTCACCAAGGCACACAAAGGTTAAAGAGCCTTTCCTTAGTACCCCTTTGTGATACTTTGTGGTTAAAGATTTACGCGCGCGCCCTCTCACTTTTTGGGTCATACAACACGCTGGCAGTCACCTCTGCCTCGCGGTTACCTTCAATCAACTCCGCCGTAAAGCGATTGCCTTTTACAGCCAACTCAACCGGCAGGAAGGCGTACAGGATGTTCTTCTTCACCGTAAAGCCATAGCCGCCGCTTCTTACGCGGGTAATGACCCTGCCTTCGTGATGCACCGCCTCGCCGCCATAGATTTGGACGTACTCCTCCGTATCTGTCAAAACCAGCGTGCAGAGTTTGCGCTTCACGCCTTCCGCCTTTTGCCTGACCAGCGCATCGCGCCCGATGAAATCACCCTTATCAAGGTCTACACAGAAACCAAGCCCGGCTTCATACGGCGTGATGGTCGGGGTGATGTCCACGGTGAAATATTTGAATCCCTTTTCAAGGCGCAGCGGGTCGAGCACCTTGTACCCGCCGAGTTCCATATCAAATTCTTTGCCCGCTTCGACGAGCATATCCCAAACCATTGTGGCTTTGTTGTTCGGAATGTACAACTCCCAGCCCAGCTCACCTGCGTAACTGACTCGTTGAGCTAAAACCTTCGCGCCGTTAATGTCAATCGGTCTGGTCACCAGATACGGGTGAGCTTGATTCGTCACATCGCTGCTTGTAACCTTCGTCAAGACATCCCTTGACTTCGGCCCCCACAACGCAAGGCAGGCGTATTCCCGCGTAATATCGCTGATGGACACTTCGCCGTCTTTCTCATCCACATTCATTTCGATTCGCGCCAGATCGTTGGCGATGAACCCAGACCCAGTGATCACCCAGAAATAATCCCGGCCCAAACGAGTGACGGTCAAGTCAGACTCAATACCGCCATTGCGATTCAAGAACTGGGTATAGATCGCGCTTCCGATGGGTTTGTCAATATTGCTGGAAGTGAGTCTCTGCAACAGCGGCAGCGCGCCCGGCCCTTTGACTTCAATTTTGCCGAACGAAGTTAAATCATACAAAGCTACACGTTCGCGGGTGGCGGTATGCTCAATCCGCAGGCGCTCGAAGAACGGGGGTTTTGCCCAGCCCCACTGGCGCTGGTCCTCGCCCATGCGCCTTGATTCTTTGCCCGGCTCGAAATAATTCACACGCTCCCAGCCAAATTTCTCGCCAAAGACCGCGCCGTTCTCCAGCAGGCGGTAATGCAGCGGACTTGTGCGGTGCGGACGCGCGCGTTCATGCTCATCGTGCGGGAAGCGCAGGCGGTAATAATATTTCACACTCTCGCAGGTGCGCTCCGCAGCGTAATTAAAATCGGAATAATAATTTCCAAAGCGGGTGGCGCGATAACCGTAAATATCCATCGGGGCTTCGCCGTCAATGATCCACTCTGCCATCAATTTGCCCATGCCGCCCGCGCCGCCATAGCCATTGAGTGACATGCCTGCCATCATCCAGAAACCTTTCACCCCGGGCATCGGTCCAAGCAGGGGCTGGCAGTCCGGCGTGTACGCGCCGGGGTGACGCACCAAAGTAATAATGCCTGCCTGATCCAAAAACGGCAGGCGGCGAATCGCGCCTTCAAGCAGCATTTCAAATTGGTCAAAGTCGCCGGGGAAGGATTTGCTGCCATGTTCCCACGGCGTGCCGTCAATCCAGCGCGGCAACGGCTTCGGCTCATAACCGCCAATAACCAGCCCGCCCTGTTCCTGGCGCATGTACACCAAATTATCGGGGTCGCGCAAACACGGAGTCTTCGCATCAAACTCGTGGCCGGGCACGGCGCGCAGCGCAATATGTTGATGGTCTACCGGAGTGGTCGGGACATGCAGCCCGGCCATGGCGGCGATACGCGGCGCCCAAAGTCCTGCTGCGTTGATGATGATCTCGCATCGGATCACGCCTTTGTCTGTCACAACAGCCTGAACCTCTCCCTTCGCTGAGAGCTTGATTCCGGTCACGCGCGTATTAGTGTAAACAGTGACTCCCAACTCTTTGGCAAAATTCACCATCGAAGTGGTCGTGGTGTACGGGTCAAGCTGGCCGTCGCGCGGAAGGTAGATTCCGCCGTACAACTCCCTGCTTGAAATTTGCGGCATGTGCTTTACCGCTTCATCCGGGCCGATGACTTCGCAGTCCAGCCCCAGGGCTTTTGCGCGGCTGACGCTTCGTTCCATTTCAAGCAATTGCTCTTTGCTGGAAGCCACGCGCAAACTGCCGACATGATCGAACAATCCCAGTTCGCTGTACAACTCCACGCTGTACATGCGGAACTTTAGCATGGCCTGCGATGTGGCAAACTGCGTCACCAGCCCCGCCGCATGTGACGACTCTCCGCTGGCAATTTCGCCCTTCTCAATAAGGACAACATCCTTGCGCCCATTCTTCGCAAGGTGATATGCAGCCTGCGCGCCGTAAATCCCGCCGCCAATGATTACGATCTCTGCATGGTCTTTCATAAGTGTACCTGCCTGTATGTGTTTTTTGTTTGCAAAAAAACGTCTCAATTATGCGCTTGTACCGTGGTTTGCCATCAGCACTTCAATCGAATGTTCCGCCAGGTCTTCCACGGCAGATGTACTGAAGCCTTCGTCTGTGACGAGTTTGTCAATTTCATTGATATTGGCAACCTGAAAATTTGAAACCACTCCCCACTTGCTATGGTCTGCCGCAATAATGACCTGCCCCTTTGTGCGTTCGATCATGCGGCGCACAACTTCCGCTTCCGGGTCGGTTGGCACGGTGCAGCCGTGTTTAAGACTGACCCCGTCTACGCCAAGAATCACCTTGTTGGCATAGACCAGCCCCAAATTGTCCAGCGCGAAGCGGCCTGCCAAAGAGTTGGAGCGTGACTGGAACTCGCCCCCGGTCAAATAGTAGTGAAAGCCCGGCTCGCCGATATCCGCAATGGCACTGACATTATTGGTAAAGACCGTGATGCGTGAATCACGGCGGATATGCTGAAGCACCTGCGTAGCAGTAGTGCCGCTGTTGATAAAAACAATATCGCCGTCTTCGATCAACGAAGCGGCAAGTTCGCCGATGCGTTTCTTTTCTTCGGGGAAATGCTGTGCGCGCTGTTGGTATTCCTGCTCGAAGATCATGCGCTGGCTGAGGATCGCGCCCCCGTGCGTGCGTTCGAGAATCCCCTTTTGTTCCAGCCATTCAAGGTCGCGGCGCACCGTGGCCTCAGATGTTTCAAGCAGTTCGCATAAATCCACCGAGCGCGCGATCTGATGAATGGTCAAATATTCCTGAATTCGTTCCCGCCGCTGGGCTGGAATGAGGGGTTTGCTCATTCGGGCGATTATATAAGAATTTGAAGGAATTTGCAAGTTTTTGACTTTTTTATTATAATCCGCCCAATTCCCTGCATAATAGACCTGACGGGCTTTACTGCAACCTGCATCAAAAACAGTGCCTTACGGAAACCTGTCGGGCCTTGATTTTATATGGAGCCTTGATGACCAAGCTTGTAAAAGACCTGATGCACCCACGCGTTATCACCTGCACGCCAACTGCCACTTTGGGTCATGTGGCTATCCTGCTCGACCAGCATCAAATCCATGCCTTGTTCGTCACCGACCGCGATGACCACATTCTGGGGGTCATTTCGGATTTTGATTTGATGGCCGGCGAATGGCTTTCATCGGATTCCGAAAGCCTGGCGGCCATGCGAAAATTAACCGCCGCGGATCTGATGACGCAGCCGGTTGATTCCGTCGAAGCAAACATTCCCCTCACTGAAGCAGTAAACCAGTTCATCGAAAAAAGAGTCAGTCGTTTTCTCGTCACCGATAACGGCAGGCCTGCCGGCGTTATTTCGCTTTCAGATTTTATCGCCAGCATCGCCGGTGAAATCAAAGCGAAGCGCAACACCGTCGGCGACGTAATGTCTGACGCCATTCTGGTCTGCCGCGGCAAGACCCCCGTAGCCTCCGCCGCGCGCGCCATGACCTCCTCCGGCTGGCGCTCTGTGCTGGTTGTTGATGCAAAAGGGAAAATCCTGGGCGTGGTCAGCGGACACGACTTGCTGCCTTTTGTTACAGAAGGCGTCGGCGGCAGCCTGATCGTGCGCGATGTAATGCACCCCGCATTGACCATAGACATCCACGCCAGCCTGCGCGAAGCCGCAGACTTGATGATTCAAAATCATCATCACAGACTCGTTGTGATTGATAAAGACGACCCAGAAGCTTTCCCTCTTGGCGCCATTTCAACTTTCGATATCGTGGCGGAAATGGCACGACCGGATTCGGTCTGGCAAAAATAAATTATTAACCACAAAGGAAACAAAGAGCACGAAGGGAAATCCAAAAATAAACTTTCTTGCGCCTTTGTGGTAATAGATTTTCAAGGAGATAACATCAATGTCAGAATTCCCAACGCAAGCGCAAGTCGTCATCATCGGCGGGGGCGTAGGCGGGGCAAGCATCGCGTATCACCTCACACTCATGGGGTGGAAGGATGTCGTCATTATCGAAAGGCACGAATTGACAGCCGGGTCAACCTGGCATTCGGCGGGGCTGGTTGGCCAGATGCGCTCAGACGCCAACCTGACGCGCATGATGCACTACAGCACCGACCTGTACCGCAAACTCAAAGCCGAAACAGGCGTGGATACTTCGTGGCGTGAAGTCGGCGGATTGCGCCTCGCGTGTTCCGCTGAACGCATGGAAGAAACCAAACGGCTCGTGGGCATGGCGCGCTCTTTCGGCGTGCCAATGGAATTGATCTCGGCCAAACAAGCGCAGGATATGTTCCCGCTCATGTCGCTGGACGGCGTGCTCGGCGCAGCCTATACCCCCAACGATGGCAGCATTGACCCGACAGGTTTAACGAACGCGCTCGCAGCCGGCGCAAAAAGCCGCGGCGCAAAGATTTTTACGAACACCAGTGTGACCGGCATCAACTTAAAGGACGGCCGCGTCAGCGAAGTGGTCACTGACAAAGGTACGATCAAGACCGAGATCGTGGTCAATGCCTCGGGGATGTGGGGACGCGAAGTCGGAAGAATGGTCGGGTTGAATCTGCCTGTCGTGCCAATGGCTCACCTCTACATCATGACCAAGCCCATCGAAGGCGTGACCAGCAAGTTCCCGAACCTGCGCGACCCCGACCTGCTGGTTTACTGGCGCGAGGAAGTAGGTGGATTGATCACAGGCGGATACGAGCGTCAGCCCGCCACCTTCGGCATGAACGGCATTCCAAAGGATTTCAAATTCCAACTGCTCCCGCCGGATTGGGAGCGCTTTACTCCTTTGATGGAAAACTCAATCCGCCGCGTGCCTGCAGTTGAACACGCGGAAGTTGTTAAACTCTTGAACGGACCTGAAGGCTTCACGCCCGACGGCGAATTTTTGCTTGGACCCACAACCGTCAAAGGATTCTGGGTGGCGTGCGCCTTCTGCGCTCACGGTCTGGCCGGCGCGGGCGGTATCGGCAAGGTGATGGCCGAGTGGATCATTGACGGCAGCCCCGAATGGGACATGTGGCGCCTTGATGTGCGCCGCTTCGGCCCGAACTACAACAGCATCAACTACACCGTGGCGCGCACCTTCGAGACCTACACACAGTATTACGATATCCACTTCCCCGGCGAAGAACGCCTGTCAAAACGCAATGTGCGCCTCTCCCCCACATACTACCGCCTGCGCGACCTCGGTTGTTCCTTCGGTGAAAAGATGGGTTGGGAACGCCCGAACTGGTTTAGAAAATATGAAGAGCTTGCCACGCATGGCCACGAACCGCGCGGCTGGGCGCGCCACAACTGGAGCCGCGCCATCGGGCATGAACATCTCATGACCCGCGAAAATGCCGGTCTCTTCGACGAGACGTCCTTCAACAAATTTGAAGTGCGCGGCGCCGGCGCATTGAACTTCCTCAACACGGTTTGCGCGAACGAAATAGACCAGCCCGTCGGTGCCATCGTTTACACACAGGCGCTCAATAAACGCGGCGGCATTGAATGTGACTTCACCGTCACGCGCCTTGCGGAAGACCGCTTCTTCATCGTTACAGGCACAGCCTTCGGCCAGCACGATATGTCGTGGCTCTCGCTCAACATGCCGGAAGACGGCACAGTCGCCATCGAAGATGTCGGCTCGGCTTATGCCTGCATCGGCTTATGGGGACCAAAGGCGCGCAAGATTTTGGAGAAGGTCACTCTGGACGATGTCTCCAATGCAGGCTTCCCCTACATGACCAGCAAGCGCATCACAATTGGAGACATTCCTGTGCTCGCTTCGCGCGTGACTTATGTTGGCGAGCTCGGCTGGGAGTTTTACTGCCCGACGGAGTACGGTCTGCGGCTTTGGGATACGCTCTGGGAAGCCGGTGAACCCGAAGGCATGGTGGCAGGCGGATACAAAGCCATTGACACTTTGCGGCTTGAAAAGGGTTACCGCTACTGGAGCGGCGAGATTTCGCCGGACTACACTCCCTACGAAGCCGGGCTTGGCTTTGCGGTCAAACTTGATAAAGCCAGTTTCACCGGCAAAGAAGCATTGGTCAAGCAGAAGGCGGAAGGACTCAAACGCAAGTTGTGTACGCTCACTCTTGCAGACGACCGCACCATCGTGCTTGGCAAGGAGCCGATCCGCGCGGGCGATAAGATCGTCGGCTGGGTGGCTTCAGGCGGGTTTGGGTATTCAGTGAACAAATCCATTGCCTACGCATATCTTCCAGTGGAATACGCGAAGGTTGGAACAAAATTACAGGTTGAATGTTTCGGGGAACAGATGAGCGCAGAGGTGGCTCCTTCTGTTCTGTGGGATGCGAAGGCTGAGAGAATTCGTCAGTAAACAGAATCAGGCTTGAGATTAAGCATGACCCGCATCAATCCGCCAAAGGAGGCCGCCATCCCGGAGATATTCCAAAAAGGAAGTTTACCTGCAAGTCTAAAAACCTAATCCCATTTGGAGAGAATGTCATGTCAACACTTGCAATTGATAAGGCCATTGAAAAAGTTCCGTTTCTTGCCGGGTCGAAGAATGTAAAGAAAACGCCTTTGAGCGGCGGAATTACAAATTTGAATTTCAAGATTGATGCAGACGGCAGGTCTTACGTGATTCGCCTTGCAGGCGCAGGCACCGACCAGCTCGGCATTAAACGCGATGTTGAGTACGCGGCAAATTACGCGGCGGGAGAGATGGGAATCGCGCCTGAGGTTGTGTATTTCATTACACCGGAAAATTATATTGTGACGCGCTTTGTTAACGGCAAACCCATTCCGCCGGATGTGATCAAAACCCCTGATTACCTGGCGCGTGTGGCAAAGAAGATTCGGCTCTTTCACAGGCGCGCGCCGAAGTTGAAAGGTGAATTCAATGTTTTTCGCCGCGTAGAGATGCTGGAGAAAATTTCCAGAAAAAACAACGCGAAGTTCCCGCACGACTGGGATTGGATCATGCAGAAGACAAAGGAGGTTGAAAAGGCGCTGGCGAAGGACCCGTACGTGCCCACGCCCTGCCATAACGACCTGCTTAACCTGAACTGGCTCGAAGAGGATGTGCCCGGTGAAATCGGCGAAATCCGCCTGCTGGACTGGGAATACGCCGGCATGGGCGATATCTTCTTTGACCTTGGAAATTTCTCTCACCACCACCGTTTGAACGAAGAGCAGGTGGAACGCTTCCTGTTCGAATATTTTGGCGAAGTGACCGACAAGCAGTATGCGCGCCTGCGCCTGATGTGGCCGATGTCTGAATTGCACGAGTCAATGTGGGGCACAACCCAGACGGGCATTTCCAAACTGGAGGAGGATTTCCAGGGGTATGCCGACCTGTGGTTTGCGCGCTTCCGCCAACACGTGACTGACTATCGCTGGGAACAGTGGTTGAAGGATGCAGGAAAGAAGTCGAAGTAGGAATTCAGAAATCAGAATTGTAAATTTCCCTGAACTCGCAATTCTGGTTTCATAATTTGCAAGAGTTAAAAAAATTCGAAAAAAGTGAACAACATAAGGAGTAAGAAATGTCCATCGTAAATGCAAAAGAAATCATGGTAGAAGCCGCAAAGAAAGGCTACGCAGTCGGCGCGTTCAATGTGACCGACCTGCTGCAATTTGAAGCCGTGATCGACGCGGCGGTCGAGACCAAGTCACCGGTCATGGTTCAGACCTCGGTCAAGCCGTCGCAATTCCTCGGCACAGACATGATGGTTGCCATCTACCGCACGCTCGCAGAAAAAGCGCCCGTGCCGGTGGTGCTGCACCTCGATCATTGCACCGAGATTGATTACTGCAAAAAGTGCGCCGATGCCGGTTACACCAACATCATGATTGATGCGTCCAAGCAGTCCTATGAGGAAAACATCCGCCAGACCAAGGAAGTGGTGGACTACTGCCATAGCGTCGGCAATATCTCTGTCGAAGGCGAGCTTGGAACCGTCGGCGGCGTGGAAGACCAGATCAAGGTCGCGGAGGATGAAGCGCAGCTGGCGAATCCCGAACAGTCGGTGGAATTCTGCGAGCGCACGGGTGTGGACATCTTCGCCCCGGCCATCGGCACAGCCCATGGCGTGTACAAGACCAAGAATCCCAAGATTGATACCGAGCGCATGGCGACCATTCACAAGATGCTGAACGGCAACGGAATCAAGACCCCGCTCGTCGTCCACGGCGGGACGGGTCTGCCCGAAGACACCATCAAGAAACTGCTGGCGGCTGGCGGCGCGAAGTTCAACGTCTCGACCGAGTTGAAGCACACGCTGATCGACGCGAAGTGGGAGTACATCAACGCCCACCGCGACGAGTACGACCCCGGCAAGGTTGACAAGTTCGTGCGCGAGGCCACGAAGAAGGCTGTCATGCACTGGATGGAGATGATCGAGTCGGTAGGTAAGGCATAGACAGGTAAACAGGTACACAAGTACACAGGTAAACAAGTACACATCGAATCAAGGCACGTGTGTACGTGTATACGTGTGTACCTGTGTACGTTGGAAATCAACAAACTAACAGGAGACACCACATGAAACAAATAGAAGAATATTATGCGCCCTGGGTCAAGGGCATCCCGATGTACATTTCGGAGCATATCGAACTGGCGTGGCGCAAGCCCGAACTGCACCGCATGATGTCGAACGAGAACCCGCTGCCCCCGTCCGAGAAGGTTTTGGACGCGATGTTCAAGTACGCGAAGATGACCAACCGCTATCCCGATCAGGGACTCATCGTCCGCTCGAAGATCGCGGAGATCAACGGCGTGGCGGGTCCGCAAAACGTGATGATCGGAAACGGTTCGAGCGAAGTGTATGACAACATCTTCCGCATGTTCATCGAACCCGGCGACGAGGTGATTCAGCACACGCCCTGCTTCGGCATCTACGGCCTGCGCGGAACATTGCTCGGCGCGAAGATGGTCTCTGTGCCGATGATCTACAAGGATCACCTGCTACACTTTGATCCCGACGCGCTGATGAAGGCCATCACCGACAAGACCAAGATCATCGTCATCCCGAACCCGAACAATCCGAGCGGCAACTTCATGGATCCGCAACACTTCGAGCCGTTCGCCAAATTGGGCATCCCGCTGGTGGTGGACGAGGCCTACATTGAATACGCCGGTTTGGGCATGTCACAGGTGGAGTTGACCAAGAAGTATAAGAACGTCTTCATCACCCGCACGCTATCCAAGGCCTACGGTTTGGCGGGCATGCGCTTCGGTTACACCATCGCCCACGAAGAAACCCTCAAGCAGGTGGCGGGATCGCTCCTGCCGTGGAACGTGGGAACAGTTCCGATGTGGGCAGCGCTCGCCGCGTTTGAAGATACCGAAGGGCTTGCCGAGCGCGTCAAGTTCAACAATGACGCGGTGGATTACATCAGCGAATCTTTGAGCGTCATCCCCGGCTTCTACGTCATGCAGTCCAAAGCCAACTACATCCTCTTTGACTGCGGCGAAACCGGCAAGACCGGCAAGGAAGTCCTCGCCTATGCCGAAACGAAGGGCATCATCCTGCGCGGCGAGAGCAAGAAGTATGGCTCAGACGGCTGGTTCCGCGTGACCATCGGCTCGAAGGAAGAGAACGAGTTATTCGTCAATACTGTTCTCGAATTCTTCGGGATGAAGAATTAATTTTCACCACGAAGGAACGAAGGGGCACGAAGGAAAAAACTTTGTGTCCCTTCGTGACACTTTGTGGTTGAGAAGGAGAAACTCATGTCCAAAATTAAGGCGGTGTTCTTCGACCAGGACGGCGTCATCATCGACACTGAACGTGACGGCCATCGTGTGTCGTTCAACATGACTTTCAAGGAATTCGGTTTTACTGATGAATGGGATGTGGAGTATTACCACGAACTCCTGCAAGTCGGCGGCGGCAAGGAACGCATGAAGCATCACTGGAAGACGAAGGGCTTTTCCAAGCCGATGAGCGAAGCAGAGATCGACCAGCTTGTCAAGGATATGCACAAGCGCAAGACCGCCCTCTTCGTGGAACTGATCGAGACCGGCAAACTGCCCCTCCGCCCGGGCCTGCACCGCTTCATGAAAGAAGCGATGGAAGCCGGCTTGAAGATTGCCGTTTGCACCACATCCAATGAGCAGGCCGCCAAAGCCATCACCGAGGGACCGCTGGCTGACATTAAATTCGAGATCGTGCTGGCCGGCGACGTGGTTGAAAAGAAGAAGCCGGATCCGGCCATCTACAATCTGGCGCTCTCCAAACTTGGATTGCAGCCGGATGAAGTATTTGTGGTCGAAGATTCAAAGAACGGCCTCGCAGCCGGTAAGGCCGCGGGAGCAAAGGTCATCGTGACAACCAATCACTACACCGAAAAGGAAGATGTAAGCGCAGGGGATGTGATCGTCTCATGCCTTGGTGACGCGGACGGTGAAAAAGCCGAACTCCGCAAAGGCGATATCAAAGGCTTCGACGGTGTAGTCCACGTGAAGCAGTTGATGGAGTTGTTCGGGTAAGTGAGTTGAAGGTTTAATATTGCAGGTTGAAGGTCGAAGGCCGTGCGGCTTTCGACCTTTGACTTTTGAAAGGGATGTTTCATGGCAGAAATCCTCGATATTGTTGACGACAACGACCGCATCGTTGGGCAGGAACTTCGTTCCATTGTCCACGCACATGGATTACAGCACAGGGGTGCGCATGTTTTTCTGTTCACACGGAAGGGGAAACTGCTCATACAGAAACGCAGCGCAAATCGCGCCTCCTCCCCGTCCAGGCTGGATTGCTCGGTCTCGGAGCATGTTCAGGCTGGGGAAAGTTATCTGGAAGCGGCAGTGCGCGGTATGCAGGAAGAGTTGGGATTGACAGAAATTGAGGTCTCACCGCTCGTTACCTTCAAAATGAATTATGGTCTGAACGATAATGAGATCAGCCGCCTGTTCAAGGGAGTGGTCAACCCTGGAGAGGTGAAGTTCGACCCTGTCGAAATTGAAGAAGTGGGATATTACAGCATGGAAGAGATCAAGGCCATGCTGGCCGGGGATAGTGAAAAGTTTTGCGGGTGGTTTGTTGAAATCATGAATTGGTACCTTGGGAATTCATCCAGGGTGCAGGTGCTAAATTCCGGGCTGGGGTAATCTCACGGATAAACAACCCGCTATCGGCTTGCTCGCAGCGTGAGGCGGGTACACCCACCCCCCGAGCCGAGCCGTATATCCTGTCGAGAGTTAACTCACTCACCTTACGCAGTTTACTCGTAGCGCGACATTCATGTCGCCTGAAACCACGAGATAAATCTCGTGCTACCGTGTAAGGTGAGTTAACTCATATTCAAACAAAAAAAGGCAGGCGCGAACCTGTCCTTTTTATTGCTTCAAACCGCGTCAATTAGACAATTCTTATCAGGTATAATTCGCGCCATGTTAACCCCGGAACAGATCGAAACAAAACTTGACCGAATTCTTTTAAAGGTGCAAAAGCCCGGCCGCTACGTCGGCGGCGAACTTAACACCACCATTAAAGATTGGAACAAGGCGCAAGTCAAAACGGCGCTGGTCTTCCCTGATATTTACGACATCGGCGTTTCCAATGTCGGCTTGAAAATTCTTTACGACCAGATCAATCAACGCGATGATGCGCTGGCTGAACGCGCGTATGCGCCCTGGCTGGATATGGAAGCGCTCATGCGCGAACATGAGATTCCGCTCTACGCGCTCGAATCAAAACGACCTTTGGCCTGTTTCGACTTAATCGGCTTTACCCTGCCCTACGAGACCCTCTACACCAACACCCTCAACATTCTCGACCTCGCAGGCATTCCCATCCGTTCGGCAGAGCGTAACGAAACACACCCCATCATCATCGCCGGCGGACATTCCGCCACCAACCCCGAACCGATGCACGCCTTCATTGATGCGTTCGTGATCGGCGAGGGCGAGGAAGTCATCCACGATATTATCAATGCGATTATGTCATTGCGAGCGCACTCTGCGAAACAATCTCCCAATGACCAGGGATTGTTTCGCCGGGAAGAACGCCCTCCTCGCAATGACATATTAATTAAACTTGCCAAAATTCCCGGCATTTATGTACCTCAATTTTACGAGACGGCTTATCTCGAAGATGGGACAGTAGCACACACCCTGCCAACCATCGCCGAGGCGCCAAAAGTAATCAGCAAACGCATTGTGGCGAAACTGCTCCCGCCGCCGGTGAAATTCATCGTGCCGAATATTGAAGTCGTCCACAATCGTGTGTCAGTGGAGATTATGCGGGGCTGTACCCGCGGGTGTAGATTCTGCCAGGCGGGCATGATCACCCGTCCTGTTAGAGAAAGAAGCGTGCAAGAGGTGGTGGACGCCGCCGATGAGGCAGTCCGCTCCACGGGATTTGAAGAACTCGCATTGATGTCATTATCATCCTCCGATTACACCTACATCAACGAGCTGGTGGATGCGATCAGCAAACGCTTTGAGGGAAGAAAGTTGTCGGTCAACTTGCCTTCGCTGCGAATTGAATCAGTTTCGGTGGATTTGATGGACAAGCTACGCCAGCACCGCTCGGCCGGGTTTACACTCGCGCCTGAAGCCGCCAGCGAACGGATGCGCCGCATCATCAACAAATACATTCCCGACGAAGACATCATCGCCACCACCCGTGAAATTTACGCGCGCGGCTGGACGACGATCAAGCTGTATTTCATGATCGGCCATCCCAGTGAAACGCTTGAGGATGTGCAGGCCATTGTGGATTTATGCCGCCGCGTGATTGATGAGGGCAGGAAAGCCGCAGGCTGGAGAATCAAATTGCACGCGGGAGTCAGCACTTTTGTGCCGAAACCGCAGACACCGTTTCAGTGGGTCGCGTGTGATACGCGGGAAAATATTCTTGAAAAACAGGCTTTGCTCAAACGCCAGCTATTAAAGGATAAGAGCATCAAATTGAGTTGGACCAAGCCCGAAGATTCTCTGCTTGAAGCATGGCTCTCGCGCGGCGACCGCAGAATGTCTGAGGTCATTTACACTGCCTGGAAGAACGGCGCAAAGTTCGACGCGTGGGATGAAGCCAAGAAGCAGGAAGCCTGGCTGCCTGCCTTCGAAGAGCACGGACTTGACCCGGCCTTTTACACACACCGCCAGCGCCGCACAGATGAGGTCTTTCCGTGGGAGCATATCGCTACAGCCGTGCGCAAGTCTTTTCTGTTTCAGGATTTCCGCCAGTCGCTTGAAGGCCAGATCCGTGTGGACTGCCGCTTAAACTGCTTTGCCTGCGGCATTCTGCCGACCTTCGCCAACCTGCGGCGCGAGAATCCCGGCGAGGGCTGGAAGTGCCCGGATGTAAAAAGCCCCGGGGCTGGAATCAATAATCAGGTAACAGTGGTCGGCAGCCAGTCGTCAGTGGCGGGTGATTAATTTATCATGGACAAGGCTGCTTTCATTTCGCGCTTGCAGCGCGAGCGCGATAAGTTTGAGTTGCTTTTAAACCGCGTGGGGTTTATGCGCCGCATGACGATGAAGGGGGTATCCGGCGGATTATCGGTGAAGGATTTGCTGGCCGACATCCTCACCCGTCAACAGTTCATAGCCGACCGCCTGAGCGAGATATTGCACGGCGAAACATATTCACCCTGCGCGTCTCAGATCGCATTGGATGATTTCCACGGCAAGTTTGGCTACCCCGATTACGAATCGCCACTGGTGGAAAGGGAAGTCCGCAGCCATATCGTCACTTACAAACATAAGAACATCAGCCTCGATGATATTGTCGAGCAGGAGCTGGCGGCCTACGCCAACATCCTCTTTACGCTCGAAAAGTTAACCCACAACCAGTGTCTTGACCACGATCTCTTTCACCGCATTGCCGAACAAACCTACAAGCCTTACCGCAAGACGGGCATTGAGATCAACCGCTGGTTGAAATCCACAACAACGGAATCGAATTAACATGCGCGCACGCATTACTTTCACAAAACAGGGGGCGCTGCGATACACCGGCCACCTTGACCTGCACCGGCTATGGGAACGCGCCATGCGCCGCGCGGAACTGCCGCTCGCCTACTCACAGGGATTTCACCCGCAGCCGAAGATCAGCATCGCCGCCGCCCTGCCGCTGGGATTTTCTTCACGCGCCGAAGTGCTGGATGTGCGTCTCAATGAGGATATTGCACTGGGCGAAATCGCCTCGCGCTTGAAGGACAATCTTCCAAGAGACATTCAAGTCACCACAGTTGAATCAGTGGATGAACGGGCGCCAGCCCTGCAAACACAGGTGCTCTCAGCGGAGTACGATGTCCAATTGGCAGAACCAGTTGACGGCTTCGATTTGAAGCGCAGGCTTGCAGAGATGCTGGCATCCGAGTCGCTTCCGCGCGAGCGCCGCGGCAAATTCTATGACCTGCGTCCGCTGGTTGAAAACCTCGAGCTTGAAACAGACGAAAATGGCAGGCATCACCTTTCGATGATCTTATCTGCGCGTGAAGGCGCAACCGGCCGCCCCGAAGAAGTGTTAAATGTATTGGGTATTGAAGCTGAATACACACGCATTGAAAGAACGAAGTTAATTTTTCAGTAACCTGCACCCATAAAAAATAATCGGTTGAGGAGAAATAATATGGCGCTGATCGTATCTTTGTTTTTCGGATTTGTCCCCATGTTCATGTTCGCGGCCTTCGTCTACTGGCTTGACCGCTACGAGAAGGAGCCCAAAGCCCTGCTCGGAGCGGTCTTTTTTTGGGGGGTGATTATCGCCGCCGGCGGGGCGTTCATCATCAACACCATTTTTGGCATGGGAATTTACATCTTCACCGGCTCGGAAGGCGCCGCAGACGTGGGCACTACGTCCGTGGTCGCGCCGATCGTGGAAGAATTCCTCAAGGGCTTTGCAGTCGTGATCGTCTTTTTCATGTTCCGCAAGGAGTTTGACTCCATCCTCGATGGGATCATCTACGGTGGCATTGCGGCGCTTGGTTTTGCCGCAACCGAAAACACGCTTTACATCTTTCGCAACGGCTATCAGGAAGGCGGCTGGGGCGGGCTGTTCCTGCTGGTCTTCATCCGCGTCATCGTGGTCGGATGGCAGCATCCTTTCTACACCGCGTTTACAGGCATCGGCCTGGCTGTGTCGCGCACGAACAGGAACCCGATCATTAAGTTCATTGCTCCGTTCGTGGGCTTCGGCGTGGCAGTAACAACACATGCCTTCCACAATACTTTTGGCGGGTTGATCGGCGGGCTGGGCGGCCTTGCGGCAGGCACCTTCATTGACTGGATCGGCTGGTCGTTCATGCTCGGCTTCATCATTTGGATGATTAGCAACGAACGCAACATCGTAAAGAAGCATCTGTATGCCGAAGTTGTCTCGGGTTTGATCTCGCCGGCCCAATATCAAAAAGCCCTTTCGCCCTGGACGATGACTACAGCCGGGCTGAGCGGAAAAGCCAGCGCCCGCTTCTATCAGGTCTGCGGCGAACTCTCGCACAAGAAGGAGCAAGCCGCAAAACACGGTGATGAAAGCGGCAACATGGCGATTATCGAATCACTGCGCGCAGAACTGGCGATATTGTCGCCGCAGGTGAAGTAAATCCGCATCTTTCTCCGCCCAAGGCTGGTGACTGGTTCACCGGCCTTTATTTATCTGTGAGAGGATGACTGCAAGTCCGTATGGTAAAATACCGTTCGTTGCCCCCGTAGCTCAGTGGACAGAGTGTCGGCCTCCGGAGCCGAAGAGCGCAGTTCGAGTCTGCGCGGGGGCGCAAAAACCGCTGAAAGGCGGTTTTTTTAGTTACAATTGATTTGTGACCAAAAAACATTTTTTTCATTTCCTGTTGTTTCTATTATTATCTTCAGGCTGCGGC
>Ga0233425_10005146_pt1 | contig 21044 bp, 14 predicted proteins | sample Watercolumn_Towu_2_FD_181712 | JGI IMG/M metagenome (GOLD analysis project Ga0233425, IMG submission 181712) | Freshwater microbial communities from Lake Towuti, South Sulawesi, Indonesia - Watercolumn_Towuti2014_140_MG | ecosystem: Environmental > Aquatic > Freshwater > Lake | place...
AAGCAGGACCCGGGCGAGTTGATTGACGCCTGGCACATCGGCGACCGGATGGAGGACTTCGCCGAATTCCCGGGCGACGAGACGACCAACGACGAGGACAAGGACATGGCGACCGTCGCCGACGTCCACACCGACCCCAACTCCAAGACCGTACTCGAAGTCGCGGTCGGGCATCCGCTCCACGTCTTCGCGCTGGTGCCTTTTGCCGGCAAGCAGTACATCGCGACCGGCGGCATGTTCTCCTACTACGAATTCACCCAGCCGATGGACAAGCGGCTGACCGATGCCCAGTGGCAGGAAATGAAGAACCGGCCGGCGATGCCGGAGTGGACGAAGAGCTTTGTGGTTCAGTGAACCACAAAGCCATTGCAGATTGTAGATTACGGATTGCAGAATGCAGATTGACTCCACCTCGGATTCCCGGTCTTTCTGGCGTCTTGGCGGTTCCAATCCGAGTCTGCGAAATCTGCGGACAAGCTGAAAGGACGGAAGATGGCGAAGATAGCGTTTCTATTTCCCGGCCAGGGTTCGCAATACGTGGGCATGGGCAAGGACCTTTACGATGCCTTCCCGGCCGCGAAATCGGTCTATGACCGCGCGAGCGACCTGCTCGGGTTCGACGTTCGCAAGCTCGCGTTTGAGGGCCCGGAAGACGAACTGCGCAAGACCTGTTTCACCCAGCCGGCCCTGCTCGTACACTCGATTGCCGTGTATGAGATACTCAAGGGCAAGGGCATCCAGCCCGAACTCGCGGCCGGGCACAGCCTGGGCGAGTACTCCGCGCTCCATGCAGCGGGCGCCCTTGACTTCGAGTCTGTAGTCAAGCTGGTGAAGCGACGGGGCGAACTGATGTTCGCCGAAGGCGCCAAGAACCCCGGCACCATGGCCGCCATCATCGGCATGGGCGGCGACGCGGTCGCCGAGCTCTGCCGGGAAGTCGAGGGCATCGTCGTGCCCGCCAACTTCAACGAACCGACCCAGACCGTGATCTCCGGCCAGGTCCCTGCGGTCGAGAAAGCGATGGAACTGGCGAAGGCGAGAGGCGCACTGAAGGCCGTGCGCCTGCCCGTCTCAGGCGCGTTTCACTCTCCCCTGCTTGAGAACTCGGCCCGGGAGTTCCGGGAGTATCTCGCGATGTTCGAAATCCGTGAGCCGCGGTTCCCGGTGATTGCCAACGTCACGGCCGAACCTGAGAAGACCGCGGCCGAAATCCGGGCAAATCTCGAGAACCAGCTCATCAGCCCGGTACAGTGGACCCGGACCATTCAGACCGCGCGCGGGCTTGGGACAGAGCAGTTCTACGAAGTCGGCGCCGGCAAAGTCCTGACCGGACTCGTCAAGCGTATCGACCGCGCCGCGCCCTGCGCCACGCTCGGCAGGACCGATGAACTGAACGCGCTGTAGACCAAGTCGAATTGCCTGTTTGAGGTTTCACCTCTTCGCTTCGGAAAGGTGAAACCTCAAGCGCTGCCGCAGTTGGAGTCACGTCTGGCGGAGTCCCGGAACTCGTACAAGGGCTCGAACTCAGGCCGATGCTGCGGCACAGTATGATGCCTGGGTCCGGCTTCGCTCCTGCCTGCTTGACTTGCCCCGGACCGAGTCTATAATTTCAAGTCTGGTTTCGTGGCGGTTCTCGCGGCGAGACCGAGACAACTGGTATCGGTTTGAAAGCTTCAGCGCTTGAACCTGACCGTGTCCATCGGTGACTGGAAGACTCGAGGAGGAATAGTGAAAAGACTCGCAGTGCTTTGTCTTGCCCTGCTGCTGGCGATTGGCTTTGCCGGCGTGAACTACGACCCCAAAGAGCATGAGATGCTCGTCAAGGTCCAGGCTGACTTCAACGACATCCCAGCCCTGCAGGCTGCCGGGCTGTACATCTACGCTGTTGGCGAGGGCTGGGTGCGCGGCGCGATAGCCCCGAGTGCCGCGGCTGCGCTGGACGGTCAGGGACTTCGCTACGAGGTCCTGATTCCGGACATGGTCAAGCACCACGAACAGATGGCACCGGGCGATGACTTCGGCCGGTACCACACGTACCAGGAAATCATGGACTCGTTCGCCCTGGTGGCCACGCTCAATCCGACGATCTGCCACCTCGATACGATCGCCCAATCCACGACCGGCAGGTATCTGATAGCCCTGAAGATTACCGAGAACGCCCAACAGGAAGTCCATCGCCCCCGGCTGGTCTGGGACGGCACGACCCATGGCAACGAGAATATCGGCACCGAGGCCTGCTGGTACTTCATGCAGCAGCTCGTCGGCCGGTACGGCATTGACCCGCTGATTACCCAGTTGGTGAACACCCGCGAAATCTGGATTATCCCAGTCATCAATCCCGAAGGCCTGATCAACCGGACCCGGGGCAGCAGCATCCTGGCCGACCCGAACCGGGACTACGGCTATGCCTGGAACAGCGCGTCCGGCGCAAACGTGCCGTGGTATTCACCCGAGGCCCGGGGCCAGCGCAACTTCATGCAGCAACATCCCTTTGTCATCACCGCGACCTATCACAGCGGAACCGAGAGTGTGATGTGGCCCTGGAGCTACAGCCGGATTGCGACCCACGACAGCATCGCCCACAAGGAACTGTGCGACCGCTACAGCTCGTTTACCAGCTATCCGTCGTTCCAGATTTCCCGGGGTCTCTACGAATGCCAGGGCACGTCCTCGGACTTCACTCACGGTGCCGAGGGCGCACTTGGTATCGCGGCTGAGATTGGCGACGGCCAGCCGCCGCCGCAGGGCGACATTGACACCATCTGTAAGGTCAACTGGAACGGCAGCAGGGACTACATGATTCGCGGGGCCTGGGGCATCCGGGGCCGGATCACCGACTCCCTGACCGGGGCCGCGGTGAAGCAGGCGATTGTTGTCCCCAGCACACCGGACTGGATGACCTACGCCGACACCTGCGGCTGGTACTTCAAATACGTCCGTCCCGCGACCTACAGCGTCAAGGTGATGGCCGACGGCTACGTCACCAAGACCTTCTCCGGGATTGCCGTGCCGGCCGACACCTACGTGACTGTTAACTTCCCGCTCCTGCCCGATACCACTGCGCCCATCACCGGCTACAAAGTGGCTACCTGGATCTGCAAGAGCCCCTCCGGAGCCGGCAACAGCAAGGGCTTCTGGGCCCTGGGTCCGCAGGACAGCCGCATTCTATCGCTGACCACCGGCGGCAGCGCGGTCATCGAATTGGGCGACATCATTCTGAACGGCGCCGGCACCGATTTCACGGTCTACTCCACCGGCAGCAAGCCGTGTTCGGTCTTCGTCGCCGAAGACGAATGGAACGGCCCCTGGCATTTCTGCACGTACGGTTCCGGGGACATCAGTTGCGACCTCGCTGCCGCCGGAGTAAGCTCAGTTCGCTACGTCCGGCTGGTTGACGGCGGTCAGAACTACGAACTCGACGCGATTGAGGGCGTCGTGGTCAATGCCCCGGCCCTCAGCTACAACGGGCTCCGAATCGTGGATTCGACCGGCAACAGCAATGGCCGACTTGACCCGGGCGAGCAGGCGCAACTGGTGGTCAGCCTGCGCAATGCCGGGCGCCAGCCGGCTGGCAGTGTCCTCGGGCGGCTCCATGGCTGGAGCACGTGGACCACTGTGAACGACTCCCTGGGAGCATTCGGTACAATCATGCCCGACTCCGTGCGCGAGAACAACACAGACCGGTTCGATGTCACGGCCAGTGGCGGGACCCCGCGCGGCACGCCCTGCGACTTCACACTCTATCTCACCGGCACCGACTACTCGGACAGCATCCGATTCACGATTGTCGTGGGACAGATTACGGCGGTGGACCCGATTCCCGACGGCCCGCGCACGCCGGCGCGCTACTATGCCTATGATGACGTGGATGCCGCCTATCCCCCGCACCCGACCTACCAGTGGGTGGAAATCAAAACACTGGGCACACGCCTGACTCTGAGCGATGACCAGACGGTCCAGGTCAACCTGCCTTCGCAATTCGGTCCCTGGAAGTACTACGGCACGCGCTACACCCAGCTCTCAATCTGCTCCAACGGCTTTGTCTGCGCCGGCAGCCAGACCAGCACCGCCTGGACCAACGCACAACTCCCGGGCACCGGCGGCCCGGCCTCGATGGTCGCGCTCTGCTGGGACGACTTGAATCCGCCCGGTGGCCAGGGCATCTACTACTACCACGACGCAGCCAACCACCGGTTCATTGTCGAGTATGACTCGATTTCCCACTACAGCCCGAGCGGCACCTACGAGAAATTCGAGCTGCTGATCTACGATACGACGATCACCAGCCCGACCGGCGACAACGTCCTGATCGCCCAGTACGCAAACGCAGTTGACTATTCCAGCGTTACCGTCGGCCTGCAGGACCCGACCCAGACCATCGGAATTCAGGCGCTGTTCAACAGCAGCTACCACGAGGCTGCGGCTGTGATTCAGGCCGGCCGGGCGGTCGAGTACGCGACCATCCCCAACTCCGGGTTCCAGGAAGGCGCTGCCCGCCGTCCAATGCCGCTTGAGCTTGCTGCCTTCCCCAACCCGCTGACGAACACGAGCCGTGTCACGTTCTCCCTGCCCAAGGCGGGCCCGGTCTCCCTCAAGCTCTACTCGACCGATGGTCGGCTGGTTCGCACGCTGTTCAGCAGCCCCTGCCAGAATGCCGGCGCGTACTCGATCCCAATCGTCAATCGTCAATCGTCATACATCATTCCGCATGGCGTCTACTTCCTCAAGCTCGAAACCGACTGCGGCGCTCGGGCGTCGAAGCTGGTCATGCTCGACTAGTCGCTGAACGCAGGTATTCACCAGAGGCGCCACAGGGCGCCTCTGGTCTCTTGCGTGAAGAATCAGCGTAACATCTTCAGGGGTAGACCTGTCTAACAGAAGTGTTGGCTAGTTGACCCGGAACAGACAGACCATTGGGAATGGAGGAACCATGAAGCGTTCGTTCGTCTTCGCATGCGCGCTCTTTGCGCTCGCTGTGAGTCCGACTCCAGCCCAGTGGCTGGAGACGACTATCTACCTGCCCGACACGATGGCCTGCTTGAACAACCCTGAAGCCGTGGTCTGGAACCCGGCCAACAATCAGGTGTACGTCGGCGGTGCCAGCCCGTACGTCATTGCCGTTGATGCCGCCCTCAATCAGAAGGTCGCTCGGGTCCCGGCGACCGCGGTCAACTTCGCGGTGGACGCGGTCCGCAACCGCATCTGGTGCGCGGGCGGTGACTACGGCGATTCGGTCCTCACGGTCATTGACGCCGCGACCAACGCTGTGGAGCGCCTGGTCGGCGTCCCGAATTGGTGTCCCCGCGTGCTGTGTCTCGATTCCGCCGGCGCCGTCTACTGCGCCGACCCCTACGGTGACTCCGGCGCTTTTGTCAGCGTTATCCGCCACGATTCGCTGGAAGCCGTCGTCCGGATACCGGATGAGCCCAACGCCATCCTGTTCAATGCCGCCAGCAACGAGGTCTACTGCCTGTGCTACGACCCCGGCCAGGTCGCGGTCATCCGGAACGACAGCGTCGTGAAGCTCCTCGACGTTGGCGCCCAGCCGGTGGCGATGCTCTTGAACCCGGCGACCAACCGACTCTACACTGCGGACCAGGGTTATGACCAGGTAAGCGTCATTGACTGCGCCGAGGATTCCGTGACTGCCGCAATCCCGGCCGAATTCGGGCCGGTCGCGCTCGCCCTGAATCCGGTCAACAACAAGATCTATTGCTCAACTCTGGAGGGCGACTCGGCCACGAACCTGGTGGTCATTGATGCCACTGCGGACACGGTCGTCGCCCTGATACCGCTGAACGAAGGCGAACTGGGTGACCTGACCTACAATCCAACGAACAATACTGCCTACTGCGCGGACCTTGACAACTACCTGCTCGTTGCCGTTGACGGCGCCGGCGATACCGTGGTCGCCTCGATTCCGATTGCCGGCGCAATCGGACGGCTCACGTGCAGCCCGGCATCGAACCGGGTCTTCGCGCTCGACCTCACCAGTCGCCAGTTGGCGGCCATTGACGGCAGCACCAACCTCGTGGTCGAGTTGATCGCGCTTGGTTCCGGTCCCGGCGCGATGAGCTATGAGCCGGGCCTGGACAAAGTGTATTGTGCGGACGATGTGACGAACAGCCTGTACGTCATAGACTGCACCCGGAACAGCATCACGCGCACGCTGCCCACCGGCCGGTCGCCCCGGGCGACTGCGGTCAATCCGCTCGACGCCAGGCTCTACGCCGCCAACTACCTCGGCTCCACCCTGAGCATCTTCGACTGCGCGTCGGACAGCCTGCTCGCCACGATTCCGACCGGGGCGATACCCCGAGCCGTATGCTGGGGTTCGACGCACGACAAGGTCTACACTGCCAATGCTACCGGCGACAACATCAGCATCATTGATGGCGCCGGGGATTCTCTGCTCAAGACCCTTCCCGTCGGCGACCGCCCCTACGCCCTGCTCTATGACAGCATCGGGGACAAACTCTATTGCCCGTGCACCGGATACTCACGGGACACCCTGGTCATCATTGACGGCGCCGGCGATACGGTACTGAAGCGCCTCTATGCCGGGCGGGAGCCGCGCGTGCTGACCCTCGACACGCGGGACCGCAAGCTCTATGTCGCGGCCCGGACTTCAGACTCGGTCAAGGTCTTCGATGCGGTCGCCGATACTCTCATCCGCGGCATTGCGGTCGGCAACGCCCCGCAGGCGCTCTGCTACAACCCGCTGCGCAACCTGGTCTACTGCGGCAACCGCAGCGATGACAACGTCGCGGTGATTGCCTGCGAACTTGATTCGGTGATTGCCCTGATTCCGGTCGTCTATGGTCCAACCGCACTGCACTACAACCCGCTGAATGACCGCGTCTACTGCCTGTGTGGACCAGGTGTGACCGTTATTCAGTGCGCCACAAACGAGGTCGTGACCACGGTATCGGTCGGCACTGCGCCGCAGGCCTTTGCGTGGAGTCCGGTCGGCAACCGGACGTATGTCAGCAACTACGGCAGCGCGAGCATTTCCGTCATCCGCGATGAGATGACCGGAACCGCCGAGAACTCAGGACGCGGCCCGTTGCGGCCGGACATCAGGGTGGCGCCGATTCAAGTCGGCCGGAACGGCCTCGTGCAGTTCTCGCTCAGCCGGCCCGGCCGGGCAGTACTCACCGTCCACGATGCGACCGGCCGGGAAGTGCGGACGCTGTTCGCCGGCCCGGCGACCCGACCCGGCACGTACGAGTTGGCGTGGGACCGGCGCGACGCGGCCGGCCGAAAGGTCGGCTCGGGCATCTACTTCTTCCGTCTCGAAACACCAACCGCGACCATTATGCGCAAGGCGCTGCTTCTGAAATAGGGCAGAGAGAGGAGACGGAACGGGCAGGAGGTGCTCCGCACCTCCTGCCCGCGCTTCCCGCCCGACCCGCGCCGGACGACTATCTTCCGCTCAGGACAATCTTGTGCAGTCCGGGCCGCTCTCCGGTCACCAGCCGGCAGAAGTAGACCCCGGGCATCAGCTTCTGTCCCAGTGCATCGTCGCCGCGCCAGGTGATTTCTCCGTGACCAGCCAGCTCACGCACCAGCCGACCTGAAGCATCGAAGATGCCGACTTGAAACAAGGCCTCTCCCCTGCCCGCAACCTTCAGCCGGGTTTCGCCGGAGAATGGGTTGGGCCGGATGTCCAATCCCGAGAGCGCTTCCCGGCGCCGGACCGGTTCGCGCACCGCGCTCAGCTCCCGGATCCCGGCCAGCTTGGCGAACGTCGCGACCAGGGCCTTTACCGCCTCCGCGTTCATCGGGACGTCGTTTGTGCCGCAATCGGTGTAGTGGAGCGGGCCGATGGTGTCGCCGGTTGTGTGGTACATCGGCGTGACGTCGGACTCCTTGTCGCGCATGCACCGGTAGCCATACTTCCAGAACGAGTAGTGGTCCGAGGTCTGCCCGCCTGAAGAAAGCGAGTAGACCTTGTACTTGAGTGTGCTGTAGGTGTCGGCGCAGGCGCAATAGAGATTGGCCAGCAGTGTGCAGTTGGGATTCGCCGTGCGCTTCCAGACCACCATCGAATCCCGGTTCTCCAGCCCGTAGCTTACCATGTCAAAGGTCATCGCGCCCTGAATCGAATCGCCCCGCACGTAGGCCCGGCGGACGAACGAGTCCGAGCCGAGCAGACCCTGCTCCTCGCCGGTGAAGATGGCGAACTGGAGAGTGTAGTCGAAACCGTACCCGGCCAGCACCCGGCTCGCTTCGAGCACGGTCGCTACCCCGGAAGCATTGTCATCCGCGCCCGGGCATTGCTCCGGCGCGAGTTCCGAGGCGTTATCGATGTGCGCGCCGATGACGTAAATCTGGCGCGGGTTCAGCTGCCCGGTCCTGATGCCCACGGCGTTGGGCGCACAACCGCTGCTCCAGGTCTGCAGGTACGTTGAATCGCAGCCATACGCCGCCAGGCGGGCCCGGGCGTAGTCAATCGCGGCCCGACAGGAATCATGCGACGAGTACCGCGTTCGGAAATCCTGCAACCGCCGAATAGTGGCCAGCATCGTGTCCGCTGAGACGCGTGCGACGATTTCCCGAAGCAGGCTGTCTGAAACCGGCCGCATCGCGGGCGGCGGCAGTTCGGGTGCGTCAGCATCCAGCCGGAGTGGCACCATCGAGAGCCGGCACAACTCGACCGGCAGCCGGTTCAGCGCGAGCACTCGGTCTTCGGCTGACCGCAGCAGGATTACGCCGTCCCGGTCCAGCAGTATGTCGCCCAGCCGGACCAGGTCGAGAATCGCATCTTCCGGCGCAGACTCGATGATGAAGTACAGCTTGTCCCCGGGTTGCCTGTCCAGCACCCGGCTCGGAAAACGCCGGCCAAGCGCCGTTAGTTGCGCATCATCGGCGCGCACCAGGGCGAAGCCCGGCTGCAGAGCCAGGATGTCAACCGACTGCCGGGCCAACTCCCCCACCTCGTGATCGGCGGCCAGGTCTACTTCCGCCAGGAAATCGCCGCACCAGCCCGATGCAACAATCAGCGACAGGACAATCGACAGACTCCTGATGTTCATGATGGTATTATACCCGGAGATGGCGTCAGGCTCAAGACGCAAGCCGCAGACCCCGTCGCTTGAGGTCTGCGGAGGCGGGAAACGACGCCGGGGCGCAAGGCGCCCCGGTCTGATGCCACACGCCAGATGCTAGCGGACGCGCACCTCAATCTTGGAGTACTTGGGCTGGAGTCCGGGTACGAACCGCGGCGCGAACTTCACGGCGTCCTTGGTGAACTTCACCCGCCCACTCAGTTCTGCGACAATCGCCTTCGCCCGTTCGTTCGACAGGTCTTCCCGGTCGGTATAGACGTAGACCACCGCCTCACTCTTGAACTTCTCCTTCACCGTGTTGGCCATTTCGGTCAGCCAGCGGTCGGCGCCCGGAATCAGCCGTGTGCCCCGGTTCTCGAAGATGCCGTCGGCCGCCACCGAGACCACCCATTCCCCGGTATCTTCATAGAGCATCCCGGAGACGCGCTGGGGTCGACCCGGAATCCGGGTCTGATTGCCGACTGCGTCGTAGGCGAAGAAGGTGAAATCGTAGGTCTCGCCGGTGTTGATGACGATACCCTCGTCATCCCGGCCGTCCCAGGTGATGATGTTCGGCGGGTTTCCCTTACGCTTCACCCGGCGCACCGTCTGGCCCAGCGAATTCGAGACGGTCAACTCCCAGTTCGCCACGTTCTTCTCGAACTTAGGCAGAAAGACCAGCACATCGCCGCGAATCAGCCGGTCCACGACCGGGGTCCGCAGGTAGCTTGAGCGCAGATAGTGGCTCGGCACCGACAGCGAGTCCAATGTTGCGAAGAGGTGGTCATCGAAGATGTAGCGCTCGGACTTGAGCACGGAACTGATCGGCTCGTAGGGGTCAATCATCGGGAAGAACGGCGGCTTCAGGTCCTCAATCTTGAGCCTCTCCTGTCCCCGAATCTCTTCAGTCCCGAGCTCGTGTTCACCCTTGGGCGAGCCGGGCTGCGTCTCCTCAATCGGCACCTCGGTCATCGTATCCGGTGCCGCCGGCGTGGTCGGCGTCTGGGCCGCCAGACTGCCGGTAAGGCTCAGGAACAACCCGAGGAACAAGACCGCAGTTCCGGTCCGCATCATCGTCCAGGTTTGTCGCAGAAGCTCAGTTCTCATGTCCTGCTTCCTATCCCAGTACGAACCGGACCGTAATCCGGCCCCACTGGTCGTCCTGTGGCGTGCCCTGCTCCAGCGCGCCGAACTGCCAGTTGCGCAGCGCTTTTGCTACCAGTTCATCCAACGCCGGATATCCGCTGGTGCTCTCGATCGTCAGGTTCTCCCGGACCATTCCGTCCGCCGCGACGAAAAGCTTCACGACGACCGTGCCACTCGCGCCCTGCTTGATTGCCCAGTCCGGGTAGCGCGGCAGACCGCAGCGCACACGTTTGCGTCCGGAAATCTGTCCGGAAATCGTCACCGAGGGCTTGTTCGCCGGCGCGGCCGCCATCTTCTCCTGCGGCGCGGCCTGTTCCGCCACGACTTCCGCGCGGGACCGCTCGATCCGCTTGCTCAGGTCGGCCTGGCTGATCGCCGGAGCCGGTGCGAGTTCCTCGGGCTGCATTCGCGGCACATTTCCGGCGCCACCCGGCATATACTGACCGTAGCCGCCGCCACCGCCGCCGCCCGAACCGGCAACGCCGCGTGCGAGAGCCAGCGGTTGAGCCGCCAGAATCTCCTCCGTACTCGCGGTCTTGCCGGCGCTCTTGTCGGCCAGACGAATAACATCCATCCCGTCATCATCCGCCGTGTAGCGGCTGGCATCGATGTTCACCTGGGTACCAGAGAGCCTGGAGGCCACGCCGAGCGGGGCAACCTGGTCATCGGTCAGGTCCTTGTACCCGGGAATCGCCGGCATGTAGGCCTGCGGCGCACCACCACCACCGCCGCCGCCACCACCACCGCCGCCCGATACTCTGACATTGGTGGCCGGAGCCGCCCCGCCGCCGCCCCGTCCAAGGGCCGTGGCGACTTCCGGGCGCTGCGACGGGTCATAGAACGAAACCTCGCGGATCTCCTCCATCTCGACTTCCTTCACCGGCGGCTTGTAGAACTTCACAAAGGACCCGATCCCGAGATGAAGTATGAAGGAGAACGTCAGCGAACCGATGAAGTAGCGATTAGTAAACACGGCTCGTGTCCTGGCGGGTGGCGCAGGCCATCCGCAATGCTCCGGCCTTCCGGCAGGCGGCCAAGATCTCCAGCACGTCGGCGTGCAGGACTTCCTTGTCGCCCCGGATAATCGTCAGCTTGTACGGGTCCCTGGCCAGTTCCGACTTCAGCCCATCGACCAGTTGCGTCGGGCTGATCTCGATGTCGTTCAAGAACAGGTGACCGTCCCGGGTCAGCGTTACCGCGATATCCTCTTCGACTTCGCGCTCTTCGGTGTGGGCGGCCGGCACTTCAACCTCGGTCTCGGCATGGGTCGTCACCATCGGCGCCATGATGACCATCAGGATGACCAGAATCAACCCGATTGCCGCCATCGGCAGCACGTCAATGTTGTGATTGGCAACCATGGTTCAGGCCCTCGCCCGGCGCAGCAGGCACAACTGCCCGGCACCCGCCTGCTTCGCCCAGTCCAACACACGGATAACGCGGTCGTAGACCACGTTGAAGTCGGAGCCAATGATCACCTTCCGGTCCGCACTGCGCGCCAGTAGTTGCGGCAGCGTCTTGACCAGGTAGTCCTTGGTCACCGCTTCCTCATTCAGGAAGATCCGGCCGTCGTCGGACAGGAAGATGTTGACTTTGATGTCATCCGCCGGGGCCGCAGCCGCCGGCGTCTCGGCCCCGCTCCGGGACACGCTCGGACTGGTAACGAAAATGCCGGACTCGATGAACGCCGGCATCGAGACCATGAAACCCAGCACCAGGCAGAGCGCGATATCCACCAGCGAGGTGATGATCAATTCCTCGCGGTGGGCCATTCCCCGCCTGCGGCGTCCGCGCATCAGAACCTCCAGACTGCTTCTTCTTCGGTCTTCTCAATCTTCGGTACCGGCTTAGGCTCGGGCCGGGCGGCAACCGGGGCCGCTGCCACATGTCCCTTGGCCTTCAGCCGTTCCAGCAGCACCACCGCCTTCTCCATCGTGCTTTCCAGCGCCGAGGCCATATCCGAGGCCTTCTTGTTGAAGTAGTTAAAGAACCCCAGCGACAGAATCCCGACGAACAAGCCGACCAGCGTGGCCAGCAGCGCCACCGCAATGCCGCCCGCCACCACCTTCGCGCCGCCTGAGCCGGCCGCGGTGTAGACTTTGTTGAACGCCATGATCAGGCCCCACACCGTGCCCAGCAGCCCGACCAGGGTCGCGACGTTGGCCATCGTGCCGATGCCGCCCAGGAACCGCTCCAGCAGCAGCTTCTCATCCAGGATGGCACTGTAGGCCAGGTCCGAAAGTTCGTCACCGGTCAGGTGCAGATTGTTCGTCAGCATCGTGAATAGCCGCCCCATCGGGTTGTTCTGGCTCTGGGCATAGCGCTTCACCTCGTCGGTATTGCCGGCCGCCATCAGTTCGCGGAAACGGACGAAGCCCTTCTGCGCGTTGAACGCGTTCCGCCGGAAATAGAGCATTCTCTCGATGATCAGGGCGACCGCGAAAATCGACAAGGCGACGAGAATCCACATCGGCCACTCTTCCGCAAAGATACTGATTACGGTCTTCCCCGCAATAGTATTCATAAGTACTCCTCCTGTGCAACCAGGCACATAGTCAATCTACTTCCCTCCGCCCATTCCCAGTCTCTTCTGGCTGATGTCGGCATTCTTCTTCGCACCTTCGGCATACTGGGAATCGGGGAAGGAACTGATAATCGTCTGGAAGGCCGCGTTGGCCTCCTGGTATTTGCCCAACTTGAAATGGGAGATGCCGAGATTGAACAGCGCGGCATCGCGGTCCGCGCCGTTTGCGAAATAGTCGAGGTATTTCTGATATGCGTCAATCGCCTGCTGCCATGACTCCAGTGTGGCGTAGCACTCGCCCGCGTCCAGCTGCGCCTTGGGCGCGAAACTCGAGCCCGGGAAGTTCACCACCACCGTCTGGAATTCCAGCGCCGCCGCGGCAAAGTCCTTGGCCTGCATCAGGTTCAGCGCGTGGTCGAACCGCGCCTGCGCCACAAGCTCCGACTCCGGGTAGCGCTTGATGAAAGCCTCCATGTACGTCGAATCCTGCATCCCGGCCCGGTAGTAGTCCATTTCCAGACTCCGGCGCACGCTCTGCGCCTGGTCGTCCGCCGGATATAGGTCAATGAACTTCTGGTGCTCCCGGATGGCATCCTTGTAGTCGCGCTTGTTGTAAAAGCACTGGCCGATGAACGCCTGCGCCGGCGGGCCGAAATTCGAGAACGGATAGTGCTCGGTCACGAATCGGAACAGGCTGATTGCCTTGTCGTAGTCGCCGCTGCGGAAATAGGTCTCTCCGGCCCGGAACCCGGCCTCGGCGGCCTTCGGGTCGTCCGGGTACTGGTTGACCACGGTCGACCAGGCGTCGATGGCGTCGCCCGGGTAGTCCAGCTTCCGGTAACAGAGCCCGGCGTAGAAATGGGCGCTCGCGGCGGTCGCGGTGACCTCCGGGAAGCGCTCGGTAACGTACTCGAAATGCACGCGCGCGGTATCGAACCGGCCCTTGTTGAAGAACGAATAGCCGAGCCCGACAATCGCGACCGCGGTGAAGACCGTGTCTGAAAGCTTGGCCGAAACGAGACTGCGCAGCCCGGTCAGCGCCTCATCATTGCGGTCAAGCTGCATCAAGCTGTAGGCCCGGCCCAGCCGGGCGTACGGCGCAATGTCCGAACTCATCGTCGCCTCCGATGCACGGCGGTAGAAATCCTCGGACTCGGTGAAGCGACGCAGGTAGTAGTATGCCTCGGCCAGGAAATAGAGCAGCTTGCCGCGCCAGATGTTCGCCGTGTCCGGGAAGTCACTGACGTATTTCGAGCCGACTGTCGTCGCACGGTCATAATTGCCGCTCACGTTCAGCGCCTGGAGCAGCAGCGCGCACGACGGCTCGCGCAGCGGGGACTGCGGGTAGCGAATCAGGACGTTCTCGAAGAAGTTCGCTGACCGCGCCGTCTGCCCGAGCTGCAGGGTCAGCACCCCCGAGAGATAGTCGCCCACGGCCTGCAGCTCACCGGTCGTGAACATAATGCTCAACTGGCTGGTCGACAGAATCGTCTGTGTCGTATCGCCGGCCGCGAGCAGGGCCTGAGTTAGTTGCAGGTTGGCGTAGGATGCAATCCGGGTCTTCGGGAAGTTCGAGCGCACTTTCTGGAACCGGACCACCGCCTCGCGGGGCCGGTCGGTCGCCATGTTGCAGTAGCCCATGAAGTAGTTGGCGTGGGCCGCAAGGAAGTTGTTGGAATGCCGGGTCAGCGGCAGCAATTCGTTGATTGCATCCTCATACTGCTTGCCGTGAATCAGGGCGCAGGCATGGAAGTAGTGCGCAAAGTCTGCCAGCGGCGAGTCCGGGAAATCGTCGAGGAAGAAACGGAACTTCGCGCGGGCCCCATCGAAATCGGAATTGAGGAACATCGCCTCACCCGCCGCGAAGTGCGCCAGGGTCGCCAGCGGCGTGCCCGGGGCCGACGTCGTTATCCTCTTGAACGCCAGCAGGGCTTCGCGCGGCTTCCCGACCCGGCCCAGGCTTTTGCCCAGGAAGAACACCGCCTCAAGCAGCGAGTCGTCCTTCAGGCGGTTGATGGCCGCTTCGTATTCCCGGCGGAAGTACTTCAGCACGCCGAACGCGAAACTCGTCCGGGGGTCGTTCTCGTAGCCCTGGCTCTTGACCAGCTTCTGCAGCGCCGCGTCGGCCTCCTGGTAGTTGCCGAGCATGATCGAGGATATCGCGTAGCCGTACATCGCCTCAGGCCCGATGTACTCGTAGCGCGGCTTCTCGACCACGGCCTGGAATTCGTTGCGCGCCCGGGCATACTCGCCCAGGTTGAACCAGGCTTCGGCGAGGCCGAACCTGAGCTCATCCGCAAACTCGCTGCGCCCGTAGTCCGCAACCAGCCCCTGGTAGAGCTTTGCCGCCGCGCGATAGTCCTTGGCGTTCAGGACCGCATCGAGCGCGTAGTAGCGCTTGACCAGGTCCTCGGTCTGCGCCGGCGTCAATGCCATCGCCAGCGATACCGCCAGTGCCAGACCGAAAAGCACGCGCCCCTTGCTCAAGGCAGCAGGCGCGAATCCCAGTAGAGTACGCATGGCCCTCATCACGGTTTCTTCTGTTCGACCTCCACCTTGCCCTGCGGGCCCTTGGTCTTGATGACCGCGAGCTGTCCGCCGTGTTCCATGGATTCATTCCGCTCGTCAACCAGGACGATCTCGTACCCGTAGGCGCCGTCGCCGACCAGCCGACCGGCATCGTCCAGTCCATCCCAGGCCAGGCGCAACGGCGGGTTCTCCCAGCCGTAGAACGAACGCACGACTTCGCCGAGGTTATTCTTGATCAGAACCTGCCAGCGCTTGATCTTCCGTCGCGAGAGCACCTTGATGTCCATCCACAGAACGTTCCGTTTGTCGTCCGGATTCGGAGCGAACACGCGCGGCGCCGCCTGAATCCACGTTCGGTACCCGCCGAATTCAATGTTCATGCCAACCTTGTGCGTCGGGTTAAGCATGTAATTCGACTGATAGTGGAGCAGGAAGGCGTAGTCCACGCCCAGTGCCGCATTGCCCCAGACCTTCTTCAGGCCAAGCCCGACGCTCACTTCATTCATGTCCACCCCGATGCGCTGAGACAGGACGTCCGGGATAATCTGAAACTCGACACCGCCGTGCGGTTTCGGGGTATGCTGTTTGAATGAACCGGCATTGACAATCTTGACCACGTCCAGCGCAACGGCAATCCGGCCGTTGTACAGCCGGGCCGCGGTTCCGGCACGCACGGTTATCGGATACGTCTCGACGCGCGAGTGCAGGTCCATGCTCGGCGACCAGAGATTCTGGGCGAAGATGCCGAACGAAAGTGGCTTCGGCGCGGTGAAAATCAGACCCAGGTCCGCCCCGGGCGAGAGTCCGGCATACTGCGCGACATTCTTGGAGACGACCTTCAGGTTGGCGCCGATTCCCATCCAGCGCCAGGGCGCATAGGCATAGGAGAACATGTAGGCGTTCTCGGCGAAAATCGCCGAGCCGTACACGTTATTGTTGACATCACGCGAGTCAATCCCCTCTGCGCCGAGGTTTATCAACGTCAGCGCGAACGAACCGAAGTTGCGTGTCGGAAGTCCGTAGGCGACATACTCCATCCGCATGTCATACAGGAAGGAGTGGGCCAGCTTGATGTTCTGGGAACTCAACTGAATCAGCCCGGCCGGGTTGAAATAGGCGGCCTCGGCGTCGTCAGCCAGTCCGCAGAAAGCCTTGCCCATGGCCAGTGTGCGGGGCGTTCCGCCGTAGTTGAGGAACATCCCGGGGACGCCGCCGTCATAGTCGGCCCGCGCCGCAGCGGCAAGCAGCAACAACAGGCCAATCGCAGTTCGCAGCTTCATTACCATACCACCGCGATTCGGTGTGTCCGCTTGAACGCAATCCCGGTGTGCTCGGTACCCCAGATTTTCAGAATGTAGACGCCATTGGCGACCTTGTCGCCGACGTCAGTCCGGCCGTTCCAGGAAATGCGGTTCCAGCCGTTGGCCGCACCCGGTTGGCCCTTTGGAATCTTCCGCATCGAGACCGGATTGCCGAACGCGTCGTAAATCGCCACCGTCACCTCAACGCTGTGCGGAATGCTGTAGAAAATCGTGACGTAGTCCTGCTCCCAGCCGAACGGATTGGGGAACGCAACAACCTTGTTCTCATCCGGCGCAGGAATCTCGACGTAGACGCCTTTGCGTTTGCGGTAGCCGTCGGCAGTAACCTCAATGCTGTCAACCTCCGAGAAGTGGGCGCTGTCTATGATGAACTCAACCGATGTCCTCCCGAACATATCGGTAATGCCGATTGAGTCGAGAACCTCGCCGCTGCCGCTGGACACCTTGAACCGGCACGTGCGCGCGACAATCGCTTCCGCGTTCGCGTCCAGCAACATCACCTGGTAGGCAACGGTCTCGCCGGCCCGGATGGTATCCGGCCCGACGATCTGGATGCTCTCGGTCCGCTGCGCGACATCAACCAGGCAGCGATAGGATTCGATTCCCTGAGTATAGTCGCGCACCCAGAGCGTCTGGTTTGTGCCGAAACTGTCAAACTCCACCTTGAACAATGTGCTGTCCCTGAGCCAGCCCGCGACCGGACTCGCCTGGAATGAGAAATCCGAGTGCAGCGCAATCGAGTCCAGCGGCGGCAAAACCCGGTTCCAGCACCGGTCGGTGCCGACCACACGCACGAGCGTCGTGTCTTTCACATAGAGCGCCGACGGTCGCCCGCTCTTGCCCGGGGTGGCGAATGGCTGAGACGCAGTATCCCCGGCGAGCAGGGTCTCGCCCGGCAGGACAAGCAGCAATTGGCTGAACGCCCCGGCCGATACGCCAAACAGTGCCGACGTATCATTGCGGATTGCGCTCTGGCCGATGCCGTAGGTGTAGATGCGATGATTTCCGGCCCGGCGCAGGGCAATCCATGCGGTCACCTGCCCGCCCGACATCCGGCCGGCCGGGTAGTCGCCAAACGGGTCGGTTCCCCAGTAGCCAATTGAGTCGTTGCGCAGCGATACCGGATTGAACCAGCGGTCGGTAATGTAGGTCGTTACCATGAAGGAGTCGCCGCTGGCCTGGCCCTGCGGTGAACGGAACCGGCCGCTCGGTGAGCCCGGGGCAAGCGTCTCGCCCGGCAGAATCGTCATGTAGCGGAACGGGCTGTTGGTCATCACCTGGAAGGCATTGCTGAGTCCGGTCGCCCCGCTCTGAGGTTCAGTGCACTTCAGCTTGATGGAGTCGACCGCCAGGCTGACCGTGGCCTGGACCTGACAAACACCGCTGACGAAGTTGATGACGGTCGGCGAGACATAGCTCCAGACTCCGTCGTGGTCAGTGGTCAGGATTGCGTTACCGTTGAACGGATGAATCTGTCCGCCTGCCTGCTTGGCGACGATCGTGACTGCAAGAGGAACCCCGGCCGTCTGTGGCGACGGAATAGGCGAGAATTCAAAATAGCTTAGCTGTGTAAACAGGCAAGCGACAAGTAGCACGTTCATCAATAAGCCTGAGAGAGTTTAGCGACCCCGTGACCGCTTGTCAACATGAAAGTGCACGTTCCGGTGATTCCGGATTCCGCGGAGAACGGTCTGCAGCCTATGCGTCCCGACCCGCGCTGCCGGGCGCTGCGCGCCGGCCGCCACGACTCAACGCCTCCTGCACGGCGAGAGCGATTGACGCCGCGTGAAAGTTCATTCGCTCAAGGTCCGAAATGAAATCAAGGTGGATTGTGCTGGTGTCAATACTCTCTTTCAGTCCCTGGCGCAGGCGGCTGAGATGACGATTGTGCATCTCCGCCAACAACCGGTTGCCCAGTTCCTTGCGTCGCGCGGTCTCGCCGGCCAGGGTCGGGTCCCAGGTCGAGAGTGCGGCCAGCGCCATGCGCAGGGTCTCCAGGGACTCGGCATGGAACGCGCAGATGTCCTGCAGGCCTTCCTGCGAGAACGCAAGGTTCTCGTCAATCTTCTTCTTGGCATAGCTCATCAGGCTCTTGGAGATGATGTCGCCGATGTGCTCCAGTTCGTTCACCACGTGAAACAACGCGATCGTCTTCTGTGACAGCTCGGGCGGCATCTCCTCGCGCATCAACTCAGTCAGGTAGTTACTCGTCGCCTGCTCCCGCCGGTCCACGCGGTCATCCTGCTCCATCACGCGGTGCCGACCTTCCTTGTCGTTGTCAAGGAACACGGTCAAGCCGCTCTTCAACATCGCCATCACGTCCCTGCCCATGCGCAGCACTTCCTGCGTCGCCTGACCGAGCGCCACGCCCGGCGTTTCAAGCAGCGACGGTTCGAGCAGGCGCGGTTGCACGCCGGCTTCGTCCTTCCCGGTCGGAACCAGTCGCCGCACCAAGCGCTCGAACCCGCCGAGCAAAGGCAGAAAGAGCAGCATCGCCAGTACGTTAGTCAGTGTGTGCGCATTCGCAACTTGGCGCGGCACCGAACCGGCCGTACGCTCGACCAGCGACACCAGCGGGCCGATCAGGAACAGCAGCGGAATCACCACCGCCAGCTTGAACAGCACGTGCCCAAGCGCAATCCGCTTGGCCTCGGCATTTCCGCGCAGGCTGGCAAGCCAGGCCGAGAGCGCGGTCCCGACATTCGCGCCCAGGATAATCGGAATCGAGGCCTTGAGTGAAAGCAGACCGCTCACTGCCAGCCCGACCGCCAATCCGACGGTCGCGGCCGAGGACCGGACCAGGAACGTGAAGAGCATGGCGATAATTGTGCCCCACACCGGCGCATTGCCCAGCGACTCAATCACCCGGGGAAAACCCGGGTCCAGCTTCAGGGGTGCAACCGCGTCCGCCACGAGCTTCAGCGAGAAGAACACCAGACCGAATCCGAATACGGCCTGGCCGACGTCCTTCAGCCGCCGCCAAGAGTACATCAGAATGAAACCGATGACAGTCAGGATAATGGCGTAGTCAAAGACCCGGAATGCCAGCAACTGCACAGTCAGGGTCGTACCGATGTCCGCGCCCAGAATCACGCCCAGCGCCTGGCCCAGGCTGAGCAACCCGGTCGTGGCAAAGCCTACGAGCAACGCAGTAGTTGCCGATGAGGACTGGAAGACGACGGTGACAACGATGCCGACTACCACGCCCAGCACCCGATGCCGGGTCAGGTTGAATACCAGTTCGCGCAGCCGGTTGCCGGCCAGCCGGCGCAAGCCCTTGCTGCCGTAATACAGGCCAAACAGGAAGAAACTCAGTCCGCCGAGCAGCCCGAATACCAGCGTCACCAGCCAGTTTCTCGAGCGCGCGGTCAAGGCATAGACCAGTTCCGAATCGCCGGCCCGGATGCCCACGCGGTATTCTCCGGCGGCTCCGCCGAATCGGAACGAAAGCGCGGCCATGCCCTGCCGGTCGGTAGTAACCAGCGTATCATCCAGTCGAGCCCGCATGTCGCTCAGCGCGTTCTCGCGCGGCTCGCTCAGCACTCGAAACCTGACCGGAATGCTGTACTGCGGTGTCCGTTGAGCATCGAGAACCACGACCACGAGCTTCTTGCCGAGTTGTTTCCCTGCCTCGCCGACCGCGCTGTCACCGGACACATCGCGATTCTCCGCATTGCGCGGCCTGACCAGCGACAGCTCCGCCGTCGGAACCGCCTGTCCGGCCACCACCAGGCCGGTCCACAGACACAGACCAGCCAGCGCCCTCGCTGCCCTGCTCGCAATGACCTTCACCGCGTCGGTCTCATTCTTGTCCTGACTTCCGGCTTCGGATTTCTCAACCTCTGACTTCTGACCTTCGACTTTTGACCTTTGACTTCTGACCTTTGACCTTTGACTTCCCTCCTACTCCTTCTCCTCAAACTCCTCTTCCTTGAACAACCCTTCCTTCTCCTTCACGAGCTTGCTCACCTTCAACTCGGCTTCGTCCAGCTTCTGCTTGCAGACCCTTGCCAGTTCGATACCGCGCGAGAAGAGCTCCAGCGACTTGTCCAGCGATAGACTCCCTGCTTCAAGCTGCTTGACGATTCCTTCCAGTTCGCTCAATGCCTTCTCATAGTCCGGTCCTTCAGTTGTCTTCTGCGCCCTAGGCATGTCGTCCCTCCCCTCTGACCGCAGACAACGTGAGGTCGCGGAGGAAAATGGAGTCCGTGTATTCTGCAATCTGCAATCGTACCTCCCTGTATCCTGTCTACTGTATGCTGTCTACTTCCCTCACTCTGCAACCCAGCGTGCCGTCGGTCACGTGCAGACTCACGTCGTCGCCAACCGCAACCTGTCCGACGCTGGTGACGACCCGGCCATCAGCTCTCTGGCAGATCGCATAGCCCCGGCCCAGGCTGGCCAACGGACTCAGCGTATCCAGCTTCGCAGCCGCGGTCTCCCAGCGACTTCGCCTGAGACGAACACTCAAGT
>Ga0233425_10005147_pt1 | contig 21034 bp, 20 predicted proteins | sample Watercolumn_Towu_2_FD_181712 | JGI IMG/M metagenome (GOLD analysis project Ga0233425, IMG submission 181712) | Freshwater microbial communities from Lake Towuti, South Sulawesi, Indonesia - Watercolumn_Towuti2014_140_MG | ecosystem: Environmental > Aquatic > Freshwater > Lake | place...
CTGGAACCGGGCCATCGAAGAAATGACCGGTGTCCCGGCCAAAGAGATGATCGGAAAAGGCGACTATCAGTATACGATTCCCTTTTATGGTTATGCCCGGCCTCAATTCATGGATCTTTTCTGGGAACCCGACCATGAAATCGCCTCAAAATACTCGTCCATAAGAAGAGAAGGGGATAATCTTGTTGGGGAGGCTTATTGTCCAGCCCTCTATGAAGGAAAGGGGGCTTATATTTGGGTTAAGACTTCCCCGTTACGGGATGCCGAAGGACAACTGATCGGCGCTATAGAGTGTATCCGGGACATTACGGCCCAGAAAAAGGCTCAAGCCAAACTGAGTGAGAGTGAAGAGCGCTACCGGACGGTTATCGAGGAATCCAATGACGGGATTGCTTTAGTTAAAGGCGACAAACATATCTATGTGAATAAACAAATGGTCAAAATGTTCGGGTATGACCGTCCCGGGGATATCATCGGCCAACCCATCTCTTTTTTAGTCCATCCCGATGATCAAGAGTGGGTAAGAGAAACCAACCGCCGCAGACAACAAGGAGAAGCGGTACCTCAAAAGTACGAATTTAAGGGCCGACGGAAAAATGGAGAATTACTGATTATTGAAGTTTCGGCCGCAAAGACCCATTATCAAGATGATGTGGTTACCTTGGTCTTTTTAAGGGATGTGACCGAATATAAGCAGGCGGAGAAGGAAAAGCGGAAACTGGAGGAACAATTACAGCGGGCGGAGAAGATGGAGGCCCTGGGGCTCCTGGCCGGAGGGGTCGCCCATGACCTGAACAATGTCCTGGGTATTGTCATCGGTTATTCGGAACTGCTTCTTTATAACCTCGATCCTTCAAACCCTCTCAGACCCGATCTGGGGAACATACTGGATGGAAGCCAGAGGGCCGCGGCCATTGTTCAAGATCTGTTAACCCTGGCCAGAAGGGGCATTTCCGCCAGACAGACCCTTAACCTGAACCAGATTATCATCGATTGTCAGAATAAGCCGGAATTCAAAAATTTAACCGTCTTTCACCCTCAAGTCCGGATCGAAACCGAACTGGCTCCCGACCTGTTAAATATTTCCGGGTCCCCCATCCATCTCAGCAAAACCATTTTTAATCTGGCTTCGAATGCCAGTGAGGCCATGCCCAACGGCGGCACCCTGATCATCAAGACCACCAATCAATATCTGGACAAACCGATTCAGGGCTATGAGGAAGTCCGGGAAGGAGAATATATTGTCCTGTCCGTTTCCGATACGGGAGAAGGCATATCGGCCATGGATCTAAAAAAGATTTTTGAACCTTTTTATACCAAGAAGGTAATGGGAAGAAGCGGCACGGGCTTAGGACTGGCCGTAGTCTGGGGTACGGTGAAGGACCATAACGGATACATAAACGTCCAAAGTGTTGAGGGAAAGGGAAGCACCTTCAACCTCTATTTCCCGGTAATCCGGGAACCTCTCCCCGAAGAACCAAGTCGGGTTTCGATTCTGGACTACTTGGGCAAAGGCGAGACTATTTTTGTCGTGGATGACGTCAAGGGGCAACGCGAACTGGCTAGAGAGATGCTGATGCAATTAAATTATCAGGTCCATATCGTTTCCAGCGGTGAAGAGGCCATAACCTATCTGCAGGACCACAGGGTTGATCTGGTCATTCTGGACATGATTATGGATCCGGGGATAGACGGCCTGGAGACCTATAAAAGAATCCTGAAGATCCATCCCCTTCAGAAGGCGATTATCGTCAGCGGTTTTTCGGAGACGGACCGGGTTAATGCCGCCCAGGCACTTGGAGCGGGCGACTATGTCAAAAAGCCCTATCTGCTGGAAAATATCGGCTTGGCCGTCAGACGAGAACTGGACAAATAAGCATCACAAATCATCTGTTCAAGGCCGATTAAAAAATTTTCGGCAAACCAAAACCCTAAATAGGAAGGAGGCTTCATGGATCGACCATTTGTCCATGAAAACGCCCGGGAACGTCATAGATTGCAGAAACTAATCGGACGGCTGACCGAGGAAGAATTAATCCTCCCTTTAGGTACGGATTGGACCATTGCCGTGGCCCTGGCCCATTTGGCCTTTTGGGATCAGCGGGCCTTGACTCTGATCAGGAAATGGAAGACGAGCGGGGTTGAACCGGCCCCTTACGACATTGAGGTCACCAATGATTCCCTCTTGCCGCAATGGCGGGCCATCCCTCCTAGAACGGCCGCTCAATTGGCCTTAACCTCAGCCCGAGCCATCGATCAAGAACTAGCAGAAGCACCCCCCGAGCTGATTGCAGCCATTGATAGCCTGGGTGAAAAATACAGACTATACCGATCCGAACATCGAAAAATGCACCTTGATCAAATAGAGGAACTCCTGAGCAAAAAAAGACCCGAATTGAGCGTTGTTTTTACTTTTACCTATATTCTCCAATTGGAAAATCAAAAGGAAATACGTTTTGACATTCGGCTGGATAAAGAAAGCCTCGATCTTAAAGATGATGTCTTAGAAACTCCTCCCTGGGCTACCAGAAAAGAATTCGGCTGTAAAAATTCCAGATGCACAATAACCGACGAGGAATATTGTCCCATCGCCCAAATTATCCAGAAACTTATCGGTTCTTTCAATAATATCCTTTCCACAGAAATCGTCAGAGCAACCGTCATATCCGAACAAAGAACCTTTTCCAATGAATGTGCCATGCAAGTGGCGGTTAGCAGTCTAGCTGGCCTCTACATGCCTACCTGCGGTTGCCCGGTTCTAGGTATGTTAAAACCCATGGTCAGATATCACTTGCCCTTTGCCTCTCTGGAAGAAACGGAGTTCAGGGTTTTTTCAACTTTTCTCCTGGCCCAATTTTTACGAGTCGGGAAGCAATTGTCCCCAGACTTTCATTTTTCGGAATTAATCGCCCTTTATAAAGAAATCCAAACCATTAATAGACTGGCCGCTGCTAAAATACGGGAATTAGAGAAAAGCGACGCCATCGTCAATGGATTGATGATATTAAATGCCTTTGCCCAAATGGTCTCCTTTGACTTAGAAGATAAAGGCCTACCCCACCTCGAACCCTACTTTCAAAACTGGCTTAAGCCGGCCTAATGGCTTCACTAGGACTTTTGAAGGCAGACTTACTTACTATAATCATACACACCTCGCCCGGTTTTCCGCCCCAGATGACCGGCCTTGACCAGCTTGACCAGCAGGGGGGCGGGGCGGTATTTATCACCCAATTCCCGATAAAACGTTTTCATACAATCCAAGAGAATATCCAGACCGAAGGCATCCGCCGCAGCCAGAGGTCCTAAAGGGAATCCTAATCCTCTGGTGCAGCACCGGTCTATTTCAGCCGCATTGGCCAGAGAAGTTTCCAGGGCGAAGAAGGCCTCGTTGACCATGGGAAGATAGATCCGGTTGATGACAAACCCGGGAGAATCGGCCACCGTTACGGTTTCTTTTCCGCATCGGGATAAAAATTCGATCACATTCTGATGCGTCTGTTCCGAGGTGTCTAAGCCCCGGATCACTTCTACCAAAGGCGTTAGGGCGGCCGGAATCAGAAAATGGGTCCCGATACATCTATCCGGCCTTTTGGTCCCGGCGGCCAATTCCGAGATGGAAAGGGTCGAGGTATTGCTGGCCAGGATAGTCTCGGAATGACAGCATCGATCGGCCTCCTTGAAAATGCCCAACTTAACCTCAATGTTTTCAAAAGCCGCTTCGATAACCAGATCGGCTTTCTCATAAACTTCTTCAGGAGAGAGACTGGTTTGAATCTGTTTTAAGATTCGATCCCGTTCCTCCAGGCTGATCTTTTGTTTTCTTATTTGATTCTCCAAAAAAGTATCGACATTGGCCTTCCCTTGAATCAATCGGTCTTTAGAATTATCCAAGACTTGCGTATCAAATCCACCTTTGGCACAGACCACGGCGATCTGACTTCCCATGGTCCCCATTCCGATAACGGCCACTTTCTTAATCTCCATAGTGCTCAAGCTCCATGATAAATAAAGGTGTCGGTCACCCAGGGAAAAATCGGGTTACGGCTCCAGGAGAATTTCCAAACATCTCTGTCGGAAGAGAGAAATTTCCATGGGTTTGGTCATATAAGGCAAGCCGTTCTCCTGAATACACTTCAACTTGTCCCCCGATATAAATCCAGAAATAAAAAAGAATCGTTTTTTTAAAGACGGATAAAGGTCAACGGCCTGCCTGTAAAGAGATAGACCATCCATGATCGGCATATCAATATCCGAGATGATCAATTTGAAAAAGGATTGTTGGATCAGTTTCAGGGCTTCCCGGCCGTTTGAGGCTACCTGAACGTTCCCATCTCGGTTCAACAGGGCCTTAAGGATCTGGGAGATGATATCCTGGTCGTCGACGATCAGGATATTTTCAGTCCAGATTGCCGGAACCTGTTTAATTTTGGCCAGCTTTTCCAGGCCGCCAGGCCTGTTTTCCAAAAAACGTTCAATCTCTTTCAGATGGGATTGGATCCGTATAGCCGGATAGACAAACTCCTTGTGTGATTGTTTCAAATAATTAACCACATGGAGGAAGATATCATTCCACTCGGTCAATTCCAATTCGACAAATTTTTCAACAAAGGTTTCCTGGTCAATGTATTTATTACGAATGTGATCTTTTAAGGCTTCCTGCAGGGTGATTATTCTTTGATTCGTTTCTGGGTCCATGGTTATAACCGGTTTGGGAGCCTCTGTTCCCCAATGCTTCTCAGCGCTGGCCATAGCATGGTAATGCCAGGCTTCATCTTCGGCCAGGGCTTGGAGAAACTGTTTAAGTTCGGGATCATGAGCGCAAAATTCCACGGCCTGGGAATATATCTCCCCCATCGTATGCTCCATATTTTTCAGCCATTGGATTAAGTTCTTCATCTCTTCGGGCCCTTTCTTATAAAGAAAAACGGATAGCTATGATTGAAGCTCCCTGCACCTAGGTACAGTCCCGCCGTGGCGGGATTCCAGGTAAGGGAGACGATTGGCTTTGCCAATCTGAAAAGAGCTTCCTTTAGGAAGCGTCGGTCAATTTTATTGTAGTTCGCTCGCTAATCCCGCTGAAGACAGGACCTGCGGCCCTCGCAGTCTCGCCAAGACATGACTGGGAATGCGCTCGCTATCCCTATTCACAGCCGAGGAGGACCATTTCGGCAGCCTGCTCCCGGAGGGGAATCAAGGCTTGGTAGGCCGGGGAATGATACCAGCCTTTCACCTTTTCCAGATCGGGAAAGGAGATAAGGACGGTGTCCGTATGGTCATGTCGGCCCCTCAAAATCTGACGGCATTTCCCCCGAAAGACGACCTCCGCCCCCCAAGGGGTTAAAGTGGCCGGGACTTTGCTTCGGTAGACAGCCCACTTTTCCTCATCCTTAATGGTTATATGACCGATTAGAAAGGCAGGGTTTGGGACCATATGGCCTCCTGATTTAGGTTGATAAAAAAATTTTACCATCAAAAGTAAACGGATAAAAGAAGTTTAATTTGTATTTTGAATTTCCTGATGGAAACTAATCGACCCATTTGATATAATAGAAAAAGTTTAATTCCAAATATCCCCGGGTTTTCCTGGATAGGCCAGATGAAAAACGTTACTTATACCTCCTGCTTTAAAAATAAATCCTTCCGATTGGGTATCTCTTTTAGGCTTTTCGGGAAAAGGGTTCGAATCCTCTTGATCAACACCTTGTTATTTACCTTCCTTTGGGCCGGATCGACCGTATGGGCCGGGGAAAAAATCACTGTCGGTTTCGTTGAAGAGGTCATTCTGTTACCTTGGGGGATAAGAATACCCGCCAGGATCGATACCGGTGCCGCCACTTCTTCTCTCGATGTCCGGGAGATCACCGTAAAAGACAAAATCGTTGAATTTAAGCTGCCGGAAAAGTACGGAGGCTTGGCCGCCCGTCTGCCCCTTATTGGATGGAAGACCGTCCGCTCTGCGGAGGCCAAAGAAGAAAGACCGGTGGTCGAGATTGAAATGTGTTTGGGATCAAAACGGCTCCGAACTCTTGTCAATCTGAATGATCGGTCCCGGGTCACCTACCCGATGCTTATCGGACGCAATACGCTTAAGAATCACTTCATTGTTGACTGCGATAAATCCTATTGCACCTCACCCGCCTGTCCCGAGGTCATCTCTAAGTGAAACGCCCCGCCCTTTTCCTGGCCGCGCTCCTTTTTCTTATAGCCGCTGCTATAATGACCTATCGTATCCTGAAATTAGGATACCCCCTTTTCCCCATGGCGGCCGGGCAGGTTTGGCGACTGGAGATCGAGGCGAGCATTGACCCCGGACCCGGCGAAAGTCGTCTTTCCCTGGGATTGCCCCTTCCCCACAAAGGTAAGGTCGTCATAGAAGAATCCATCGCTTCCGGTCCTTATTCCTTTACCCTTTTGAGCCAAGGTCCGAATCGGATGGCCATCTGGTCGGGAGACAGCAAGGAAGAAAACCAGGAATTCCATTATCGGGCCACCCTGGTCTCCAGTGCCAGAAAGTCCCTTTCCGACCAACCTCCCAAAGAAAGCGGATACGCCGGTATCTTAGCCAAAGAGGATCTAAAGGTCCTGGGGGACCGGATTGTTTCCTGGAAGAATCTCAAGCCGGACAGGCGACTGGAAAAAATTTTGGATCTTTCCAGACAAGTGGCCGACCTTTCTCCTTCCTCTTCCGGGCCCCTGGGGAAAATAAAAGAGATGGAAAAACGATACGGCCATACGGAGATCCTCTTGGCCTTATTGAATGAGAGCGACTTGCCGGCCCGGAAGGTGGAAGGTCTTTGGTTGGAAGAAGGGATTCAGACCAAACTGGTCCAGTGGATAGAAATCTGGATGGCGAAATCCTGGGAAGCTCTCAATCCGGAAACCGGTCAACTCTTTAAAAATCCGGCCCAGCTTTTGCCGCTGGCTATAGGAGGAGTTCCGGGAGTCAGGCTGGACAATGGCCGACTGACCGATCTGCGCTGGACCTTGACGCGCCAGGTGGTCCGCCAATGGAAACTCCTTTTTGAACGCATCATCCAGTCTAACCAATTCCTCAACCGTTGGTCTCTCTTCCATCTCCCGGAGAATTTTCAGCAGACCTTTCGTTTCCTGTTACTGGTCCCCATCGGGGCCTTAATGATTTCTATTTTGCGCAATATCTTCGGCTTTCCGACTTTCGGCATTTTCATGCCCGTTCTCATGGCCCTGGCCTTTCGAAGCACGGGATTGCTCTATGGAATAAGTATTTTTGCCGGTGTTCTTTTGATAGGCTATCTGGTCAGGCGTTCTCTGGATAAACTTCATTTACTCCTGGTCCCTCGCATGTCCCTGCTTCTGACCCTGGTTATCTGTTGTTTCACCCTCCTGGCCCTGGTGGGCAACAAATTAGGCCTGAGGGAATTTATGTCCGTAGGCCTCATCCCCTTTGTTATCCTGACCATGACCATTGAACGATTTTTCGTGGTCATTGAAGAGGACGGTCTCCGGAGAGCGCTGATGACCAGTGCCGGAAGCACCGCTGTTTCGGTTATTGCCTATCAGGTCGTCAATTGGGAGCGGCTCCAGATGCTCTTTTTTGTCTATCCCGAATTAATGCTGGTCGTGGCCGCCTTGCAAGTACTTATTGGCCAATATACCGGCTACCGGGTTTCGGAACTATTCCGGTTCAGAAATCTGCGAGGGTCTTCATGATCTTTCAGGCTTTTCGTCGTTTACGGGAACTGGGAATTCTGAGCATGAACAGTCGAAATGCCGACTATATCATGGAGGGTAATCCCCGATCCCTCTTCCCCCTGGTGGACAATAAGGTACTCACTAAAACGTTAGCTGAAAAACATCATATTCCTACCCCTTCCCTGTATTACCTGGTGGAGCATCAAGGCAGTATTGCCGAAATCCCCAAAATCCTCAAGGAAAAGAAAGAATTTGCCGTCAAACCGGCCAGAGGGTCCGGAGGTAACGGGATCCTGCTGATCAAGGGGATGACCGAAAAGGGTTTCCTGACCCAGAGCCGGAAGGTCATTCCCCAGGAAGATTTCAATTATCATCTTTCCAGCATCCTGGCCGGGATCTATTCCCTGGAGGGGCTGGAAGACAAGGCCATGATCGAAGCCTTGATCCATCCTGATCCTGTTTTCAACGAAGTAGCTTATCAGGGGGTGCCTGATGAACGGGTTGTCGTCTATCGCGGGGTCCCGGTTATGGCTATGGTCAGACTACCCACCAGAGCCTCCGATGGCAAGGCCAATCTCCATCGGGGGGCCATCGGAGCCGGTATCTGGTTGGACAGTGGGATGACCATGTCGGCCGTTCATCATTCCCAACTCATTACCCGCCACCCCGATACCGGTAATTCCCTGAGGGGTATCCAAATTCCTTATTGGGACAGGATACTCCTGATGGCAGCCAAAGTTACGGAGATGACCGGGTTATCCTATATCGGGGCCGATTTTGTTTTGGATCGGAAGTCCGGTCCGGTCCTTCTGGAATTGAACGCCCGCCCGGGGTTGGCCATTCAGTTAGCCAACCAAAGCGGACTCCGCAGCCGCCTGGAAAAGATTGACCGGGCACCCCGGGAAATTTTTCAGACCGCCGAATCACGGGTTGATTGGGCCAGGGAAACCTTTGGGCAATGATCGAGATTGTCTAATCAATGATTGATTGAAATAATGTTTCAATTTGATATAATTAGTTCTCATCCGAAAATGGCTTTTCCGGATGAGAACATACAGCTGCTGGCTATTCTCCATCGCCAGAAACCTCGGTTGATTTCATTGACCTTTACAGGAGATCGGCGGAGCCGATCGGGCTTAAAAGAGGGGTTTCTGGCGAGAGCTCCGGGCGGGAATCGAGGTGTTTCCATCCGGAAATTTTAATTTCCGGATGGAAACTAATTAGGAAATAAAATTGAGGAATCTCCCGAACAAAGAGGAATTTTATTATGGCTAAATTAAAAGCTAAGATCACCGAAGATCGTGATTATATTCATTTGAAAATCAGGAAGAATGATTTTGAAGCCTTCTGTAGTACGGTCGGCCTTTTTAAAAGTTCTTTTTTAAGAACTTTAGAGAAATCGGAAAAGGATTTGAAGGAAGGACGTTATACCTCCCGAAAAACATTGACCGAATTGATTACCGAGTAATGGAAATTCTGACTACCCTCACCTTTGATGCTCTTTTAAAAGGACTTCCTTCAGACGTTCAAGCCAAAGCGGTTAAAAAAACCGACCTATTCAAAGAAAACCCTTTTCATTCCTCTCTGAGAATAGAAAAACTTCATCCGAAAAAATTTAATATCTGGTCTTTCCGAATTGATCTTCAATATCGGATCATCTTTAAATTTCTTGGAAAAGATAAAGTCGTTTTTCTGTTTATCGGTCATCATCATGAAATCTATGATTATGACCTCTTCAAATAGAAAGGAGGCCCTATGTCTCTGACGGTCCGCTCAACCGAAAAAATACCCGGCGTGTTTATCCTTTTCCCGGAGGGTCGATTGGATTCAAACACCTACTCCATTCTGGAGAAAAAGATCGAATACCTCCTGTCTGTCGGACAGGCCCGGGATATGACCTTGGACATGGCCGGAGTGGATTACCTCAGCAGCATGGGAGTCCGGGTCATCTTTAAGGCCCATAAGGACCTCAAACAACGGGGCGGGAGCTTGTCTATGATGCATTTGCAACCCCAAATCGAAAAGGTCTTTGAGATCATTAAGGCCCTTCCGAGTATGCGTATCTATAACAGTATACAGGAACTGGATGCCTACCTGACCGAAATGCAGAATCAGACGGTAAAAAACAAGCCTTCCTAAAATCCTGTTAATCCTGTCTATGCCCAATTAAAGGATCAGTTTCTGAGGGTCGACTTCTTCCCTCAGAATTCGCAGTTCCTCCTCAGAGGGCGGAACGGCTTCCCGCGCCTTCGAAGTATCCACGGAAAATCCGGTGTTTTCGATGATCGATTCAAGGGGAACACCCGGATAGTATTCCGCCAGAAACATCTTCTTGGAATGCTCCTCAAACTTGAGCACACCAAGGTTGGTGACCACGGCCAGAGACCCGCCCCTAGGTAATCCAAGCCTTTGGCGGCTGTCCCCTCCCCTATACCAACCGACACTGGTCAGATAGTCAAGCTTTTCGACGAATCTCCGTTTTTCATGCTGCATAAAGGTAATCACGCCGGAGGCAAAAGAGGCCACATCACAGGCCCCGCCGCTGCCGGAAAAGCGCGTCCTCGGTTTCCAGTAGTCTCCCAGGGAGGTTGTATTCAGGTTTCCGTACCGATCAATCTGGGCCGCTCCGAGGAAGGCGATGGTATGCAGTTTTCGATGGCCTACGATGGAGAACGCTTCAATGAGACCGGAATTGAGCGAAGTGCCGCTCATCACTCGAAGGTCGGCCACGGCCATGGGTATTTCCTCTAAGGCGGGATCGATACCCCCGGTCTCGAAAAAGACTACCGCCTTGGGGGCGTAAATCCGCTTGGCCGCAGTCGCCGCCAGCATGGAAACGCCGGTTCCGGCAAAAACAATATCACCGTCCTTGATCAATCTTCCCGCACTGAGGGCCATCATTTCATTATCGGTATATCCTCTCATGAGGGTCCTCCTTATTTTCGATCAAGGCCGGCGGCGTAGCCGAGTACCGGGTTGGCTTTAATCTGTTGCAGCTGCCGGATGCCTATTTTTTCGAGATACTCCTCATGGGACCTGACCCCATACACCCATTCCCGGAGATATTCCTCAAAAAGAGAATCATCTCCTGCCGCCCTTTTGTAAAAATTGAGATGCTTGGGATCATAATCGTAGAAGGCATAACAGGCCGTTGGATGGGCCCCATAAGGCACTTTGACAATGGCATCCACAAAAAAGGAAGGCAGGGAATTCTGGTCGGGATCGAGACGGATAAAGGACTGCGGCACAATTTCTTCACAGGTCACAATAACGATGTCGGCCGCTTTAGCCTGCTCCAGGTCGGCAAAAGTAAGTCCCTTAATCCTGACCGTGCCGTCATCCCCTACATACTGGGCATGCAGGAGGGCCACATCAGGATTGAGGGCCGGCAGGAGGACCACCGGATCGGCCTCTTCATCGGAAAAAGGATTCTCCATGGTCACATATTTTTTGCGGGCTACCTTCCGGTCTTTACGCGTTTCCTTGGAAAAACCCTCGCAGTTAAGGATATCCGAGCCGAGTCCCGATTTCGTCGTAATGAAAGGGATGTTTAAAGAGCCGGCCAGAAAGCGCAGACTCATTTGATAGTTGGAATAGTCTTCGAATTCAATCCGACCCTGCTGAACAGCTTTTTTAAAACGGATGCAGGTCGGGGCATAGCGGCCGTTTCCGCCATAGGCGATTTCCAGGCGCCGGACCGCCCCGGCGCCGATCAGCACATCGAGGGCCTGACCGTTGGAATGGCAGACCAGGTGAATATCTTTGATCTTCTGTCGGATGATTTCAAAGATGACGGCCATAGGGTTTCGGGTAACGGTAAACCCGCCGATGGCCAGTTGACAACCGTCCTTGATGAATCGTTTGACCGCCTCGTCGAGGGTCATCAGTTTATCCCTGATCTCGGCATAGCTATTCACGGAACATTCTCCTTGCCCATTTTAGGTTCGATTTCAGGGTTTCTATCATAACGTCTCTCCTAATCTTCGTCAAAAAGAAAATGCCCTGGCGGGCTTTGTCAAACCGTTCAAATAATATTCTCTTGAATCCTTCAATGAAGCACAAAAAAGGGGAGGCCTTAGCGGGCTTCCCCTGGAGTTCAAATTCTCTTAAATAAAGGACTATCCGTTAACGATCTAAGCTTCCTTCCAGACCGGTTTTCTCTTTTCTAAAAAGGCTTTTAATCCCTCTTCGGCATCCTTGGTTTTCATCAATTCCTGGAGGTAAATCTTTTCAACCTCTTTCAACCCCTGAGCCGAGGGATCCATCAAGCCGGCATTAAAGGCTTTTTTGGTCAGGGCCAGGACCAACCCGCTCAGGCCGAGGAATTTTCCGCAAAATTTTCCCAGTTCCTCCTCCAAGGCTTCAGCCGGGACGACCTTATTGACCATACCTAAAGATAAAGCCTCCTGGGCATTAATGAGGTCGCCGGAAAGGACCAGTTCCAAGGCCTTTTTCCGGCCGGTTATCCGGGGGAAAATCAGGGCGGCAATGGGGGGGAAGACCCCGACCTGGATCTCCGGTTGGCCAAATTTGGCCTTTTCCGAGGCAATAACCAAATCGCAGTAAAGGGCCAATTCGCAGCCCCCGCCTAAGGCCGCACCCTGGACGGAAGCAATGGAAACAGCCGGAAGGGCATCCATGCGCCGGAAAATTCCATGAAACACTTCGATCATCTCCTCCACTTGATCACCCAGATGCTCTCCCACATCCACACCGGCGGAAAAGGCCTTGCCCGCTGCCTTAAAAAGAAGAAGCTTGATCTGGGCCGTTTTCAAGGCATCCAAAGCCAGATTAATCTCTTTCATCATGGCAATATTGAGCACATTGAGAGGCTCCCGGTTCAAAGTAATGATCCCCATCGAATCTTTCACTTCCATTTGAATATGCTGATAGCTCATATGATCCTCCTTAGTAGAATACAGGGTTCGAGGATTCCAGGATTCGAGGGTTCTAGTGAAATAATTTGGAGACCTTTCACTTGAATCCTTGATTCCTTGGCCCCTTGAATCCTTTTAAATTATTTTTTTTTCAACCATAAAAAGGCTTCAATAAAAGGATCAATCCCGCCGTCCAGGACCTCATCTACATTACCAAATTCCAGTTGGCTGCGGTGATCCTTAACCAAACGGTAAGGAGCCAGGGTATAAGATCGGATTTGACTGCCCCAGGCAATCTCGGCCTGACCCTCGTGAATTTCTTTCTTTTTTTCTTCTTTTTTCTCCAGTTCCAATTCGTACAGCCTGGCCCTCAGGACCTTGAAGGCCATCTCTTTGTTGCGGTGCTGTGATTTCTCATTCTGGCATTGCACCACGATACCGGTCGGCAGATGGGTCAGCCGGATGGCCGAGCTGGTTTTGTTAACATGCTGCCCCCCGGCTCCGCTGGCCCGGAAGGTATCGATTCGGACATCGGCCTCATTGATCATAATCAAGATATCATCCTCCGCCTCAGGATAAACAAAAACAGAGGCAAAGGACGTATGGCGTCTTCCTCCGGCATCAAAGGGAGAGATGCGGACCAGCCGATGGATCCCGGTTTCGGAACGCAAATATCCAAAGGCATATCTTCCCTCAATACTGAAGGTCACACTCTTGATCCCGGCCTCATCTCCCGGTAGTTGGTCGATGATTTCGGTTTTAAATCCCCTCCGCTCGCTCCAGCGCAGGTACATCCGCAGGAGCATTTCGGCCCAATCCTGGGCTTCCGTCCCTCCGGCTCCGGCATGGATAGCCATGATGGCGTTGTTGCTGTCTTCGTCTCCGGAGAGCAGTTTCTTGAGCTCCATCTGAGCCAGAAGTTTTTCCAGTTGTTTCAGATGAGACTGGACTTCTCCCAGTGTTTCTGAATCATCTTCCGATTTGCCCAGATCGTAAAGGATCTCCGCTTCTTCGAGCTGGGTCTGGGTCTCCTCCCATTCGGAAATGATCTGCCGAATTTTTCCCCTTTCTTTCAGGACGGTTTTGGCCTTATCCTGATTATCCCAAAAGGCCTTTTGGGCAATCTCCTTTTCCAGGACAGCCAGACGTTCTCTCTTAGGGGCCAGGTCAAAGATAGTCCCCTAATTTAATCAGTTTATCTTTCAAACGGGTAATCTCTTCAATCATGACCTTTTTCCCCTTTTTCGTTGACTATCGGCTACGGCCAGGCCGCCGAGAAAAACCAGGCAACAGAAAACGACCAGTAAGTCGCCATAGCGGCTATAAAATGTTTGTTCCGATCTTAAGGGTATCTTAGCATATATTCCCCCACTTTGAAACAAGGGAAAACGTTTAATGATCTGCCCGGTAGAATCGATAACGGCGCTAAAACCCGTATTGGCGGCCCGGGCAATCCAAACCCGATTTTCTATAGCCCGAAAAGTCAGGATGGACAAATGTTGGTAAGGGGCTGAGGTCTGTCCAAACCAGGCATCATTGGTAATATTGACTAAGAATTGACAGCCATCCTTTTTATAGGCCCGGCTTAATTCCGGGAAGATGGTTTCGAAGCAGATCAGGACCCCCAATTTCCCTTTAGGATGGCTCAGCCCCTTACTTCCCGGTCCAGGGCTGAAATCGCCGATAGCCTCGACCATTTTCCCAACGAAGGGCAAAAATTTTTTCAAGGGGACATACTCCCCGAAAGGGACCAAATGAACTTTATCATAGTAACTTATTTGCCCTTCCGGACTTAGAAGGTAAGCGCGATTATAGAAATGTGTTTTCCCCTCCCGAGTTCCGGCCGCCGGGCTTCCGAATAAGAGGTGACTTCCGGTCTCTCGAGTCAATTGGAACAATTGGGAAGAAAACCGGTCTTCATTCAAGAAATAAAAAGGTACCGCTGTTTCCGGCCAGATGACCAAATCGGGTTCCTCAGCCCTAAACCCGGCAGTTAGCTGCTTATAGATATCCACTGTTTTTCCTTGAAAAGCCGGATTCCACTTTACGGTCTGATCAATATTGCCCTGGATAAGGGCCACTTTTATAAAAGGGGCCTGTTCATCCTGGTTCTTTTGGCTTTCTAAAGCGGTATATCCGAACAATAAGGTCATGCCGAGTAGGGAAAGGGTCAGAATGGCCTCTTTCCATTTTCGGGCCCATCCCTGGAAAGGGTTTCCGGTAAAAAAGAGTTGATAGAGGGTTTGGTTCACCAGGATGATCAAAAAAGAGACCCCATAATCCCCGACCCATTCGGCCACCTGGATCACCGGTAAGTTATTGTATTGGGAATGACCTAATAATTCCCAAGGAAAGCCGGTTAAGATATGAGCTCTGATATATTCCAAACCAACCCAGACCGAAGGGACCCATGCCAAGGTTAGGAGACCTTTGGAAGGAAGCAGACCCCAGAACCAGGCAAAGGCCCCGGCATATAAGGCCAAATAGAGCACCATGAGGAAGAGAATGGCGAAACTGGTGACAGGGTCCAAGCCGCCGTAATAACGCATGGAATGGGTTACCCAATAAAAAACACCTAAGGAATAAAGAATTCCCCAAAGATATCCCAGCTTAAACCTCTTTCGTCCGGATTGATTTTCTAAGGCTATAAAAAAAGGGCCGAAAGCCACCCAAGCCAGAAAAGACCAAGAGAATTTAGGGAAGGCCAGGATGAGTAGAACACTGCTCAACAGAATTAAGGCAGGAGAAACAATTTGATCTCTTTGGAGATTCAGCTTCATCAAATTAATCCTTTGGATTTATGTTCTTCTTTTTCGGCAGGTCAGCAGACCTTTCGTCTGTTAAACAAACCTGTTTGGGTCTGTTCATTAACACAAGAAGAGGGGTCGTGGGAAGAAAAAGTTAACTTTGAGAAAAAGGCGGTTTCGAGGAAGGAAAATGTCTCCTGTTCCGGTGAAGTCATCAACAGAAAGGGTAAGTCCCCTGATCAACCCTTTTGATTCTGTTGATAATAGACGGTATAACGGATAACCTGTTTGATATACTTTTTTGTATCTTTAAAGGGAGGAACCCCTTTGTGTCGATACACCTGGGTAGGTCCGGCATTATAGGCGGCCAGGGCCAATTTTTTATCCCCTTTAAAGGTATCCAATAAATCCTTTAAATATTGAACCCCTCCGTCAATATTGTGCTTGGGATTAAAGGGATCCTTTATTCCTAATTCCCGGGCCGTATCCGGTCCCAGCTGCATTAAACCTACCGCTCCCTTGGGGGAAACCGCCCAAGGATCAAAGCGTGATTCAGCGTGGATAACGGCCTTAACTAAGGCAGGATCTAGGGAATATTTTCGACAGGCAGCCTTGATCCAATGGTCATAGGTGGATACCGAATCCCCTATTTCCTCGGGAGTCAGGCTCAAATACGTTATATGCTGAGAGGGTAGATCCAGGGGGAGGTTAAACCGGTTCGGGTATTGCTTCTGGTCCCAAAAAGCCTGGGCCGTCAGCAAGAAATAAAATCCATTTACGCTTAACAAACTGAAAATGACGACACCAAAAAATATTTTCTTTATATACAGACGTTCCATTTGATTCCCCTTTAGTTATACACCATAAGGCCTTTGGATAAACCACTAGGCCGGTTATGAACTGAAATAATAAACGAATAATCATACCTATCCACCCAAACATCACTGAAGATTCTCCCCAGGTTGTTTTCATATAAATAGTCCCTAATGTGTATTGTGTGGCTTCTCAATACACGAAAAATTTTTTTTTGTCAACACCTTTAAGAACCCAGCAAAAACCATTTTGACTGATTAAATAATAATATAAATAAGTTATAACTAAATAACCCCATTTCTAGCCAAAAATTGTGATAGCATGGGTACGGAAAGATATGCTAATAATATTATAGGGTAAAATGGGTTGGGAACCCGGCTGGTTCTAAAATCAGAAAGCGGCCGTTATCAAAAAATGGATTAAATGAGCGCAAATGCTCAGAGAAAAAACGAAAAGCAAGTAAATCAAAATACCTGAATATTTTTGGTCTTTAGACTTAATCACCTTTTCATTATAAACGGTCAAATTGAAAGGGAAGTAAAACGCTCATGGCCATCAAGCAATTGGGAAATGTTATCGGCATTGATTTAGGGGGGACCAAGACCAAAATGGGTCTAATAGATCCCCAAGGGAAAATCCTCCTCTTCAAAAGTTTCCCGACCCGGCTTGATCTGGGAAAAGATCGAGCTCTAAAACGGCTTGTCCAAATCCTCTGCCAGTTCATGACAATCTCCAGGCATAAAGGGGCCATGGCTGAATTGGTTGGCTTAGGAGCTCCCGGGACCATCGATAAAAAGGAAGGGGTCCTCCGTTTCTCCCCTAATTTCCCAGGCTGGGTGGATATCCCGATTGCTCGGATCGTTACCGAAAGCCTTGGATGGCCCACTTTTGTGGAAAATGATGCTAATGTGGTCCCTTACGGGGAAAAATGGACCGGGGCCGGAAAAGATCTGAATCACTTTGTTTGTCTAACCCTGGGAACCGGCCTGGGGAGCGGGCTTTTCCTGAATGGCCGCCCCTGGTCCGGTAGTCTGGGAAACGGACCGGAATTCGGCCATATTACCGTTCAGCCCAGAGGCCTTCGTTGCGGCTGTGGGAACCGAGGTTGCCTGGAGACCCTCACCTCTGCCACCTATTTAGTGAAAAAAGCCCAAAAGGGATTGTCCAAGAACGCCTCTCCTTTCCTTGCAGAAAGCTTCTCTAAAGGATCAAAATCGATTTCGGCCAAGCTTCTTTTCCGGGGGGCCAGGCAGGGGGACCCCTTTTGCCTATCCCTATTTGTCGAATTAGGGCAGACTTTAGGAATGGCCATAGCCGGCCTAGTCCATATTTTGGGTTTAGAGGGAGTGATTTTAGGAGGAGGTTTGAGCAAAGCCTCTACAATTTTCTTGCCATATCTTAAAAAAGAATTTAATAAACGATTAACCATGATCGATCCGGAAAAAATTTCTATCCGGATTTCGCCCTTAGGGGATAAAAGCGGCGTACTCGGAGCAGCCAGGATGGCCCTGGATCGTTACCAGGGTTATTAACTTAAACCTGAATGGAAAAGGGCAAACTTTTAAATTCAGATAGGTGAAGATAAGAGATAAAATATTTTGTGATGTTTTGGAAGGGATGGTATGGCCAAAGGAAAAAAAATCAGCCGAAAAGAACTTCTCAAGAAACCGGATGAATTTATTACCCTCTCAACTCGGATTATAATTTGGGTAAAGGCTAATGCCCAAAAAACGATCTGGATAGGTTCAGGGGCGATTGCCCTGGTAGCGATCTATTTCGGTTATTCCTTCTACCAAAATCGGCAGGAAAGGCTGGCCCATGAAAAATATTTTTCCGCTTTAGAAATATCCGAACCGGAAAAAAAAATAAAGAAATTGGAAGAAATTACCAATGAATTCCCCAGGACTAAAGCCGCCGCGGATTCCTGGGTAACCTCCGGTCATCTTTATTACCAGAAAAAAGAGTATTCCAGGGCGGTTGCCTCATACCAGGCGGCCTTAAATAACGGTAATATCCCACCGGTTTTTAGAACCCTGATCCAAGAGAATCTGGCCTATGCCCTGGAACAGAAAGGCGATCTCCAACAGGCCGCGGCGACTTTTTCCGAGATTGCCCAAGGAAAAGAGAATTTTTTAAAAGAGGATGTTCTCTTAAGCCTGGCTCGAGTCTATGAAAAGCTCAATAAACCGCAAGAGGCTAAAGCCACCTATCAAACCTTTATTAAATCCTTTCCCAAATCAATCTATAGCCCTCTGGTCAAAGAACGCTTAGCAAAATTTGAAAAGTAAGAAATTTCTTGACAAGGGCCCTTGAACGCGCTAGCGTAGCTACATTATAACTATTTCTTGATCATTTCAAGCTCCCTACAGAGGGAGCAGTCTGAATTGAGGCAGGATAGATACCCTGAGGGGAGATGGTCCTAAGGCATCTTTAATCAAAGGAGTGAAACCATGCATGAGTTACTAAAAGGAAAACCTGGAGACAGGATGTTGTTGTTGGGGAACGAGGCCATTACCAGGGGGGCGATTGAAGCCGGTTTGGCCTTTGCTTCCGCTTATCCTGGGACCCCTTCTTCGGAAGTGGCCTTGAATTTCTATCAGATCAAACAAGAAACAGATCTCTATTTTGAATATTCCATCAACGAAAAAGTGGCCTTGGAAGTCGCTTCCGGGGCGGCCGTCTGCGGATTGCGGACGATGGTGACTATGAAGCATGTAGGCTTGAATGTGGCCGCCGACCCTTTGCTGACCTTGGCCTATACCGGTGTAAACGGGGGCATGGTTGTTTTAACGGCCGATGATCCTTCACTTTTTTCCAGCCAGAATGAGCAGGACAACCGTTATTACGCCCGTATCTCGGGTCTCCCCATGTTTGAACCGACCACCCCTCAAGAAGCCAAGGACATGACCATTGCGGCCTTTGATCTCTCCGAGACACTTCAATTACCGGTCCTCCTAAGGACTACGACCCGAATTAATCATTCCCGGGGAGTGGTCACTTTAGGAGAGGTCAAACCCAGGAAAACCCAGGGGAGCTTTACAAAGGACCCAATGCGTTATGTAACGGTACCGGCTGTGTCCAGGAACCTGCACGTCAAACTTCTCCAAAAATTCGATCAGGCCCTGGATCTGGCCAATGCCTCACCTTTTAATGAAATCGTTGGAAACGGAAAGTTGGGCATCATCACCCAGGGCGTCAGTTTCTGTTACGTTCAAGATGCCTTGGATGACCTTAAGGCCCATGAGGCCGTCTCGGTTCTTAAACTGGGATTCTCCTACCCTTTTCCCACAAAATTGGTGGAAAAATTCCTGAAAAAGGTTGATAAAGTATTGATCGTCGAGGAATTGGAACCCATCATGGAAGAAGCGGTCAAGGCCTTAGCTCAATCCTTGGGACTAAATCTTTCTATTCGAGGGAAAGGGGTGGCTCAGCTTAACCGCCTTTTTGAAAATGAGCCGGCCCGGGTCCGGACGGCTATTGCTGAATATTTTGGGATGAGCAATCCGGCAAAGACCAAAGTAGATCTGGCTAATGTCCCGCCCCTGCCCGGAAGGCCGCCCAACCTTTGTCCAGGCTGTCCCCATCGTTCCGCCTTTTATGCCATCAAAAAAGTGGCCGGTGACGAGGCCATTTACCCCAGCGATATCGGCTGTTATACCCTGGGTATGCTTCCCCCGCTCAGCGCCGCCGACTTTCTAATTTGCATGGGTTCCAGCGTCAGCTCGGCCGGCGGGTTCGCCCGGGCGACCGGGAAACATGTCATTGCCTTTATCGGCGATTCAACCTTTTTCCATTCCGGCATGACCGGTCTGGCGAACGCCGTCCACAATAACCACAAGTTTACCCTGGTCATCTTGGACAACGAAACTACGGCCATGACCGGTCATCAGCCCCATCCGGGCGTGGACATGGCCCTTCTCGGTCAGCCCAATACCCGGATCTCTATCGAAGAGGTCGTTCGGGGAATGGGGGTCAAACAAATCTCTGTAGTGGCCCCCCGCAAGGTCAAAGACATGATGGAGGCCGTGAAAAAATCCCTGGAATTTGATGGTGTATCCGTCATCATCTCCAAAGAAATCTGTCCCCTCTATGCCAAGAAAGTAGCCCCGCCGGCCAAAGTGCGCGCCTTTACGGTTAATCAGAGCCGCTGCAAGAACCATCGGGACTGCGTCAACCTGTTTGCCTGTCCCGCCTTCTTTTTGGAAGATAACCGGGTCCAAATTAATGAGAATCTTTGCATTGGCTGTGCGGTCTGTTCCCAGGTCTGCCCGGAAAATGCCATTCTGCCCAAGAAATAAGAGGAGTACTCTATGGATACGAAACGAATTGTTTTTGTCGGGGTGGGAGGTCAGGGAAACCTGTTGTCCTCTCGTGTGTTAGGGGAAGCCGCCCTTTTGGCCGGCCTTCCGGTCAACGTCAGTGAAGTCCACGGTATGGCCCAACGCGGAGGGGTAGTGGAGTCGGCCGTGGTCTTGGGAGGCGCCTTGAGCTCCATCGTTTCCGACGGAGAGGCCGATGTTTTAATCAGCTTTGAACCGTCCGAGACCTTGAGGGCCTTGGGCAAATGTTCTAAAGAAACAACCGTCATCACCAACATCATTTCTTTAATGCCGTTTACCGTTATGGTCGGAAAGGGCGTCTACCCGAATATTAAAGAGGCCCTGGAACTGATTCGGAGTAAAGTGAAACGTTTGATCGCCCTCAATGCCGATGCCTTGGCGCAAGAGGCCGGGTCGGCCATGGCCGTCAATATCGTCATGCTGGGCGCGCTGGCCCAAAGCAATACGGTTCCCGTAACCGCGGATCAAATGAAAGAGGCCCTCAGACAAAATCTTAAGCCGAAGCTTTGGGATATTAATCTGAAGGCCTTTGATTTAGGCTTTGAAGCGGCCAGCAAAATTTAAATTTTCGGTATAAGGTTTAGGG
>Ga0233425_10005148_pt1 | contig 21034 bp, 18 predicted proteins | sample Watercolumn_Towu_2_FD_181712 | JGI IMG/M metagenome (GOLD analysis project Ga0233425, IMG submission 181712) | Freshwater microbial communities from Lake Towuti, South Sulawesi, Indonesia - Watercolumn_Towuti2014_140_MG | ecosystem: Environmental > Aquatic > Freshwater > Lake | place...
TGAAGACGGGGACCGCATCCTCGCCTCCCTTGCCATCACGTCACGAGCCTTCCAGCTCTCGGACAAAGGGAGTCCCAGGTGATCCGAGTCCTCGGCATCGACCCCGGGTTCGCTTCACTCGGGTACGCCGTCGTCGAACTCGAAGAGGAGAATCTCGTCCCGTTGCAGCTCGGAGTCGTACGTACGGAGAAGAGCAATACCAAGGCCAACGTGCTGGCCTCCGACGACAACGTGCGACGCATTCGCGAGATCTCCGGGACGATCTATACCCTCATGGAGGGCAAGCTTGCGATCTGTACCGAGTCTCAGTCCTGGCCTCGAAACGCGTCTGCGTCGGCCAAGGTGGGGATGGCTTGGGGAGCCCTTGCTGGTTTTTCCGAGATTCTCGACATCCCGCTCTTGCAGGTCAGCCCCATGGGCCTGAAGAAGGCGGTCACTGGCAACAAGGGCGCGACCAAGGAGCAGGTCATGGCGGCGCTCAACGAACGATTCGGTCGCGACTTCGCAGCAGAGCTGGTAAAGCAGGGAGTCCCGGCTTCGCAGCACGAGCACGCCTACGACGCGCTGGGGGCGGTGGTTGCCATGGAGAACAGCGAAACGTTCCGGCTGGCGCGTAGGATGACGACGGGATGAGCGACGACGTCAACCACGTTTCGATCTCCGGCAACGTCGGGAAGATCGACTTCTCCACCACCGGGTCTGGAGCCCCGGTTTGCACCTTTACGATCGCGAGCGATCGGAAGACGCCGGACCGAACCATCACGGCGTGGGTGAAGATCAACGTCTACCCTGTGGCTCTCGTCACCGTCTGCAAGGCGAAGCTGGCGAAGGGTGTGAAGGTCTGGGTCGAAGGCGAGCTTATGAATCGAGAGGGGCGCATCGGTGAACTGACCGAGATCCGCGCCCGACGCGTCCTTTTTCCTGAAGCGAGGTAGGTGCGATGGGAGCAGCTAAAGTCGAGAGCATCGGAATCGGGTCGAAGGCGTGGGCAGGTAAGATCCGGAAGGAGGCCCAGGACCTCTCGAAGAACCTGGATACCGGGTACATCAAGATGGGCCAGCTTCTCTGGACCGTCTACAACACCCCCATCGACGGTGACCCGAAGAAGAACCCGATCTACACGATCTGGGGACACAAGACTTTCCGCGACTACGCGGAGGTCGAGCTGGGTCTGCACCACAAGAAGGCCGAGCGCCTTCGCGCGATCGGTGAAGTTCTCGACGTGAACCTTGCGGGGGCTCCGAAGGAGCTGCGCGAGCGGTTCATTGCGCTCGGGTGGTCGAAGGCAAGAGAACTGGCTCGCCTCTTCCGCATCAAGGCAGACAACAAGACCGTCGCCCGTTGGGTCGAGAAGGCGGAGCAGAGCAACTACCCGACGCTCATGCACACGCTCAAGAAGGCCATGGACCACATCGACAAGACCCCCTCCGGGTACGTCGACAAGGGTGATGCCTTCGCGGACAGCGAGGAAGAAGTCGAAGAAGCCGAGACGGAGGACGAAGAGGACGAGGTCGAGGACTCGGCGGAAGAAGACAACTGGCACGAGAAGCACCTCAAGCCGAAGGAGAAGGCGAAGAGCCCGAAGGACGACGAGGGCGTCGAGCTTCCGGAGACCGAACGTCAGCACCTCTTCAAGTTTCTCTGCTTCGACGAGCAGATCGACAACGTTCGCGACGCCATCGAGCGTGCCGAGGAGCTGGTGAAGGCGCAGGGCAACGTGCCCGCGCACGGAGGCTTCTCCACGAGCAACCTGCTCAGCCTGATCTGTATGGACTTCCTCGCCACCAACACCTTCGGCAAGAAGGGGGACCTCTCCGCACGCAAGCACTTTCTCGCGAAGCTGGAGCATCACCTCGGCATGAAGCTGATCGGTGTCGAGAACGGACAGGTCGTCTACGGCCTGAACACCCTCAAGAAGCTCGGCGAGGACTGACATGAACCAGTTTGCACTTCCGATCTCACAGAACGTCCTCTTCAACCAACTGGAGCTGTCCAGGAGCATCCTGGAGAAGTGGACGAAGCAGGTCGAGACTCTCCCAGGCATCAACGCCCCGGGAGGGCCGGTGGAGCTGGAGCGCATCCTGCGTGAGATGATCGGAGAGCTTCAGCTCGTCTCCGGTCAGTGCGAATCCATCGCAGAGATCCTCGGGACTGCTATCGTCTGATCATGAAGAAAGCAGCCGCCAAGAAGATCTCCGTCCCGGACATGCGCCTCATTCCGGTCGAGGAGATCGAGCCGAACGGGTGGAATCCGAACGAGATGTCGAACGATGAGTTCGATGCGCTCGTTCAAGAGATCCGCGACGTGGGCTTCATCCAGCCGGTCCAGGTGGTCCCGATGGTGGACGGGAGTTTCCGCCTCCTCGGGGGTGAACACCGGTGGAAGGCGGCCAAGACGCTCGGGATGTACGAGATCCCTGCGGTCATCCTCTCGGAGATCAAGTGGCAGGAGGAGGACTTGCAGAAGCTCGTAACCGTGCGCCTCAATCACCTGCATGGGAAGACGAACGCGAAGAAGATGATCCCCATCTACCAGGAGATGGAGGCCAAGTACGGGGAGAAGGCGCTTCAGAAGCTCTTCGCGTGGACCGAAGAGGACTCCTGGAAGAAGTTCCTCAAGCAGATGAAGAAGACGGTCAAGAACGCGATGCCCAAGCACGTGGCGGACGCGATCAACGATCGGCTCGACGACTCAGACACCGTCGAGGACATCCGCGACATCTTGAACACGATCATGAACCACCACGGAGACACGCTTCAGTACAGCTTCCTCGTCTTCTCCTTCGGATCGAAGGAGCACGTCTACGTCACGATGACGAAGAAGACGAAGGCGGTTCTCGACAAGGTCCTGACCTTCTGCAAGGAGTGGGGCAAGGACATGAACGAGATCCTCCCCGGTCTGACGGAGGCGTGGCTCAAGGGTACCGAGGAGGCCGAAAAGAAGGAGCTGACGGCACAGGTGCCCGCGAAGGCTAGCTGATCCCTTCGGCGCCGTGGTAGAACCGGAGGGCTCCAGGAGGACTTCTCTCATGACCCTTCAGGCACGAATCACCGAGGCCCGCTTCCTCCTCGAAGCGAACAAGGCCCGCAAGCCTCTCGTCGACTGCGCCAACGGTTGGCGCTCCTTCGTGCGTCTGGGAGACCGCTTCCTGGAGGCGGTCGAGAAGGTCATCGACGCGTCCGAGCGAGCCGCCAACGCCGAGGACCGCCTCACGGCCCGTAGGGCCAACAGCGACATCAGCGGCGCCATGTCCGTCGTGACGCAGGTCACCGGCCAGGCGTATGGGTTCTTCGCCACGGGTCGCGAGAATCTCTACGAGGTGGCCAAGCTCTACGGGCTCTCGACCAAGAGGCCGGGCAGCGGGTACGGGAAGAAGCCGACGCCGCTGGAGATGATGGCGGACGCGGAGATCATCAAAGCGCTGGCAAAGGGGTCGAAGGATCTCTCCTCGGGGATCCTCGCGATGCTCAACAAGGGTGCCGGTGTTTCGCAGTCGCTTCGCATGGCTGCTCAGCAGCCTGACGAACCTCCCTCCGAGGTGGTCGACGCTCTCGTCAAAGACGGCCTCGACTTCCGCGATGCGGTCAGCGTCAACGTCTTCGCCAGGACCAATGGCATCATGCGCCGCGCTGCGGAGCTGAGCCGAAGGAACTGGGAGCTGATGATGATGGAGGACTCGAAGCTCGGCTGGGTGGCCCCGTGGGAGCACGATCCCGAGATCGGAAACATCGAGCTGATCTGAGAGGCGGCCATGGCCGATGACTTTGTTCGTCCCGCGGGGACGGCACTCTGGGAAGACAAGGAGCCTCTCCTCGACACACGCCTCGCTTCGGCGCGTCTGGACGAGGTCAAGATCATCGGCAAGAAGGGCGAGAAGATCCTCGTCTGGAAGAACTACCCGACCGGGGCGAAGCCTGTCTGGATCACGCTGAAGAACCTCGACATCCACAAGCCTGACCTCATGGACCCGCCCCCGGGCACCGAGGACGAGTACCCCGCCGTCGGCGACCTCGGGGATGGGGACGACGTGGTCCCTTTGCCGGGGCAGGACAAGGTCCCCGAGATGACCGGCTGGGTTCCGAGCGTGAAGCTCAAGAACCTCGCCAAGAAGGTCCTCGACCTCGGCCTGGAGCCGCAGAACACGTTCAGCAAGGCCATCGCCGCAGGCGAACCGCTGCCCACCGTCATCCCCGAGCCCGCGGGTGTCGACCACCTTCCCAAGAAACCCGCCGAGGCTCCGCCTCCGGTCGAGCCTCCTGCCGGCGAGGAGCCGCCCAAGGAGCCCGAGAAGGCTGAGCCCCCGCCCGAGCAGGCCATGCCTGCCCCGGAGGTCCCCACGCTCGACGACGGGGAGTTCCAGGCCGCCCTGGCCACGAAGGACGCAGAGGCGCTCGGCAAGCACGCCGGTACGTTCACGTCATCGCAGGCGGACAAGCTCGCGGACTACGTCATCAACAGCGAGAACGGCTTCATGCTCCCTGACACGGGAGTTCTCGCAGCCAAGGCCCTCGCCAAGCACTTCTACAAGCTTGCGGCGACAACAGAAGATCCTGCGTCGTCCAAACAGAACAAGCACTACGGGGACTCGTGGGAGGCCAAAGCCGTCGCGCTGGAGAAGGAGCAGGAGAAGCAGAAGCCCAAGCCTGTCGTGAAGGACCCGGTGCCTCCGCCCGAGCCTGAGCCTGCTCCGGAGAACATCGAGCCGGACCTGGTCTTCAGCTTCAAGATGAAGCCCCCGAAGGACTGGAAGGCACCTGGCTTCGGAACGGCCAAGGTGCAGGCGAATGCGTGGGGGCTGAAGGACAACGAGTTCGTTCACCCGGGCAATCAAGAGATCTTCAAGATCAACGATCTCGGAAAGAACGAGTACGTCGATCCAAAGACGGGCATCGTCATCGACATCTCCACTGGAGCCCCAGCGAAGGGTTCGAAGTCGATCTCCCCCTCGGGGAAGGTTCTGTCTCAGCCTTCCTTCGATGCCCCGCCTTCGGCTGCCCCGGCTCCTGTGCCTGCACCCTCGAAGGCTCCTCCCGAGGTTGCACCCCCGAAGCCCGAGCCGCCCGAAGCAGTCACTCCGAGCAAGGTCACCCCTGCGGACGTTCCTCCCCCGACGCCACCGGCGGAGCCCGAACCCGTCAAGACGACGAAGTCGAAGAAGGCCGCGCTCAAGATCAAGCCTCCGGCGGAATTGCCCGCCGCGAAGGACCTGAAGCTCGTCGGCTCCGGAAACTCCCTTGGCGGGGCCGGGGACAAGACCATCTACGAGGACGACAAGGGCCAGAAGTGGCTGCACAAGGCGGCCTACCAGAAGGGCGGCTCTGCGGCGAAACCGTACGCAGCCGCCGCTCAGCAGGTCTGGGCGGACATCGCGCGCTTCATCGACTCCGAGCACCTCCCCGTCGGAGTTCTGGAGGTCAACAAGAAGTTCGGTACGCTTCAGCCGCTCATCGATCTCGATCCCGCACAGCCAAACCTCAAGAATGTGGGGACGGAGACGCTCAGCGACGAGGACCGCGTTACCATCGCGCGCGAGCACGTGATGGACTGGCTCATGAGCCAGCACGACAGTCACTCGGCGAACTTCGTACGTCGCAAGGACGGAAAGATCTTCAGCGTCGACAAGGAGCAAGGCTTCCGGTTCTTCGGATCGGACAAGCTCTCCGTCGACTACAAGCCGAACAGCGATCTCTACGGAGAGAACCCGCCCTACTACAACGAGCTGTGGAAGAAGGCGGCCGATGGCAAGTACGACATGGACAAGCTCGCCGACTCCGTGAAGGCGACGATCGAAAAGATCGAGTCCATGAGCACGGGCGACTACATGAAGAAGCTGCGCCCGTACGTCGAGTCCTTCTACCCGGACAAGCCGGCGGAACAGGCGAAGCTCTTGAAGCAGATCCGCAAGCGCAAGCTCGACCTGCGCAAGGACTTCGAAGTGTTCCTCACCGGGCTCTACCGGAAGAAGGAAAGCACCGACAAGGGGGCCTACACCCTCGACAAGGGCTGGGTCTCTTCAGCCGCCGGCCCGAAGGTCGTGAAGAAGAAGAAGACCTTCAAGCTCGACGACGCTGGAAAGGAAAACTCCGCGCTGACGAAGGCGGGGTCAGGCTGGAACGTGAACCTTCCAGGCTTCGAAGGTGTTGTGCTGCGCCCCTACCACGACCCCACGAACCCGAGTCAGTCCGACGAGAACAAGATCACGATCAAGGCTCCGGTGAGCGACTTGAACGCGGTCGAGAAGATCAAGAACTTCATGGACAAGTTGGGCTTGAAGCCTCTGGTCAACCCACTCAGTTCGGACAGCTCCCACATCAAGGGCTCCCAGTACGTCATGATGTTCGCCTCGAAGAAGGACTTCGAGGCCGCCGGCATCGAGTACGAAGAGACTGTCGAGCCGCAGGACATCAGTCCGACGCCGTCGAGCGCGCGCTATCACCCGGACGATTACGAACACAACCCGACGACGAACAACGCGAACGAGCTGAAGCACATGGCTTCGACGACGCTCGGGTACGGAGGCAAGCGCTACTCCTCGGACGGTCCTGCCGTCGAGGGTTCGACGAAGAAGATCAAGAGGTACGTCGACTCCTCGGGCGACTCGTACCACTACGTGACCTTCAAGCTGCGCCCTCACATGTGGAAGGACTTGGCCACCGAAGGGAAGGCTGGCTCGTTCGGCTTCCCGCTCGCGTCCTACGACGCGAAGAACGATTCGTTCACGGAGATCGGAGGCTTCAGCGACTCGGTCACGACGCGTGTGTGGAAGGTGGGAAACAGCGAGGTCCATCTCGCGACGGGCAAGCAGAAGTACGCGTACATGGGGGGCGTCCACATGAAGATCCGCCCGAAGAAGGGGCAGTCTCATGAGGAGGCGGTGGCTGAGCTTCTCGATGCGATGAAGCCGGGCCTCTCAAAGCAGGTTCTTCGTGACCCGACGCCCGAGGAGAAGGAGACGCACCGCCTGAGCCAGCTCCTCTGGGCAAGCGCGCCGCAGGTCTCGGACAACCTCGCCGAAGGCGATCGGAACCCGGCCAAGCTGAAGGAGCTGCTCGCGAAGCACGGCATCTCGGAAAAGGACATCGAGAACACGACGCACGAGGAGGTCTTCCCTGGCTACGCCACCCACGTGCAGAAGGATCGATGGAAGAAGCTCGCGGGCGGGAAGTTCAAGTTCGGCTTCAACGGGGTCAACTCGATCTCCTCCGTCATCAACATCCTTCAGCACGGTCTCATGGGCATCGGCGACCGCAACCAGTCGGGCATCGCGAAGTTCGGTGCCTCGTACGAGGCAGACGTCGAGTCGGGCTCGGCAGACGGGATCCTTCTGCGCCCGGTGACCGACTCGGGAACGAAAAACTCCTTCCAGAACCACCCCTTTGCTGGTGTGGCCCAGGTCATCGTTCACCCGGGCGAGTACGACCGTCTCGATGCCTACCAGCACAACAGCGACAAGTTCGGGCGCTGCCGGGACGATTCGGGCGACTGGACTGCGCGCAAGAGCTTCACCGATACGATGGCAGCTCAGCAGAAGAACTACGCCACGGGCGCTGAGACGAGCTTCCGGAAGGGCATCCGCCCGGAGCGCATCCTGCGTGTCTGCGTCTCGAACGAGAGCCAGCGCAAGGACGCCATCAAGCAGGCGAAGGGCGCGGGGCTTCAGGAGGTCAACGGTGTCCCCATCGAAGACTTCATCGTCGTCGAAACGAGCTGCAAGGACGCGTGGGAGAAGTATGTGAAGCCCGTCGTCGAGGAAGACAAGTGATGCTCTTCACGCACGCCTACAAGCTCACCAACCCGACGAAGAACTACCTCACGGCCCCGCAGATCGTCGTTGGGGTACGCCCGGCGGCGGATGGGGGCGGCATCGAATTCCTCACGGCTGGGGAGGCGGGGCACTACATCCGAGGGGAGCTGAAGAAGCGCGATGAGGGCTACGAGATCGTGGACCAAGAGCGCGTCGGGAACGATGGCAACCCCGCCGTCTGGTTCTTCGAAGATCTCACCCTCGACAGTTGGGCTGCGATGCGTAGCGCCGTCGTCGGATTCGACATCATCCGCAAGGACATCGTGACCTACGATCTCTTGCAGAACTTCTACGTGGAGAACTTCCTCCACGACTGGTGGACCGAGAAACCCGAAAAGTGATCCATCGAGGATCGGTCTGCTTGACAATCGATCTCCTTGTGCCTACCCTGGTTCTGAGGTAAGAACGATCTCGGTAACCCGATCCCAGGGTCAAGGAGCGATCGTAGGATGATCAGAGAAAGTCAGAAGAAGGTCGTGGAGGACGTCGGTGACGGGACCTACCGCGAGGTGACCATCAAGCTGAACCAGCACTATCACGACAACACGAAGAAGCTGGTCAAGACCGAGGAGATCTCCCGAACACCGGGACGTCTCTTCCGAGTGGCGAAGCCCGGCGAGAAGGCCGACACGCAGATCATGTGCGCGAAGACGTTCTCCGTTCTCTCCCTCGTTCAGGTCGAGGAGAAGACGGCTGCTACGCCCGCGCCTGCGGCCGAGAAGCCGGCGAAGCCCGAGAAGAAGGCCGAGGCCCCTGCGCCGAAGAAGGCGAAGGAGAAGCCCGCCACGAAGACCAAGCCGGAGGAATCCGGAACCACGGCAGAGGCACTGGCGCCCGAGCCGGCCAAAGTCGACACCCCCTCCGAGGAGGAATCGACGGACGAAGGAACGAACGAGGACGACATGAGCACGAAGAAGGCGAAGGCGAAGAAGACCACGGCGAAGAAGGCGGCTCCGAAGAAGGCGGCCGCGAAGAAGGCGGCGGCTCCCAAGGAGCCGAAGGCCAAGAAGGCCAAGGCTGCGGCGAAGAAGTCCGTCCCGCCCAAGGCTGCGAAGGACGCCCCGACCACGGGTCAGTCCGGACCGCCCGTCGACTTCTCCAAGAAGTCCTTGAACCCGAAGGAGGCGAAGGTCCTCGGGGCGCTGAACCACGGCTCGGGTCCGAGGTCGATCGCGGAGATCGCCGAGATCTGGAAGAGCCAGGGTCTCGCCAAGGCCAACTCGCACGTTCGCAACTCGCTGCGGCGCCTCGTTCGTGGCGGGCTGGTCGAGCAGGTCGAACGCGGCGTCTACAAGCTCACGGCCAAGGGCAAGAAGCACGAGGCGTCCGCTTCGTGATCGAGTACGAGATCGTCCGCTCCGCGGACCGTCTCGGGCACATCGCGAACGAGGTCAGCAATGCGGGGGTCGTGGGTCTCGACATCGAGACCACGGCCCTCAAGCCTCATCACGGTGAGATCCGCCTTCTCCAGCTCAACACGGGCGCGGGGAAGTACGTCGTCGACCTCTTCGAGACCAAGACCATGGGTCCGTTGGTCGAAGCGCTCGGTGGCGACGCCATCAAAGTGATCCACACCGCTGCGTTCGAGCAGACGTGGTTCTCAGCGAAGCACGACCTTCGTCTGTGGCCACTGTTCGACACGCACCGTGCGTCGGAGATTCTTCACTCCGGAAAGAACTACGGACACAACCTCTACGATCTCTACAACCGGGAGCTGAAGATCGCTCCCGAGGCCCCGGACATGGGCGGCACCGACTGGAGCGGGGCGCTCACGAAGGAGCACTACGACTACGCGGCGGAGGACATCATGCACCTCCCGAAGCTCCGCGAGTCCATCAAGCCCAAGCTCGCGAAGGCCGAGCTGAACAAGATCGCGGCCATCGAGTTCGGCGCTGTCATCGGTGAAGCAGCGTTCCGCAACGCTGGCTTCCGACTCGACAAGGGTCGGTGGCTCGAACTGGCGGAGAAGAATCAGAAGGACCTGAAGGAGCTGAGCGAGAAGCTCGCGAAGATGCTCCCGCACCCGAAGGGGCAGCTCGGTCTTCCCGGTCTCGAACCCGGGTTCAACTTCAACAGCCCTGACCAGATCAAGGCTAGTTTCGCGCGCCTCGGGATCGACGTCGACAGCACGGACAAGAACGTCCTTGGGATGCTCTCGGGAGAGCACGAAGCCGTCAAGGTCTACCTCGATTGGAAGAAGATCAGGAAGTACCTCGACTCGTTCGGACCGGACTACCTGGAGAATATCGACCCGATCACGGGTCGTATCCACTGCGACTACTGGCCCTTCACCGGGGCCGGACGCTACGCCTGCTCGAAGCCGAACCTTCAGCAGATCCCTCGCGGCAAAGCCTTCCGCCGCTGCTTCTGTCCGGGACCTGGGAAGGTTCTTGTCATTTGCGACTACGGTCAGATCGAGCTGCGCATCGCTGCGGAGATCTCTGGAGACAAGATCCTCCGGAGCATCTATCAGCGCGGAGAAGACGCACACCAGCGAACCGCCTCCCTCGTCTCCGGTGTGGCCTACGAGGAGGTCACAAAGGCGCAGAGGCAGTCAGCCAAGCCTGTCAACTTCGGGCTCATCTACGGTCTCGGCGCCGAGAAGCTCGTCATCTACTCGAAGGTCTCCTACGACGTTGACCTGACGCTCGCGGAGGCGAAGCGGTTCATCCAGCGCTACTTCGAGAACTACTCGGGCGTGCGCGCGTGGCACCAGCGGGTGCTCCGCGATGCCGAGCGGTATCCCATCGCCCGGACGCTCTGGGGCCGGCGTCGGTTTCTCGACCCGGACAAGGCCCGGAACGAGTTCTTCAACACGCCCATCCAGGGCACCGGAGCCGACGGCCTCAAGAGGTCCCTTCCCATCGTATGGAAACGACTCCTCAAGTACGGCGGTCGCGCCAAGATGGTCCACATGGTCCACGACGAGATCGTGGTCGAGTGCGATGACGATCCGGAGCTGATTGCGGCGGTGAAGCTCGACCTTCAGGAAGGGATGATTGAGGGCATCCAGGACATGCTCCCGCACGTCCCGGTGGAGGCTGAAGCCGGTCACGGAGAGAGCTGGGCGGACAAATAGGCGGAGATCCGTTAGAATCCGCCTGTGGAAACCTCACGCTCTCGCCCCCGCGCCCGTCCGACCGCTCGGGCTTCTGGCCATGCCCGCATCCGCGGGCTGTCTTGCTTCGACGAGATCCACAAGAAGATCCTTGAAGGCTGGCCGGCGCGCGAGGTGGCCAAGTACATCCAGGAAGAGGCTGGTGAGCTGGAAGACTCCAGCCACGAATCGGTCACCACCATGGTGAAGCGGTACCGGGAGTCGCTGCCCCCGGCGGAGCTGGCCAAGCACCGGCTCCCGGTCGACATGCAGCGCGCTCAGCAGAAGGTCGCAGAAGGGATCGACGAGCTGAAGGAGCTGGAGAACCTCTACCGCTTGCAGATGGAGCGCATCCACATCGACTTCGCCCTGGAGAAGAAGTTCAACAAGCTCATTCCGGCGACGGCTCAGGAGGTTCGAGCGGCCCGCGAGATCCTCAGCACCATCGCTGAGCTGAAGATGGACCTCGGGCTTCACGAGCGGCACCTGGGTCGCATCGACGGTGATGCAGAGGTCAGCGCGGTCGTCATGGCCCGCGTGGGAGACGAGAAGATCGCGGCGGTGCTCTCCAACTCGGAGAAGCGTCAGCGCTTGCTCGGTATCGCGAAGCAGCTCGTGGGCAAGTCCGAGAAACCGGAGATCATCGACGTCGTCGCTGAAGAACCGGAGGGTAAGGACGCCGCATGATCGAAGAGAAGAGCGGTCGTGCGCGGAGTCATCGCACCCCGGAGGAAATGGAGGCGTCCCTCAAGAAGGAGCTGGACGCCCTCACGCCGGACGAGCGCGCCGCGCTCTTGTTCATGCTCGAAGACTTGGAGCACCAGGAGGACAAGAGCGTTCTCCAGGTCATCTCCGAGGCCGAGTACGCACGCGAGGTCGTCGACATCGAGACCTTCATCAAAGATCCGTACTACATGGGCAACACCTGCGAAGCCCTCTACGACAAGCACGTCGAGGACCTCAAGGAGCTGTTCAGCGGTGGCTACCAGGAAGCGATCTGGACGGGTTCCATCGGATACGGCAAGACCTTCGTCGCGTCGGTGGCGGTCTGCCGCGTCCTCTACGAGATTTCTTGCCTCAAGAACCCCCACAAGTCCTTCGGTCTGGCTCCCGGTTCGAACATCTCGATCGTGTGTCTCTCGGTCAACGAGCAGCTCGCCATGCAGGTCGCCTTCGACAACATCGCGACCAAGCTGAAGGCGAGCCCGTACTTCGAGGAGCACTTCCCCTTCAAGGCCACGAAGAAGGAGTTCCGCTTCCCCAACGGTGTGTGGCTCGCGGCGCGCGCGACTACCGATACCTCGGCTCTCGGTCTCAACGTCATCAGCGGTCTCCTCGACGAGACCAACTTCATGCCGAAGGGCAAGAAGACCGATGCACGCTTCGGCCCTGTCGATCATGCAGAGACCCTCTACGTCGGCATCAAGCGTCGTATGAAGTCCCGCTTCGAGCGGCGTGGGAAACTCCCGGGCATCCTCTTCCTCGTCTCCTCGAAGAAGACCACCGACGACTTCACCTCTCGACGGATCCGAGAGTCGACGAACGACTCCACCGTCTTCGTCCGGGACTACGCGATCTGGCACGTCAAGCCCGAGGAGTACTACAGCGCCAAGACCTTCCTCGTGCTCTGCGGCAACGAGCAGATGCCCTCTCGGATCATCCCCGAAGAAGACGAGCCTCGCTACCGAGCTGCCATCGCTGCCAAGACGCTTCCGGACGACGTCACGGTCATCGACGTGCCCGAGGATTTCCAACCCGACTTCGAAAGGGACCTCGAAGGCGCCATCCGCGACATCGCGGGCATGAGCACGGTCGCGCTCTCCCCGTTCATCCAGCGGCGCGAGAAGCTGCAACCTGCGGCGAAGCACCCCGGGCACCCCTTCTCGGTGGAGGTGTGGGATCCGTCGAAGCCTGGGACCTTCGTCTGGGACAAGCTCGTCGCAGAGTTCGAAGAGCGCGACTTCGGCGGGTACATGCACCGCAAGATGCGGCCGCGGGTGAACCCGCAGATCCCGCGCCACATCCACATCGACCCTGCGTATCGGAAGGACCGCGTCGGCTTCTGCCTCTCGCACATCTACGAGTGGCGAGACGTCATTCGGAAGACGGACGAGGGGGAAACCTTCCAGGAGAGGGCTCCGGTCTACTACGTCGATGCGATCCTTCAGATCGTTCCCCCCATCGGGGACGAGATCGTCCTCGGAGACATCCGGAGGCTCGTCTACGACCTCAGCGCCCACGGCTTCATGATCACGGGCGTCACGATGGACACCTGGCAGTCTGTCGATGCGCTCCAGCAGCTCAAGGCGAAGGGCTACCGTGCGGAGCACCTGTCCGTGGACACGCGGATGGATCCGTACAACAACCTGAAGGACGCCTTCTACGAGGACCGCATCCTCGTCTACGACTACCGCCCTCTGTTCAAGGAGCTTCAGCAGTTGGAGCGTGACGCGAACAAGAACAAGGTCGATCACCCTCCCAAGGGATCAAAGGACGTGAGCGATGCGCTCGCGGGCTGCCTGTTCGCGTTGAAGGAGAAAAACTCCCGCCAGCCTCTACCGATGGTGAAGGGGCTGACGTACTCTGCCGACTCGTGGATGGTCGAGCAGGAGCAGCACTCTTTGGCGAGCCAGGCGGGCGCCGGGAGGGACCGGTACTTCCCGGCGTTGGCCGGGTCCGGGGGAATGCCCGGAGGGATGCTGCCTCCGTTCCTCGGAGGTGGTAGAGGCGGTTCGGACGACGGAGGGTGGAACCCGCCCGGCTTGTGAGACCACATGGTCCCTTGGAGGACGCGAGCGATGCGAAAGAACCACTCCCTCTCCAACATGATCGAGGACCTTCGGATCCTCATGCTCGAACCCCCGTGGTTGGACTTCACCCGGCTTGTCCGCGTCGTCGACTCGGTGGCGGAAAGCCCGGAACTGGAGCGCCTGACCAACGATGAGCTGCGCGCCTTCAAGGGCTTCCGCATCACGCTGCACCGTGCTGCGGCGATGGAGGCCGACATGATGGTGAAGCACGTCTACGCTCACTGGATTGGGCAGAACGGGATGGTGGCTCAGGCCATCCGGAAGCTGCCCATCGCCTCCGAGGCGTTCGGGGCCTTCGAGCGCCTCACGATGGGTCCCTACGTCTCCGCGAGCGAGCCTGGGGTCATTCTGTGACCACTGCGAGGGTGCGGGGAGAGCTGGCGCGTGCGTTCGGACTGCCTCTGAAGGAGGGGCCGGTCTCGACGGGCGTGGTGCTCACCACACCTTCGACTGTGCAGAAGGAACTGGCCATCCACGCGGCCAAGGCGTGCCCCTTCCGGAATGTGCAACGCGACCTCGGAGCCGTAGTCGCTCGTGAGATCGCCAACGAAATGCAGGCGGCCAACCTCCGCCCTGCCGACTACGCCGACATCGTGGAGATCTCGACCATCGCCCAAGAGCGTCTGGTCGCGCAGTTGCTCAAGGACCCGACCGAGTTCGTACGATCGGTCGCAGAACACCTTCGGATGCGTGGATGACGAAGGGATAGGCACGGACGATGGGTTTCATCTCGAATGTCGTGAACCGGATCCGTTCCGCATGGACGCGGGACAAGGAGCAGGTTCCCCTTCAGCTCGCCAAGGGAGCCATGGCGGCGGGCTTTCCGACGTCTGGCTACGATCTTCTTCAGGCGTACGGCTACGACATCCTCGGGGACTACCTGCGCCTGGAGCAGGATCTTCTGTCTCGCTTCGTCGACTACGAAGAGATGGATGACTACCCCGAGATCAACGCAGCCATCGACATCTTCGCGGACGACGCAACGCAGCCCGACACGCAGATCAACCGAACTGTCTGGGTGACTTCCCCGGACAAGAACATCGAGCAGATCGGGAACCGCCTCTTCCAGAAGCAGCTCCGCATGGACGAGGAGATCTGGGAGATCGCTCGCACCGTCGTGAAGTACGGCAACGACTACGAGGAGCTGCTCGTCACGGGCGAAGGTGTCGTGGGCCTAAACTTCATGCCGCCCCCGACCGTTCGCCGCATCGAAGGTCCGCGTGGAGAGCTGTTTGGCTTCGTGCAGGACTTCCAAGGTCGCTTCGGGTACTCGCCCGAGGAGTTCAAGCACATCCTCGCGAAGCGCACCGCCGCGCTCCAAGGCGTGGGCCCGGCTCCGGGCTCGAACCTCTCAGGTATGGACGACTCGGTCGCCGCGCTCGAAGACTGGGAGGTGGTTCACTTCCGCCTTCGCGGGAAGCACCGGCGCTCGGTCTACGGTTACTCGGTGCTCGACGGGGCCCGCTGGATCTTCAAGCGCCTCCTCCTCCTGGAGGACTCGGCTCTCATCTACCGGTTGCAACGCGCACCGGAGCGGTTCGCGTTCTACATCGACGTCGGTGACCTTCCCCCCGCGGAAGCGCTTGCCTACGTGAACCGCGTTCGGCAGCAGTACAAGAAGAAGAAGTTCGTCAACCCTTCGACGGGCAACCTCGACCTGAAGTTCGACTCGCTTGCGCAGGACGAAGACATCTTCCTCCCGATGCGCCAAGGCCAAGAGGGCACACGCGTGGACGTGCTTGCCGGGCCTGTGTGGCAACACATGGAGGACATCGAGTACTTCCAGAACAAGCTCTTCAGCTCGCTCAAGATCCCGAAGGCGTACCTTGCGCAAGACGAGAACACGGCGCGCGCCGTTCTCTCGTCAGAAGACGTTCGGTTCGCTCGCACGGTGCTTCGCATCCAGCGGGAGCTTCAGAACGGTCTGAGGAAGATCTTCCGCGTACATCTCGCGGCTCTCGGGTACGATCCGCACAAGCTGGACTACGAGGTCCACATGACCGTCCCGTCGAGCATCTTCGAGCTGGCTCAGCTCGAAGTCCGGAACGCACGCGCGGACCTGGCTGGGCGGCTTGGCGATTTCTTCCCGCTCTATTGGATCTACAAGACGGTCTTCAATTGCTCGGACGAGGAGATCGAAGACCTCACCAAGAAACGCGAGGAGCAGGTCAAGAACGATGCGGTGTGGGCAGCCAAGGCGGAGGCTGAGGCTCAGAAGGCGGCTGCACCACCAGCACCTCCCGCCGCCCCTGGGGGAGCACCTGCTCCGGGAGCCCCTCCGCAAATGCAGCAGCTCGCCAACGCCCGGACCAACATCAACAGATCTCGCTTCCTTCGCTCCGGCGCAAAGGGTATCTCCGAGCGCGAACTAATGGCTGGGTACCGTCCTTCGGACAGCGCCCGGCTGGAGGACAAGCTCAACACCCTCTTGAAGCGCGATCGAGCCCTGGCGGCTTCCCTGGGTCAGCTTCAAGATCTCATCCACGGTCTTTCTCGATCTCAGCGTCGCTGAATCGATCCCTCTGTTGACACCCCTAGAACCTCGAAGGTAGTTTGGAGGCGACCTGTGACAGCCCCTCGATTCATCCCCGTCCAAGAGATCAGGAAGCTTTCCGAAGGAAGCTTCGAGCACACGATCTCGAAGATCGAGCGCGCCGTGCAGGAGTCCAGCGAGCGCATCTTCGGGAAGAAGATCGGAGCCCGCGTCGTCGGTACGTTCCCCGAGAACGCTCTGGCCCTCTCCGAAGACGGAGACGTGGCACGCGTCTTCTGGGCCGTGTCGAAGGACGGCTCGGTCAAGATCGTGAAGACCGAGTCCGTGAAGATCGCGTCCTACAGCCCCGAGAACGTCGAGGACTTCGCCCGGAAGCAAATCCGGAAGGCGGTCGCGGCTTGGGAATCCGGGCGCAAGGACGAAGCCGAGCGCCTGATCTCCGAGGTCGCCCCCTACGTCGATGAGCGGCCGCTGCTCTCCGACGCCAAGGTCGTCGAGGCTCTCACGGTCGAGTTCAAGGCTGCTCGCCCCTGGAGGCAGATCCTCAAGGCCAACCGCCAGCGCTTCGAGTCCGCCGTCGGGGAGCCCGCGATGATGAAGATCGCCGCGGAGTCTTCCGGGCCGAAGTACACGGTCATCTACAACGGTTCCATGGAAGAGGCGGAGCGCGCGGGGTACCTCGATCTCGTCCACTCCGACTTTTCCTACCTCACTTCCCGAGTAACCTCTCTGAGGGATCTCTCTCGCACTTGCTACGAGGGCCTGAGATCTGTGGTAAGGTCCGAAGACCTGAAGGCGGACGAGACGATCTCCACCTTCATCACCTTCACCGAAGATCTGGTCTCCGATCTGAGCAGGCTGCAAAAGATCGTGAGTGACGCCCCCAAGACCCTCACCAAGATCGAATCCCTCGGCCGGTTGTACGACACGATCAACGAGGGACTGCCGGACTACGAGCTGGCAGGCAAGTTCGTCGAGACCATGTCCAAGCAGCTCCAGGACGCCGCGAAGGCCAAGTAGGAGAAACCATGAACGCTCTCAGGAACCCCGTCGTGATCTCCTCCCTGGAAGAGGATCTGAAGAAGATCGGTCTCACGGGTCTCGTTCGTGAGCAGGACGACTCTGCGGAGGAGCCTGCCCCCGAGGTCGGTGCCGACGGCGGGAATCCGATGGAAGGTGAAGGCGAGGACGAGCCGAAGGACGCCCAGACCGAAGCCGACGACGGCGAAGAGGGCGACGACAAGGAGAAGGAGCCGATGGAGGCGAAGAGCCTGGTGAAGAACCAAGCTGCGCGCTTCCTCCGCGCCTACGCTCCCGTCACCCCGAAGCCGGTCGGTGCTCGCGTCGAGAACAAGACCGGCAAGAAGGGCAAGTCCGTCACGGAGTCGCGCACCGCGCCGAAGGGTCCCGCGAAGCCGTTCAAGAAGCCGATCAAGGAGTCGCGCAGCCAGCGTCTCCACCGCCTCTCCGAAGGCAAGATCTTCGAGAGCGCCAAGCGGCCGGTGAAGACGGGAGTTTCCAAGATCGACTCCCTCCTCGAAGAGGTCGGAGCGCTCGTCGGGGACATCAACCGGTCCAAGAAGGTCGAGAAGATCGAAGGCTTCGCGAACATCGCGGTCATCGCCGAGATGCTTCAGCGCCGCTTCCGCATGATCGGGATGGCCCTCTCCGAGGGCAACATCTACCGCGTCGCGGACCAGATGAAGAAGCTCTCCGAGCAGGCCGGCGACATGGCGATCGGCATGGACGGGGGCGAGGAGCCGAAGGTCGGCGAGCAGGACGAGCCCCCGCCGGGAGAGCCGAAGGACGCGATGGCGGCCGAGGCCGACGGCGACGACGCGCAGGTCGACGCGCTCTTCAAGAAGTTCATGGCGAAGCTGCTCGACGCGCTCCAGCTCTACAACGACGTCACGGGCAAGTCCGAGCAGGACGAAGTCCCGGGTGACGAAGAGGAGCCGGGCGCCGAGGACGGCATGCCGCCCGAGGACGAGGCCACCGCGATCGAGCAGGACGACGTTCCGGGCGACGAAGAAGAGCCTCCGGCCGACGACTCCGAGGAGCCGACCGACGAGCAGGACGAGACCGAGCCCGACGGCGACGAGCCGGAGCAGGGTGAGGAGGAGCCCGAGGAGGAGCCCACGACCGAGGAGGAGGAGACCCCCTACGGTCAGCCCGACGAAGAGGGCGACGAGACGACGGCGGATACCGCGACCGAGCAGGTCCGGAAGATCCTCGGTCTCGGCGAAGCTCGCAAGGCCCGCGTCGAGAACGCTCGTGCTCGGCGCGTCGAGGGAAAAGGCAAGCCGGCCCCCGGTCTGAAGGAGCGGATGGGCAGCAAGAAGAAGAAGGCGAAGAAGAAGTGACCGAAGCCTGGCGAGCGCGCCGCACGGCGTACTCATCAGGGCGACGGGAAACGTTCGGGTACACCAAGAAAGAGATCACACCGTTCGCGAGGAAAGTCAGGAAGCGCAGGTCGGAGCTGTTCAAGCCGGATGCCTCCCTGAAGTTCACGCCCTACCAAAGCAACTTCCGCTGGCGAGTTCACTGAGATGACGAAAGCGCACATGATCGAAGATCGAGGCCCGAAGCCGGGTCAGCGCCTTCTCACGGATTCGCTTCCGTTGAAGTTGCAGCTCGTCGAGGACGACACCGGAGGCAAGGTCGTCGTTCGAGGGGAGTTTGCCAGGGCGGGCCTCGCGACGGAGAACAAGCGGGTCTATCCGCGCACGCTCTGGGAGCGTGAGATCTCGAAGCTCGACCGCGCGATGCAGGAGCGTCGCATGTTCGGTGAGCTGGATCACCCCAACGACGGACGCACGCAGCTCACGAGGGTCTCTCACTTGGTCACGGGCATGAACGTGACCGAGCAGGGGATCGTCCTGGGCGAGGCTGAGGTTCTCGACACCGCGCGCGGTCGGGACCTGCGGGCCATGCTGAACGCCGGCTGCAAGGTCGGCGTCAGCTCGCGTGGCTACGGATCGACGCGCACGAACGACAAGGGCGAAGAAGTGGTCCAGGAGGACTACACCCTCGTCACGTTCGACTTCGTGGCAGAACCCGCGGACAGCACCGCGTACCCCGACGTGTTCAGCGAGAACAAGGAGACGACCGGCATGGGCACCGAAGCTCAGAAGCAGGAAGACCAGGCGAAGGCGAAGGCTTTCGCTGCGAAGGTGGAGCAGGAGGCTCAGGCTGGTGGTGTGGGTCGTTCGGACCTCACGACGCAGTTCGAGAACGACATCCTGTCGCGGCTCGGGAAGCTGAACGCCGAAGCGCGTGCGGCCATCCGCAGCCAGCTCATGGCGGATCCTTCCGTCGGTGCGGCGAAGGAGGCGGTCGAGGGCATCAAGGCTCTCCTCCGGCCTTTCCTCCTCCCCGAGGACGTCGAGGCGGTCGTCAAGCAGAAGGACGAGGAGATCTCGCGTCTGCACACGGCGCTCAAGGAGCGCGACCTGCGCATCAAGACGCAGGAGGAGCAGATCTCCTCGCTCGGCTCGATGGCGCGCCAGGCCGGGTACAAGTTCTACCTGGAGCGCCGGCTCGCGGGGAACCCGGACAAGGTCCTCATCGTGAAGACGCTGGGCGACCTCACGCAGTTCGAGAGCGCCGAGACCTTCAAGTCGAAGGTCGAGGGCATCGTCGCCGACTTCGAGAAGCGTCGCGTCGAGCAGGCTGCCGAGGCGGCCGTCACGCAGCGCAAGGCCGAAGAGCAGCGCAAGGCTCTCGCGGCCGAGAGCGCGCGCTCGAAGCAGGTGGAGAACTCGCTCCAAGAGCAGGTCTCCAAGCTCACCACGGCCCTGGAGAAGAGCCTGGAGGCCAACAAGGCTCTGGGCATCCAGCTCTACACCGAGCGCCGGCTCGCCACGCACCCGCGGGGCAAGGAGCTGACGCAGCTCGTGGAGGGCCGCAAGCCGAAGTCTCAGCAGGAGGTCGAACGCCTCATCGAGGAGAACGCCCTTCCGCCGGAGAACCGCGATGCCGATGAGCTGGAGGCGGTGCGCTCTCGCGTGAGGAACGCGACGCGTGGCGCCAAGGGCTCGACTCCGAGCATCGAGGAGGAGACTCGCCCGCGTGGCCCGCGCGTGGAGGAGAACTACAACGGGCTCGGCATCGACCTCACCACCCTCAAGCAACTCTCTGGGATCAACGGTTCGCCTGCTGGCGGCCAGCGTTCCCTCTCTCGTCGGTGAGACGGGGAAAACTTCGCGCCCACAGCGCAACAGCAAGGCCACCTGAAGGAGACATGAAGATGGGAACCGAAGCTCGGCAGATTCTCAACGAGGACGCCAGGCGCACCGCGGCGGACAAGAGCTACGTGGGCGCGCTGGTTCGCAAGTGGAGGGACTTCCTGGAGGGCATGCCCGACAGGACCGACCACGATCGGTACGTTTTGGGCGTCACGGCCGTTCTCATGGAGAACGAGTCGCAGTACCTCCAGGGCCTCAACGAGGAGACGCGGACGGTCAACGTCGGCTCCTTCACGAAGTTCATCTTCCCGGTCCTGCGCCGGGTCTTCCCGAACCTCATCGCGAACGAGATCGTCTCCGTTCAGCCGATGACGGCTCCGGTCGGGGCGGTCTTCTTCCTCGACTACATCTACGGGACGACCAAGGGCCCGACCTCGGCGGGCAACGTCTTCCCCCGGGACTTCGACCGCAACTACTCGTCGGAGTTCATCAACGGTGAGCCCCTCGCGACTGGCGACGGCGTGAACTTCGGCGGCGCCGGTGCCGCGCTCGGGGCGACCCTCGCGTTCAACCCGGTGCGCCCGCTCGACTCGTCGCGCGGCTTCTCCGTGGTCATCCGCGAGATCAACGCCGCCACGGGT
>Ga0233425_10005149_pt1 | contig 21033 bp, 13 predicted proteins | sample Watercolumn_Towu_2_FD_181712 | JGI IMG/M metagenome (GOLD analysis project Ga0233425, IMG submission 181712) | Freshwater microbial communities from Lake Towuti, South Sulawesi, Indonesia - Watercolumn_Towuti2014_140_MG | ecosystem: Environmental > Aquatic > Freshwater > Lake | place...
CTTCGGATCGGCGACGGGAGCGTTGGTCCTCTGGATCGGGGTGCTGGTGTCGTCCGGCTGCATCGAGTGGAGGCTTCCCGGGCTGACGTCCGACGCGGACGGCGACGGCGATACCGATACGGACACTGACACCGACGGCGACGCAGACCCCGACTCCGCTTCGCACGACGGCGACATCGACGGCGACATCGACGGCGACCAGGAAGACACGGGTGACGCCGACCTCGATCTCGACGATGCGTCCGACACCGATCGCGACGACGACAGCCCGGTCGATGGAGGCGAGCAACCATCGTGTGGAAACGGAGTGCCGGAGCCCGGCGAGGACTGCGACGACGGCAACGAGGACGACACGGACGGCTGCACCACCACGTGCTCGTTCTCGTGTGACGACGATATCGTCTGCGACGACGAGAACCCCTGCACCATCGATGAGTGCGCCACGGTTGACGGAGGCAAGGCCTGCCGCAACTCCGCCGATATCGATGCGAGATGCGACGACGGGCTGTTCTGCACCCTGACCGACACCTGCAATCCGGCCGGTGAGTGCGTGGGCACGGGCGACCCCTGCGCCGACGAGTTGCCGTGCACCGTGGACACGGCGTGCGACGAACACGAGGAAACGTGCATCTTCAGGCTGTCGGACAGGACGTGCCTCATCGATGGTACGTGCTTCGACCAAGACGCTCCCGACCCGACGAACTCCTGCCGGACCTGCCGCCCGGAAGACGCCGACCGGGCCTGGACCGTGGAGACGGACTTCACCCCGTGCGTCCCCGTGCTCGACCCGGGCAGATCGTTCTCCATCTGCGTGAGCGGGACGTGCGTGACGCCCGGCTGCGGCACGGCGGACTGCAACGTCCCCGGGCCCGGGTTCCACATCGCCGACACCCACCAGCTCAACTGCTACAACGAGATATCGGTCACCGTGTGCCCTGGGACGGCGGGCGAAGTCGAATGTGGCACCACACTGTATTGCGGTCAGGACGCGCAGTACGGGTGGGACGCGTCGGGGACTCACGGGGATCGGTTCACCCGTACCACTCCCGGCCTGCCATCGCAGCCGGTCGTCACGGACAACGTGACGAGGCTCGTGTGGCAGGGGTGCACTGTCGGACACACGGGCTCCTCGTGCATCGGCACGCCCACCGAGATCGACTGGAGCTCCGCGGTGTCCACGTGCGATTCGATGGTCTGGGCCGGGTTCGACGACTGGCGCCTGCCGAGCCCGTACGAGCTTCATTCCATCATCGACTACGGCAGGAGCGGCCTGATGATCGACACGATGGCGTTCCCGAGCACCCAGTCGTACGCATACTGGACCTCATCGACCTCGGCATCAGTAGCCACCACTGCCTGGTACATCTTCATCAGGACCGGTCACTCCGCATACGACCTGAAGTCGTTGACCGAGGAGCACTACGCCCGCTGCGTCCGCGGTACGCCACGACCGCTGTCCGGTCCACGCTTCGTCAGGAGCGCCGTCTTCCCGGAGAACCCGGTGGTCTCCGACGCGGCGACAGGCCTCGAGTGGCAGGGATGCCCGGCGGGCCGGACGGGCAGCTCGTGCGGGACCGGAGGGACCGGAATCCGCTCCTGGAGCTCGGCGCTCTCGTACTGTGAGTCCCTGACATGGGCCGGGATCGGGGACTGGCGGCTCCCGAACGTCACCGAGCTGGCGAGCATCGTGGACCACCGGCGGTCAGGGCCGACGATTGACATCGCGGCGTTCCCGGAGACGCCGGGCGACGAGTTCTGGTCCTCGACGTCGGAGGCCGCCGCAGCGTCGCGGGCCTGGAGCGTCTTCTTCTTCACAGGGTCTTTCTTCGCATCGAACAAGACCGAGTTCTTCTCGGTGCGATGCGTCCGAGACCCCGACATCACACTGTGACGGACCTCAGAACTCGCCGCTCCCCGCCTTCGCGTCCTCCGGAGCCATGCTCGCGCGCGACAGGCGCTTGGGCGGCTCGTTCTGGAGGTAGAAGGGTTGTCCGGTGGACTCGAGCACGGAGAGCCAGAGGTCGCTCTCCGGATCGATCTGCTTGCGCCCCGAGACGAGCTGCTTGATCGGGATGTGCGTGAACCGCCCGTGGGACCGTCCGACGGCCATGCCCGTCTTGCCCGCCATGCCCGCGTGGCTCGCGGCCTGGGCGAGGTAGCCGCAGAAGATCGAGTCCACCGGGCTGGCCGGCGCGGAGCGGATGATGTAGCTGGGGTCGATGTACTTGAGCGTGAACTCCTCCCGGCCCTCGAAGTGCCCGGTGATCTCCTGCTTGAGGAACGCGCCGATGTCCGACAGCTTCACGTTGCCCGACGCGTCGGTCTTGTTCGTGGCCGCCATGAGCTCCTGCCCGGCGCCCTCGGCCACGACGATGACCGTGGACTTGTGCTTTCGGAAGCGCTTCTCGAGGTAGCCGAACAGCCCGTTCTCGCCCTCGAGGTCGAAGCGGACCTCGGGGACCAGCACGAGGTTGACGTTGCGGTTGGCGAGCGCCGCGTTGGCCGCGATGAAGCCCGAGTGCCGGCCCATCAGCTTGACGAGGCCGATCCCGTGGCGGGCGCTCGTGGCCTCGTAATACGCGGCCTGGATCGCGTGCGACGCCTCGGCCACGGCCGTGCGGAACCCGAACGTCAGATCGACGTGGGGGATGTCGTTGTCGATGGTCTTGGGAACCCCGACGACGCCGATCTTGACCCCGCGCCGCATGACCTCCTCGTACAGCGCGAGACCGCCGCGGAACGTCCCGTCGCCGCCGATCACGAAGAGCAGGCCAACGTTCATCCGCTCGAGGGCATCGACCATGCCGCCCACGTCCTGCTGGCCCCGCGAGGTGCCGAGGATGGTGCCGCCCGCCTTGTGGATGTCCATCACGGACTCGGGGGTCAGCTCCATCACGGGGTAGTGGTACTTCGGTATCAGCCCGGCGTAGCCGTAACGGAACCCGAAGATGCTGGGCACGCCGTAGCCGTAGTGCAGGGTCATGACGAGGCCGCGGATGACGTCGTTCAGGCCCGGGCAAAGCCCGCCGCACGTGACGATGCCCGCCTTGAGCTTCGAGGGATCGAAGTAGATGTTCCGGCGCGGCCCCGCCACCTCCATGGCGGGCGGCGCCTTCCCCTGCGCCGCGTGCTTCTCGATGGAGCACAGGTCGAGGTCGGCCACCACCCGCGCGTCGTCGGGTGTGAAGTCGGCGAGCCGGTCGCCCGCGTCCGTGCCCAGGTTGATCGGCGAGGGCACCGTGCAGGCGCCGAGCCGGTCGATGTGGAAGATGTCGTCGTGCATGTCGAGCCCTCGCTTCCGGCGATCCTCCCCCGGGCCGGACGAACCGTCAACACAGTCAGCGTGAGCGTGAGCGTGAGCGCGAGCGCCGGTCACGGAGCCGTGACGGTGAGCCGGCCCTGCGACGCCACGGCGTACGGGTCGCCATCCATTGACCCGCTCGTGTCGCAGTAGCGGTAGTTGATCCCCTCGTCCGAGGAGAAGCGGTACGCGAACGCGTACTCCCCCGCGGTCTCGACCGTGAGGGTCGACATGTATTCGTCGTTGAACCCGCAGTCGGCGCACGACGGGTTGCAGGCCGCGACGCTCCACGTCCACGCGTGGCTGGTCGAAGGGTCGCTGTCGATCGGACCGACGCCGATCTGAGCGATGATGCCCTCGCCGCAGGCCGGGGCGACCTCGGTGGTGCCGGACCGGAACACCTGTCCGAAGATGAGCTCGGTCGGCGTCCCCGCGGCCGTGGTCGTGGCGCGAGGCCACTGGACGTTGCACCAGTCGATGTCGCTGCCCGTCCCGGTGTACAGGAACGCCGATCGGAGCGTCAGGTCGCCGCCGGGGGTCCGGACTGTGACGTCGACCCAGCCCGCGGCGTGGGGCGGCGTGGTCGCGGCGACCTCCGAGTCGGAGACGACATGGAACGAGGGCGCCGCGGCCGTGCCGAAGAGGACCGCGGTCGCACCGGAGAAGCCGAGCCCCGTGATGGTCACTTCGAGGCCGCCCACGCCCAGGCCCTCGCCGGGCGAGACCCCGGACACGCCCGAGCCGGCGCACGGGTCGTTCGACTCTCCGGGGGTCCCACGGTCCCCGGTGAAGTAGGCCGATGTCGAGTCGCACCAGTTGTCGAGGTCGGCCGCACCCGAGGCTGTGAACGCGCCGGGATCGAGGCTGGCGGACGCGCCACGCGTGACGAACCCCGCGGGCCATGCGACCCGGCTGATCACGACATCGGACGGCGTGGCGAGGATCAGCTCGTCGTCGTCGTTGCCGAGGCTCATCGATCCACCGTAGACGTACCTCCAGCTCGACGTGGCGCCCGTGGCCCTGACGAGCACCGCGAACGTCCTGGGCTCGACGATCACGCTCCCGGCGATCACGTGCCGGTCGCCGCCCTCGTCGCGGATCACGAGCCCGCCGAGCTCGACTGGCGCCGAGGTGGCGTTATACAGCTCGAACCACTCGCCCGCCGTGTCGCCGAGCGCCGCCGGGTCCGCCATGACCTCGGTGATCAGCACGTCGCCCGGCGCGGGGCAGGGGCGGTCGATGCCGTCGCAGTCGTCGTCGCGCCCGTCGCCGCAGAGGTCCGTCGCGCCAGGGTGGACATCGCGGTCGGCGTCGTCGCAGTCGACCCCGTTACCCACGGTCCCGGCCGGCATCTCGCACGCATCGACTGGCCGCGCGGCGGCGCCGTAGCCGTCGCCGTCGGCGTCGCTATAGAAGACCTCACAACCCTCGGAGCATCCGGCGCCCGTGTCCGACGAGTCGTCGCAGTCGTCCGCGACGCAGACGCCGTCGCCGTCGTCGTCCGTGCACGTATCGGTATCGCCGTCCGTATCGGTGTCTGTGTCGATATCGGTGTCTGTGTCGACGTCCGTATCCGTGTCGGTATCGGTGTCCGTGTCGACATCCGTGTCCGTATCTGTGTCGGAGTCCGTGTCCGTATCGGAGTCGGTATCGACGTCGGTGTCCGAGTCTCCATCGCCATCGCCGTCCGCCTCGCCGTCACCGTCGCCGTCGCCGTCGCCGGGGGTGACGTTGCTCGGCGCACACGACGCCGCGGCGAGCCACAGGAACGAGACCACTATTGAAAACACGAAATATCGCATCGAGTGACGATTCTATTGACCAACCTCGGTGTCATCAATGCCGGCGCTCCGCAATCCACGGGTATCCATGTGCTATGCTGCCAACATGGACACGGAGGCGGTGTCTCTCCTCATCGATCGGCTGAAAGGCCAGAAGAGCCTGTTCACACGATACTCCGAGCTCGCCGTGGTCTACCTGTTCGGTTCGATGGGGCGAGGCGATCCGCGAGAAGACAGCGACGTCGATATCGGGCTCGTGTTCCAACGTCGGGGGGACACGGCCATCGACCACCATCGTTCGATCGGCGACCTCGCCTCCAGGCTCGAGCAGGTCGTCTTCCCCCACCGCGTGGACCTGGTGGTGCTCGAGGAGCAGGGACTGGTGTTCTGCCTCAACGCACTGAGCGAGGGGATCGCCCTGTACGTGGCCGACCGGACGCGGCAGGTCGATTTCGAGTCGGACGTGTACGTCCGGGCCCTCGATTTCCTGCCGACCTACCGCCTGGCGACAGGAGAGAGATTGTCCGGGCTGCGCCGGTGGCTGCGATCGAGGGCCGTGTCATGACTCGTGCCGACATCCAGAGCAAGCTCGACCTGCTGCGCGACAGCCTGGAGAAGCTGGACCGCATCCCCCAGGGTTCCTTCGAGGAGTTCGGGGGGGATTTCCGCAACGTGGACAGCGCGCTGCATCGCCTTCAGACCGCGATACAGGGGCTCATTGATGTGGGGAGCTACCTCATCGCCCAGCTCGGTCTGAGCCCTCCGCGCACGAGCCGCGACGTCCTCGAGCGGCTCGAGACCGCGGGGTGCCTGCCGGAAGGAGCGACGGATCGTTTCAGCCCGATCTTCGCGTTCCGGAACCGCGTCGTCCATCTCTACGACAGAATCGACGAACGCATCGTCTACCGCATCCTGACCGCGGAGAAGGCCGACCTCGAGGATCTCCTCGGGCACCTGCTCGCCGCCCTGGAACGAGCGAGCGCCGAAGGCTGAGGGAAGACACGTTCGGGTTGACCTCCGTGCCGGACGTGGCACTCTTGCCGGGTCATGCTCGTGGCGATGGCGTGGCGCAACCTGTGGCGCAACCCGCGGCGGACCCTGCTGACCCTTGCGGCCGTGGCGGGCGGGCTCGCGGCCATGCTCGCCCAGTACGGGCTGACCCGCGCCATCGGCGACCGGCTCATCGAGGGCCTGACGGGCTCGTACCTCGGCCACGTCCAGATCCACCGCGAGGGATATCGAGAGAAGCGCAGCTCCACGCGGACCGTGCGCGGCGCACGCGCGGTGCTCGAGGCCGTGCGCGGCACCGCCGGAATCGCGGGGGCCTCGGGCCGCGTCTACGGTTTCGCCCACGCGACCTTCGTCCGGGGCCGCGACGCCGAGGTCCGCCGCGGCGGCGGCCGGGACGTCGCGTCGCCCGTCGTCGCGCTCCTCGGCATCGAGCCGGACCACGAGTCGGACGTCACGGACATCGCCACGCGCGTCGTCCAGGGGCGCTGGATCGAGGGCGAGACGGACGTCGTCATCGGCCAGGGAGTCGCCACGCGCCACGAACTGCAAGTCGGTGACGCGTTCCTCCCCACCGCGGTCGATTCCACCGGCGCCGTGCGGGGCCCCTGGGCCGTGAGCGACCGGGTGCCCCGGGTCGTGGGCATCGCGCGCACCGGCATCCAGCCGATCGACGACCAGATGGTGTTGATGTCGCTCTCGTACCTCGCGGAGCTCCTGCGGATGGACGACGAGGTCCACGAGGTGGCCATCAAGGCGGAACGCCCCAGGGAGCTCGAGCCGCTGGTCGGCGCCATCACCGCATCGGTCGCACGGGCGCGCGATCGCACGCGACACGACGAGGCGCTCCCCGCGACCCGGCCACTCCGGATCACGAGCGTGGTCGCGGACGACACCGCGGCGGAAGCCCGCCTCGTGGGCGTGGACGTCAACTGCTCGAGGAATGGCGCGAGCCCGCGCTCGCCGGCCATCGCGGCCGGCCGCTTCCTCGAGCGCGCCGAGGACATCGTGCTGTCGCAGCGGCTAGCGACAGCGGCCGGCGTCGTGCCAGGCGCGGCCGTGACCGTGTCCGTGCCCGTGGCGTGCGGCCCCGACGTCCCGGCCGCCGAGTGCCCGCCGAGCGATGAGCCGTTCGTGGTCGCCGGCATCCTGTCGTCCGACGAGGTCCTGTCGGGCGGCGCGGCCCTCGTGCTCGCACCGGTGCTCTCCGACAACATCGCGGCGCTCGCGCCAGAGGTGATGGCCCCGCTCACCGACGACGAGCGGCGATCGATCATGCCCGTGTTGGAACGGGTCCGCGGCGAGGTGTCGGCCGAGGACGAGGTCCTCGCGTGGACCGAGATAGCCCCCGAGATGGAGGACATGCTCCGCATGATGGACGTCGGGCCTTTGATCTTTCTCATCATCTTCTACATCGCGGTGATGCTGGGCATCGTCAACACCATGCTGATGGCCACGTTCGAGCGGACCCGCGAGCTGGGGCTGATGAAAGCTCTCGGCATGCGGCCCCGCCGCGTCGTGGCCCTCGTGATGACCGAGTCGGCGATGCTGGCGGCCGTGGGCGTGCTCATCGGCCTGCTCATCGGATCGGGCATCTTCACGTACTGGTCGTTCCACGGGATGGACCTCGGCGTGTTCATGGGCGAGCGGCAGACCTTCGACATGTCCGGCGTCACGTTCGACCCCGTGCTCTGGCCTCGCGTGACCGCGTTCGACGTGCTCGCCTCGTCGCTGACGGTCGCCACGATGACCACGCTGGCCGGGCTCTGGCCCGCGATCCGCGCCTCGCGTCTCCACCCGACCGAGGCGCTGAGGTACGAGTAGCGGGGGAAAGTCACATGCTCGTCTCCATGGCGTGGCGGAACCTGGCGCGAAACCTCCGGCGATCGGTCCTGACCGGCGCGGCCGTGGCCCTCGGGATCTTCCTGATCACATGGATGCGCGGTCTCCAGGACGGCAGCTATGACCAGATGATCGACCAGGCCGTCCGGACCCGGCTCGGCCACGTCCAGGTCCTCCCGCGCGGGTACCTGGACCGCCCCGAGCCGGCCAAGGTCATCCCCGACGGCCTCTCCTTGGCCCGCCGGCTGTCGGAGCTCGACCACGTCCGCGCCGTGTCTCCCAGGGCGATCGCCGAGGGGATGGCGGCCAGGGACAACGAGTCGGCACCGGTCGACCTGCTCGGCGTGGACCCCTCGTCGGAGCAACGGGCCAGCGTGGTCCCGGACCGCCTGCTCCGGGGCGACGACGCGGAGCGCTGGTGCCGTGACCAGCTCTCCGATGCGCTCGAGCTCATGGGCGGCGACGACGAGCTCTTTGGCCGGTGGTGCGCCGCGACCCGGGCGAGCCGCTACCTCGCCGAGGACGACGCGCGGGCCGTGGTGCTCGGCGTGGGCCTGGCCAAGCAGCTCCTCGTGGGCGTGGGGGACGAGGTCACGGTCCAGGTCGTCCGGGCCGTCGCGGCGGACGGGGCCGAGAGGGGAGAGGGAGGAGAGGCCGGCGCGCTCTCCCAGCGCCGGCTCGAGGTCGTGGGCCTGGTCAGGACCGGCAACCCCGAGGTGGACGATCAGGTGGCTTACGTACCGCTGGACGTCCTCACCGCCATGCTCGGCACCGACGGGCCCAACGAGCTGGTGATCCTGCTCGACGACCTCGACAACCTCGAGGAGGTCCGCGCGGCGGCAGCCGGCGTGGTGGGACCGGACAGCCCCTCGGAGGTGACCGCGTGGTACCAGCGCAACCCGGCGCTCAGGAGCCTCATCGAGGTCGATTCCCGATCGGGCGCGCTGGTGTACGTGATCCTGTTCGTCCTGGTCGCCCTGGGGGTCATCAACACCACGCTGATGTCGGTGCTGGAGCGGACCCACGAGTTCGGCGTGATGCTGGCCCTCGGCGCGCGGCGGGGCATGGTCTTCTCCCTCGTGATGACCGAGGTCGCGCTGCTCGGGGTGATTTCGCTGGTCGTCGGGTGCTCGCTCGGCGCGCTGATCGAGGCGTTCGGAAGGGTCCACGGCTGGCCCCTGGAGTGGTTCGGATACGACGCCGAGGCCATGGGCGACGCGTCCATGGCCGGGGTCGTCTACGACCCGATCTACTACGCGAACCTCACCACCACGAACGCGATCGTCATCGTCGTCGGCGTGTACGCCATGTTCCTCTTCGCCGGGCTCCTGCCCGCGATCAGGGCCGCCCGCCTCGCGCCCGTGGACGCGATGCGGCGGCGGTGAGCGCGGCTCCCGGAGATCCGTGGACGCCACGGCTGTCGGGGTGTCATGATACCGTCCAATGAGGTGTGTCATGGCTCGAGGCATCATGTCGCTCGCGCTCGTCGCCCTGTTCGCCGCCGCGTGCGACGACGATCGCCGGACGGACGGTGACGGCGACTCGGACACGGATGTCGATGTGGACGTCGACGGGGATACCGACGTCGATGCGGACGGCGACGGAGACTCGGACTTGGACGGCGACGGTGATATCGACGGAGACGCCGATACCGACACCGACGGTGACGACGACGGCGACTCGGTCGTGCCGATCGGCTGTGACGGGCTGGAAGAGGGGCTGAACGAGGGCTTCGTCGTCGGGACCCTCGCGCGCTCGTTCTACCTCGACCTCCCGGAGGGCGTGGACGGCGGCGGACCCTGGCCCGTGCTGTTCAACTGGCACGGGCTCGGCGACTCGGCGACGAACATGCGCGGCCTCGTGGCCCCGCTCGTGGATAACGACGAGATGCCGTTCATCGCCGTCACCCCCGAGGACTCGGAGTTCACCGTCATGGGCTACTCGGTGGACTGGGAGGTCTTCCGCGTGGACGCCGAGACGAACCGCGAGGTCCAGCTCTTCGACGAAGTCCTCGCGTGCCTCGACGAGCGCTGGGGCGTGGACCCGGACCGCGTGTACACGACCGGCTTCTCGCTCGGAGCGATCCTGAGCGACATGCTCGGCGTGACCCGCGGCGACCGGATCGCCGCCGTCGCGACCTACTCGGGCGGTTACTTCTCGAACCCCGACAACCTGGCGACGCTCGGCGCGCTCAGGGGCATGGTGAGCTGGCCCGATCCGTCGCACGGCAACCCCTACGCCCAGCTCATCATCCACGGCGGCGAGACCGACGGTTTCAACGCCGTGGTCGCGCAGCTCCAGTTCGACGTGTACGCCGTCAACGACGCCGGGTACCTCAACGGGATGGGGCACGACGCGGTGATCTGCGACCACGGCATGGGCCACACCGCGCCCGTGCCCGGCATGATGCCCGCCCAGCTCCTCGAGTTCTTCGCCGATCACCCGAGGGGCACCGTCGATTCGCCCTACGCCGCGGGGCTCCCCGTGGACTTCGGCGACTTCTGCGCCTTCCAGGGAGCGCCGTGACGGAACAGCATCACACCATGGCGCGGAGGTACGACACCCGGCTCGTCGTCACGGCTCTCATCGCCTGGGCCGTGCTTTCGTGGTCATGCTTCTCCAACTTCGACGCGTTCCAGATCGTCGAGGATGCCGACGGCGACTCGGGCACGGACGGCGACTCGGACACCGACACGGATACCGACGTCGATTCCGATTCGGACTCGGACACCGATTCGGACTCTGATACCGATACGGACTCGGACACCGATACCGACACGGACACGGACACGGACACCGACACGGACTCCGACGCTGACGAGACCTGTCCGCTGCCGCACCTCCTGGTCGCGGTCGAGGGGTTCAACGACACCTCGTCACGGGTCGCGCGGTTCACGCTCGATGGCACCGACGAGCGGTGCAGCGACCTCGACGCCGGTGCAGAGACCTACGGGCAGCCCTATGCCGTGACATGGGTCCCCCCGGGCAGCGTCGCCGTCGCGGGCTCCGAAGGAGTGGCGCTCATCGACGGCAGCAGCGACAGGGAGGTCTGGACGCGGTCCCAGTGGGGCTACTTCCCGCGGGACGCGTTCGTGCTCCAGGCGCCGACGCGTGACCTCGTCGTGGCCGTCGCAGTGGCCGACGTGGGCCGCGACACCTGCGGCGCATCACAGATCCGGCACATCGACACGTATTCGGTGGAAGACGGATCACAGGACCCCGCGTGGCAATGGCAGCTCAACGACGGCAGGTTCGTCCTCGGGGCGAGCGTCTACAGCGTGACCCAGCACCCGGCCGACCCCGGCATGCTCCTCGCGCTCAAGGGCTCGGACTACGCGGCGCGCGAGGTCGATCCCTTCTCGAACTGGATCTCGTCCGAGGACTACTACGCGACCCCGGTCGGGTCGTGGCTGCACAGCATCTCGTCGCTGTACGATGACCGGTCCACGAGCCACGTCCTGTACCGGACCGTCTGGGCCCACTGTGCCAGCGACCTGCCGTCCCAGCTCTACTTCTTCAACACGGACGGCATGACATCTCCCTCGGACGGCCAGCGGCGGTGCAGCGACAGGTCCTGCGCGTTCATCCAGGCCGTGCCAGACCCCGACAACAACTGGAGCTTCATCGCCATCTGCGAGGAGGCGCCGACCATCCGCTCCATCGTGCGCACCGTCGGAGGGTCCTGCGAGACGCTGCTCTCCGAGACGGACTTCGGCGACCCGGACGACGTCCGCTTCTCGCGGCTCGCGGTGGCCATGGAGCGTCCGCTGGACTGATCCTACTTCCGGGGATCACCCCGGTCCGGCCCGCGCTGGCCCACCTGGGACGTCACCTTGTCGAGGATGAACCGCACGATGGCCAGCATCTCGCCCGCGGTGTCGAAGCGGCGCGCCTGGTTGAACTCGAGCGCCCTGTGCACCATGGAATCGATGACCTTCGGGACGCTCGAGTTGAGGGTCCGGAGGCTGGGGGGCTCGATGTCGCGCCGGATGTCCGAGAAGGGCGGCTGCCCCGAGAGCATCTCGTACAGGGCAGCTCCCAGCGCGAACAGGTCGGTCCGCGCGTCGATGTTCTTCCCGGTGAACTGCTCCGGAGCCATGTAGAGCGGGGTCCCGCAGATCGCCGTGGTCCGCTCGCTGCCCCCGAACGACTTGGCCAACCCGAAGTCCATGAGCTTCACCGCACCCCCGTCGCCGAGCATGATGTTCGAGGGCTTGACGTCGCGGTGGACGATCTGCTTGCCGTGCGCGTACTCGAGAGCGTTGAGGATATTCTCGGAGATGCGCAGGGCCTCCATGACCGGGAACCTCCCCTTCTCGTCCAGCATGTCCTCGACCGTCTTGCCCATGACGAGCTCCATCGCGATGAAGGCCCGGCCCTGGAGCATCCCGACGTCGTACACCGTCACGATGTTGGGGTGGTTGAGCTGCGCGGCGGCGCGCGCCTCCCGCTGGAAGAGGTCGATCATCCCCTTCTTCGCGCTCACCTCCTCGGTGAGGAACTTGAGCGCCACCTCGCGGCCGAGCGCCTCGTCGCGGGCCCGGTACACAACGGCCATGCCCCCGCGCCCGAGCTCGCCCAGGAGCGTGTACCGTTCCGCGAGCCCCCCTTCCCGCAGCACGTCCTCCGTCAGGGACGCGCGCCACTGCTCGAGCTCCTGCGCCCGATGGAAGGCGTCTCGGTATCCCGGGCTGATCTCCTCGACGATGTTGAACGCCTCGAGCGCCTTGGACCACTCCGCGTTCGCCGCGTGGGCCAGGCCGATCCGGTACCAGACCTCGATGTTCTGCAGGCTCGGCTCGCCGTCCCCGAGCATCTGCTTCAGGTCGATCACCGTGGGACCGGACCGCGCCCTCATCACCTGCTGGTCTGCGACCAGCTTGAGCTCGAACGGCCGCCGCCCGAGCCCCTGCGCGAGGGTCCGCTGCGCCCGAGCGAGCGAGGACGGGTGGGCCTTGCGGAGCCCGGACCCGATGTCCTTGTCCTCGCGCTGCGACTCGGCGACCCGCCGCGCCTCGGAGATGGCGATGGAGACGACCTCCTGGACGAGGGCGTCGAGCGTGGGCGAGCCGAGCACGAGATCCCCGGTGAGACGATCGCCGTCGGGTGAGACGACGCGCACCTGCGGCGCGGCGTCATCTGTCTGGACCTCGACGGCTCCCGACCTCTTCTGGAGCGCCACGTGGTTCCCGACCGCCGTGGCGACCATGAACCGCACGTCGTCTGCCGTCGCCGGCCGTGGTGACGGCCTCGCGGGCAGGGCCACGACCTGCCCTGGAGTCGGGACCGGAGCAGGCGTCGCTCCGGCGGGCCTGATCTCGACCGCTCGTGGCGACGGCCTCGCCGGCAGGGCCTCGATCACCACCGGCGGCGGGGGCGCGGCCGCGTCGCCACGGACCATCACGCCAGATAACGGAGCCGCCGCGTCCCCGAACCTGTGGGACTGGATGTCGACCTCCTGCTCGCGCCCCTTCGCGACACGGACCTCGGCCTCGAGCCGCGCGATCCGTTCGGCGAGGTCCCGGTAGCCCGGGTTGGTGCGGTCGATCCTCTTCAGGACCCGGATGGCGGACTCGGGGGCCTTGCGCTCCTCCAGCGCCGTGGCCACGCGGTAGTGCAGGTCGAGAGTGTCCTCGCGGACCGGGCGGTCCTCTATGATCGTGTCGAGGAACTCGGTGGTCCTGTCCTCGCCGAGCTGATCGATCGAGTCGAGGTGCTCGAGGGGATCGACCGCGTCCTCCGCCCACTTGACCCACGCGGCAAGCGCCCGCTCCTTGAGCCCGGCGAGCTGGTACATGTCGGCGGCGCGCCTGTGGTCGCCGCGCTGAGCGAAGAGCGCCCCGGCGGCCCCGAAGTCGCCGAGCAGGTTCACGTACACGTTGATCGCCTGGTCCACGAGGCCGGCGTCACGGAAGATCTCCGCGGCCCTCGAGGTGTCGCCGGCCGCGAGGAACGCCTCGGCCGCCTCGCGGCCGATCTCGAGGAGATCCGCCTGGGCCTCGATCGATCCGTTCTTCGCCTCGTCGAGGACCTTGGCGAACTTCTTGTCGAGCTGGAGCGCGTAGTCGGAGTTGGACAGCAGGTCGCGCGTGGAGTCGCGCGAGCTCCCCTCGGGGACGCGCTCCAGCGGGGCGTCCTCCTTCTTGAGGAGCTTCTCCGCCCGCTGAGGTAGTCCGGCCTCGCGGTACAGGGCCGCGGCACGGTCGATCTCGCCAGCCGACTCGTAGATCTCGCCGGCCTGCTCGACCTTGCCGAGGAGCCGGGCCATCTGGGCCGCGCGCACCGGCTGCTTGGCGAGCAGGAAGTACTCGAGCGCGGCGTTGTAGTCCTTGTCCTTCTGCGCCTGGTTCGCGGCCGCGAGGTAGTTCCCAGCCTGGGCGTACCCCTTGATCGTCCGCGACTCCTTGCGCTTCCGGAACACGAGCAGGGCGACGACGACGGCCGCACCGAGGCCGACGACCCCGGCGATGATCAGGGGATTCTGGAGCACGGATTCGCCCACAGCTCCCGCCCCCTCGTCACGTCACGACGCGCGAGGACTCGCCGCACTGTATCACGAAAACGGCCTGTTCCGCGTTTCGAGCGCCGGAGCCCACTCGGGCCGCGATACGTCACTCGGCAACGACGAGGAGCGCATCGGTCGGCGAGAGGATCCGGCGGGCCATCAGGTACGCGGCCGACTCGGCGAACGAGGTGAAGCTCCCGCTTTCCCGGGCTCTCTCCATCACGACGGCGGGCGTGGCGCCATCGGCGAGGGCTCCCCGCACGGCGTCGTCGAAGGCGAGCACCTCCTGGACAGCGACGCGGCCGGCGAAGCCCGTGCCCTCGCACGCCTTGCAGCCGACCGGCCTCGGGAGCTTGACCGCCGCGCCGCCCGCCACGACCTTCCGGGCGACGAGGTTCTCGAGCAGGGTCGGCGAAACCTCGGCGTCCACGGCACAGCTCGCGCACAGCTTGCGCGCCAGACGCTGGACGACGATCAGGCTGACCGCCTGGGAGAGCAGGACCGGCTCGGCCCCGAGGTGCTCCAGCCGCTTGATCACGGCCGGCGCGGTGTTGCCGTGGATCGACGTGAGCACGAGGTGCCCCGTCAGCGCGGCCTCGATCATCATCGACGTCGTGTCCTGGTCCCTGAGCTCGCCGATCATGATGACGTCCGGGTCCTGCCGCATCAGGCCCCGCAGCGCGGCCGAGAAGCCGAAACCGACCCGGGGGTTGATCGGGACCTGGGAGACGCCCTGGAGCAGGTACTCGACGGGGTCCTCGACCGTGACGATGTTCGTGTCCTTCCGCGCCATCCGCCGCTCGTTGAGCATGCCGTAGAGGGTGGACGACTTGCCGCTGCCGGTCGGGCCGGCCACGACGATGGCACCGTGGGGCTGAGCGAGGGCCGAGCGCGCCGTCTTCTCGAGCGCCGGGTTGGAGAAGATCTGGCGGAGCGAGCGCTGCGCGTCGGCCGAGTCGATGATCCGGATGACCGCCTTTTCCCCGCGCGCCACGACCATGGTCGAGACGCGGAGGTTCAGCTCCTGGTTGCCGAGCCGCACGAGGATCCGCCCGTCCTGCGGCAGCCGACGATCGGTGATGTCGAGCTCGGCCAGGACCTTGATCCGCGTCAGGATGGCCGGCGCGAACCCCGGCGAGATGAACTCCTTGCGCGTGTACAGGGCACCCTGCACGCGGTAGCGGACCGTCACGCCGTTGGCGTCCGGCTCGATGTGGACGTCCGAAGCTCCGCGCTCGATCCCCTCGAGCAGGATGCGGTCGAAGAGGGCGATCACCTCCGAGCCGATGACCACCTGGCTCTTCTCGGTCTTCTTCTCGACGTCGGTCGCGAAGACGAGCTGACCGGATCGTGCGCCCTCCTTCGACTTGCCCCTGGCTTCATCGATCCCGAGCTTGAGCGAGACGTAGGCCTGGGAGAAGTCGTCCGCCGAGATGGCGACGATCTCGGGGTCCGACGAGTGGAGCACGCGCTGCAGCTCCTGCCTGGCCTCGACCGACGTGGGGTTGACCATCCCGACCACCAGGGTCCGGCCCTTGATCTGCAACGGGAGGAGACGGTGCTTGCGGATCAGCTCGATCGGGACCGTGCCGATGATCTCCGGGCCGAGCTCGTAGCTCGCCGGGTCCACCCAGACGATCGCGTCCTCGTCGCGGACTGCCTTCTCCTTCCCGGTCTTCGGCGTGGGCGCGGGCGACAGCGGCATCGCCTCGGCCTGGCGGGTGCCGAGCATGGACACGCGTACGAAGCGCGTCGCCGCGCGGTGAGCCAGCGCGAGGATCAGGTCCGGGGTCTTGACGAAGACCTTCTCGAACGCCTTGGCCTCGATCGCGAGCGTCTGCCCTTCCGTCTCGGCGATGATCGCGACGGGGGTGGCCGTGCCCAGGATGAACGCGGTGTCGCCGAAGATGTCGCCGGGGCGGAGCCGCTCGATCTGCTGCTGCGTCCCTTGGGCGGCGTCGACCACCACCATCGACGCCTTGCCCTGGAGCAGCACACCCACGAACGGCACCGGTCGGCCGGCCTCGACGAGAGAGGTCCCCACGTCGTGTCGCCTGTGCTCCGTGCTCTGGGCGAGGGCGCTCAGGTCCTCGCTCGTGCACGAGCGCAGGAACGGGACGCGCTCGAGCACGGTGACCAGCTTCTGCACCTGTTTTTCCACGCTGCGATCCCCCGCTTCGTGGGGTGGAGCGTAACAGCCCGCCTCGGGTCCGGGCAAGGAACCTTTCGGCCGGATTCGGTGTCCACCTCCCTGACACGAAGACACCGAAAGGGGAAGACCGCGATGAGCTCCAGAGGACGACGAGTGGCCCGGACAGGGCTCCTGCTCGCCGGTGCGATGATCGTGGCGCGACACGCCCTCGCCGAGGACGGAGGCGGCTCGCCGCCCGCCGGCGGCTCCGCCGAACGGGTCGTCGAACGCGAGGTGAGCGACCCCGAGCGGATCCCCTTGCGGCACATCGACGTGGACGCGCGGGTCTCGGGCAGCCTCGCCGAGGTCACGGTCGAGCAGGTCTACGAGAACAGGGTCCAGGGGCGCGTCGAGGCGGTCTACATCTTCCCGCTGCCCGACGACGCCGCGATCCACGAGATGGTCATGGTCATCGGCGAGCGGCGCATCGTGGCTGACCTCAGGGAGCGGCAGGCCGCGCGAGTCGCGTACGAGGAGGCCCGCGACAATGGCCAGGCGGCATCGCTGCTCGAGCAGGAGCGGCCCAACGTCTTCACGATGAGCGTGGCCAACATCATGCCGGGGGAGCAGATCCGCGTGCTCGTGCGCTACGTCGAGCAGGTCCCCTACCGCGACGGACGCTACCGGTTCCACTTCCCCACGGTCGTGGGCCCGCGGTTCATCCCCGGAACTCCGCTGCGGCTGAGCGGCACTGGCGTCGTGCCCGACACGGCCGCGGTCCCGGACGCCTCGCGCATCACGCCGTCGGTCCTGCCCGAGGGAGCCCGCACGCCGTACGAGGTCGATTTCGACCTCGACCTCGAGGCGCCGATGCCCGTGCTCGAGGTGAGCAGCTCGAGCCACAACCTGGCGATCCAGCGCATCACCGACGGGAGGCTCAGGGCCGAGCTCGTCGAGAGCGAGCGCCAGCCGGACCGCGACATCGAGCTGTCGTACGCGCTGGCGGGTGACGCGCCGGCCCTCGGGATGCTCAGCCACTTCGACACGGAGCGCGGCGGGTTCTTCACGCTCATGGTCGAGCCGCCCAGGCAGCTCTCGGTCGAGGACATCAGGCCCAAGGAGCTGGTCTTTGTGCTCGATTCGAGCGGTTCGATGACCGGGGCTCCCCTCGACACGTCAGTACAGGCCGTCAGGTACGCGCTGGACCACCTCAACCCGAGCGACACGTTCCAGATCATCCAGTTCGAGGAGAGCGCCTCGAGCCTCTCGCCGGTCCCGCTCGCCAACACGCCGACCAACGTGCGACGAGCCAATGCGTATCTCGACTCGCTCCAGGGCGGGGGCGGCACGAACATGACTGAAGGCATCGTGGCCGCGTTGCGCCCGCCGCCCGATCCCCAGCGCATGAGGATCGTGCTGTTCCTCACCGACGGCTTCATCGGCAACGACGGCGAGGTCATCGCGCTCGTCGGGCGCGAGATCGGCCAGTCGCGCCTCTTCAGCCTCGGCGTGGGGTCGTCGGTCAACAGGTACCTGCTCGACCGGATGGCGACCGAGGGTCGCGGCACGGTCCACTACGTCAACGTCGGCGAGCCGACCACGGAGGTCGTGGAGGCGTTCTACGGCCGGTTCCGCAACCCGGTGCTCACGGACATCACCGTGGACTGGGGCGGGCTCGACGTCAGCGACGTCGTGCCCGGGCGCATCCCGGACGTGTTCGAGGGTTCTCCGCTGATGCTCACCGGGAGGTTCCGCGCCGGCGGGACCGCGACGATCCACGTCCGCGGGAAGTACGGCCAGCGACCGGTCGAGATCCCGATGCTGGTCGCCCTCTCTCCGGGCGCCGAGCCGCGGCCCGCGGTCCCGTACCTCTGGGCCAGGCGGCGCATCGACGAGCTCCAGGTCGCGCTCGCCGGCGACCCGACGAGCCTGCGGGCGCAGATCCTGCCGCTGGCCTTGCAGTTCGACATCATGAGCCAGTTCACGAGCTTCGTGGCCATCGAGCAGCGCGTCTCGGCCGGGACCGCGGACCCGCTACGGACCGTGGGTGTCCCGGTCGCGCTGCCCCACGGCGTGACCGAGCGGAACATCGGCGCCCAGGTGCAAGGACAGTCGGATGTCGCGCTCGGCGTGGACCCGGAGAACGCGATGGGCGTGCTCATGGGCAACCAGATCGGCGACAGCTTCGGCTACGGCGGCCTCGGGCTCCGCGGGACGGGCCGCGGCGGCGGCGCCGTCGGCAGCGGCTCCATTGGCCTGGGCAACCTCGGGACTGTCGGGCACGGCGCGGGCGGCGGGGCGGATGGGAGCGGCTACGGGCGCGGCGGGGGTGGCCTGCGCGGCCGGATGGCGGCGGCCCCGCAGATCCGGACCGGAACGGCGACGGTCCGGGGCTCGCTCTCGCGCGATGTCATCCGGCGGTACATCCGGCGACAACTGAACGCGATCCGCCACTGCTACGAGACGGAGCTCACGCGGCGGCCGAGCCTGTCGGGCCGCGTGTCGATCCGGTTCGTGATCGGCGCCGACGGCCGGGTCATGACCTCCATGGTCGAGAGCTCGACGCTCGGTGTCCCCTCGGTCGAGCAGTGCGTCGCCCGGGCGGTGCAGCGCATCTCGTTCCCGTCGACCACCGGTGGCGTCGTCCTGGTCACCTACCCGTTCATGTTCCAGCCCGCTCCCGAGCCGCGACGCTGAGAAATCGACCTCCACGCTTGCCACGCGGCTCCCGTCACCTATGATGGTCGCCATGGTCGGAGCGAGACGATTCATCGCAGAGCTCGAGCCCGGCGAGGACGTGGACCAGGTCTTCTTGCTGCGCGACCGGGAGCTGCGGCACACGACGACAGGGTCGCCCTACATGGCCTGCATCCTGACCGACCGCTCGGGCGTCGTCCCGGGCCGGTGGTGGCAGGCGGGCCATGATCAGGTCGACGCCCTGCCGCGCAACGGTTTCGTGCGGATCAAGGGCAGGAGCACGAGCCATCGCGGGCAGCTCCAGGTCATCATAGACTCGATCTCGGCGGCGGATGCGAGCGACGTGGACCAGGCCGAGTTCGTCCCGGTCTCGTCCCACGACGCGGACGTCCAGTGGGCGGAGCTCCTTGGGCACCTCGATACCATCGTCAACCGGGACCTGCGCCTCCTCATCGCCAGGTTCACGGACGACGTGGGGCTGGTGGCCCGGTTCAAAAGGACCCCGGCGGGCTCGAAGGCGCACCACGCGTACCTGGGCGGTCTCCTCGACCACACGCTGAACGTGATCCGGCTGGCACGGGCCGTCGCGCCGATCTACGGCGACAAGCTCGACCCCGACATCCTCGTCGCGGGCGCGTTCCTCCACGACGTCGGCAAGACCGAGGAGCTCGCCACCGAGACGGGCATCGAGTACACGGTCAGGGGCAACCTCGTCGGCCACCTCGCGGCCGGAGCGATCTGGATCCAGCAAAAGGCCGACGCCGTCTCGCAGGCGACGGGACGGCCCTTCCCGCAGGACATCATCGACCTGTTGCAGCACATGGTCCTGAGCCATCACGGCGCGCTCGAGCACGGGTCGCCCAAGCTGCCGGTGATCCCCGAGGCGTTCGTCCTGCACCACCTCGACAACCTCGATGCGCGGATCGAGATGGCGACGCGCGCCATCGCCATGGACACCGACGACCGGTCCCCCTTCACGGTCTACCAACCGCTCCTGTCGGTGCGTCTCTTCAAACGGCCGCGGTAGCTCAGAAGTTGCCCATGGCCGCGCCGGCTCCGAGGACCCCGATGACGAGCACGACGTAGATGATCGCGAACAGCACGCCCAGGCCGACACCGACGAGGAAGGTGATGCCCATCGTCAGGTAGATGTTGCGGAGCGAGCGGATCGCGTTCTCGAGCGACATCCCGTCGCCAGTCTCGGCGAAGGTCCCGATCCCGTCGCCCGCCTTCATGGTCCAGTACCCGATCAGGATGGGGAGCCAGCCGACCATGGCGCCGGCGATCGAGGCGCAGTAGATGCCGCCGAAGACCATGTTCAGGATACCGAAGAGCTTCATCCACCAGCGGAGCGACCGCGCCTTCTCCACGCCGTCGGCCGAGAGGATCGCGCCCCCCGCGTGCGGGCGCGCGATGGCCTGTTGCTGGGCCATCGGCGCGCCGTACGGCTGTCCGCCGGGCGGCGTGCCGAACGACTGTCCGCCAGGCGGGGTCCCGAACGATTGCTGGGGTGTCCCGTAGCCTGCTGGTTGTCCCGGAGGTGCTCCGAATCCACTCGCCATGTGCTCCCTCGTTTCTGTTGAGATCGAAGGGCTCATCATATCATCGCCGCCTCGATCCGCGCACGGTGCATGAAACTCGCCCTGATCGTCGGCTTCGCCGACAGGCTGCAGGCTACAGACTACAGGCTTCAGTGCGAAAACCTGGCATGGCTCAGCCTCTGACTCTTCGCCTCGCGGGTGGTCCCCAGGACACCACAGAATGATCG
>Ga0233425_10005150_pt1 | contig 21029 bp, 17 predicted proteins | sample Watercolumn_Towu_2_FD_181712 | JGI IMG/M metagenome (GOLD analysis project Ga0233425, IMG submission 181712) | Freshwater microbial communities from Lake Towuti, South Sulawesi, Indonesia - Watercolumn_Towuti2014_140_MG | ecosystem: Environmental > Aquatic > Freshwater > Lake | place...
GAATACACCCCATGGAGAAATCCTAACGCCAGCCTTTATGCCCGTGGGAACCCGGGCGGCAGTGAATTGTTTATCCGTTCCCCAATTACAAGAAACGGGTTCTCAAATTATTTTGGGTGGCAATACTTATCATATGTTAGTAACCCCTGGCATGGATCGCCTTCAAAAAGCAGGGGGCATGCATACTTTCATGGGATGGCAGGGGCCCATGTTAACAGACAGTGGAGGGTTTCAAGTATTTAGTTTGTCTCAAAATAAAAAACTTTGTGTCATTAATGAAGAAGGCGCTCGATTCAAACATCCCCTCACAGGACAATCCCTTCAACTCACTCCTGAATCTTCCTTGGAAGCTCAAAGAATCATGGGGGCTGATATTATCATGGCCTTTGACCAATGCACTCCTGATGAAGGAGGCCGTTCTGCCGCGGTGGCCGCCATGGAGCGCACTCATCGGTGGCTTCGTCAATCCAAAGAAGCCCACGAAAAGCAACCCTTATCCGCTCAAGGCCATCCCCAAGCTTTATTTGGTATTATTCAAGGAGGCCGTTTTCAAGATTTAAGAGAAACTTGTGCGAAAGAAGTGGTGGCCATGGAGTTAGATGGCATCGCCATTGGAGGAGAATCCATTGGATTCTCCCCTCAAATCACAGAGGAAATCATTTGTTGGGTTCGTCCTTTTTTACCAGAATCCATGGTGAGGTACACTATGGGGGTGGGATTAAATCCTCAAAATTTAATTGATGTGGTGAAAAGCGGCATTGATATTTTTGATTGTGTGGCTCCCACTCGCAATGCTCGTCATGGTGCTTTATATCATGGACACCCCACACGAAAAGAAGATTGGGTGGTTTTTGAAAGTGATCCTTCCGAAGAAACTCGCCTTCTCATTAAAAAAGCTTGTTATGCCACGGATGAAAGACCTTTATTAGAAGGGTGTGATTGTTATACCTGCACACACCATTCCCGAGCTTACTTGCATTATTTGTTTAAAGAAAATCTTTCTCTTTATGCTCCCCTCGCTTCCATTCACAATGTTCGTGTGATGCAAAAAACCTGTGAAGTATTGCGAGAAGTGATCCACGCTGAAAGTGACGGAGCTTCAATCGAGTAATTCATTCAGACCATAGGCCAAGGTTTGAAGATCCATAACTTTTTTACAGGCAAAACAAACTCCCGGCATGTAGGCATTTCGATGAATACTATCATAGCGAAGGGATAAGGTTTCTCCCGTATCACCAAACAATACTTCTTGATGAGCTAATAAACCAGGTAATCGAATAGAGTGGAGATGGATCCCTTCATACTCACCACCACGAGCTCCTTTTAAAGATTCTTTTTCTTCTCGTGGAGTGGGTTTTTTCGAAAAAGATTCTGCGATCATTTCCGCTGTTTTCACCGCCGTGCCAGAGGGCGCATCTAATTTTTTTTCATGATGCCATTCAATAATTTCCACATTTGAAAAATAACGAGCGGCATCTTTTGCATATTTCATCATGAGTACGGCAGCCATGGAAAAGTTAGGTGCGATGATGCCGCCTATTTTTTCTTTTGCTGCCATTTCTTGTAAAGCGTGAATGGATTGTAAAGGTAATCCTGTGGTGCCCACCACGGGTCTTGCCTTTGCGGCCAAAATGGTTTTTACATTGTCATACACTACTTCCGGCGTGGTAAAATCCACCACCACATCCGCTTTTGTATGACGAATGATATCAGATAACACATCTCCTCGGGTGGCGGTGCCCACTAATTCTAATTGAGGATCTTCGTGAATTGCTTTCACCGTTTCCAATCCCATGCGCCCGTGGGCTCCATTCACAATGACTTTGATCATAGGGTTTCCTCAATAATAAAAACCTAAAAAAATCTTTTAACATGTTTTTTTCTGAAAATCTTTTCATTTATGAATAAAAAGTCTCAATGAGTGATTTAAAAATAAGATCAATTGCTTAATTTTTTGTAGGATTTAATCTTATTTATTTGTGAGACATTCGCCATAGTTAATAAAAAAACTTATTTAACTCTATGATTAAAATAAATTTTTTACAAATAACTCTCTGAAGAATTTCTAAGAGGTGCAAAAAAGAGAAAAGAAAAAATAAACTTGCCTCCTTTAAAGATTCTGTTAGGATAGCACCCAGATCAGGAACGATCGACACGTTAGCTTAAGGACTAGCTCTCTCCCGAGCAAGGATTGCCGGGATGTAGAACAAGGAAGCGACTGGAAGGCGCTTTAAGTAAATCTCGAAATGATTTCGAGTCACTGAACGGGCCTTCATACGGTTGCTTTAAGCTCAAAACAACCACCCCTCATCGGATGAAGGGTTGTATTTCAAGGATGAACGAAGCCCCAGTGCCCCCCCATGCCTGGGGCTTTTTTGTCTCCAGCACTTTTTAAATTCAAAAATCATTTTCCTTGTTATAAACCATGTTACACAAAACAAGTGAGTTATTCTCTTTGCTATCATCAACCATGTTGAAAGGGAACAGCGAGATGCCCTCTCCCCGTGTCATCAACCATGCTGGAAGGGAACAGCGAGATGCCCTCTCCCCGTGTCATCAACCATGCTGGAAGGAAACAATGAGGCGCCCTCTCCGTCACCAACGCTGCTCCTTCCGCTGTCATCCCCGCGAAGGCGGGGATCCATCCTGCGCGCCGCTACGAGTCAGATGGAGCGTAAGGAAATAAGATTGAAGAGAACTCTTATTTCTCCCGCTCATGAGGGGTAGTTGCAAACAGATGAATGGATCCCTGCCTTCGCGGGGATGACAGCGAAAGGGCAAAAGAAATCCGCTCAACGTTCTCAGAACAGGATTGCGTTTTCTTCCTCTGCATCCGCATTTTCTTCCCTGCGTAAGGATTTAAAATCCCACCAGATTTTATCCATAAGTTGGCTGGGTTGAAGGCTGCTTAAGGCATTTAAAATATTGCTGGGGATATTTTTATTTTCTTCTCCCAATTCTGCAATTAAACGCTTGACCCTTTTTCTGATTAAATTTTCTTGGCTGCCGCAAAGATTGCAGGGAATGATGGGGAAAGCTTTTAGTTTTGCATATTCAATAATATCTTTTTCCTGGCAATAGGCTAAAGGCCGGATCACAATATGTTGTTTGTTATCCGTTAATAATTTAGGGGGCATGGAACTAATACGTCCCGAATATAAAATCGACATTAATAAACTTTCAATGAGATCATCTCGATGATGCCCTAAAGCAATTTTTGTAAATCCATGGGCTTTTGCATAAGTATAAATAATCCCTCGTCGTAATCTAGAACAAAGAGAACAATAGGTTTTTCCCGGTTCTACTTTTTCTTTCACAATGGAAAAGGTATCTTGATTCACTACTTCAAAGGGAATATTCCGTGTTCCTAGCCATTCTTTTAAAGCCTCATCTTGCCAGCCCGGTTGGCCCTGATCTAAGGTAAAAACAAATAAACTAAATTTTTTATTAGAGCGTATACGTAATTGTTCCAAGATGGTCACCAGGGTAAAAGAATCTTTCCCCCCAGAGAGACACACCATCACTTTGTCCCCTTTTTCAATAAGGTTATAATCCGCAATGGCTTTTCCCACATAATGACGAAATTTCTCTTCGTAACCTTCGATGATTTTCTCAATGGATGGCATAATAAAAGTCCTCATAAAAAGCCGTCAGTGTATCAGACCGTTTCCACTTCAGCTACCACCAACAAACCCATAACGTTTTTCTCTTTTTGTTGTCTTAATACCACGGCGGTGCATTCCACGGATTGAAACCCCACTTGTCGAAGACTTTGAATGAGGTAATCCACGTGATGGGAAAAACGCCCGGTTTTTTCTAATCGATAAGAGGGTTCCTCCCCCGGTGTCATTTCAAATAATTCTTCCACCGTAAAGATTAAGCATCCCTTCTCATCTAACACGCCATAACACGCGCGAAACACTTCTTGTAAATCTCCAAAATAACAAAACACATCGGCAGCCACTAAAACAGAAACTTTTTCTTTTTGTTCATTTAAATATTCAATCACGTCTTTGTCATAGAGTGCATCATAAATTTCTTTTTCTTCCGCCACATCTAACATCTTAGAAGAAAGATCCACACCAATGAGATGATGAGTCAAGGGCTTTAATAATTCTCCACATAATCCTGTTCCACATCCTAAATCAATTAACACATCGTAAGGATGTTTATTTCTTTTGAGGAGCCTTTCATGGATCATTTTCGGTACTTGATACGCTAAAGACTCTACCACATCCTTATCAAAATAATCCGCGTAATGATCGAAAAGATTCATGACATACTCCTTGGGAGTCACTTTGAATCCACCCTGTTGTTTTAAAGAAGCCAAACGATATAACAAAATAGGATTTTTAGGTTGCAGGGATAAGGCTTTTTCATAATGCATCATGGCTAAAGCTTCTTGCCCTTGTTTGATGAGGGTGGTGGCATAATTAGAATGGGCATCCGCGTCTTCTGGCTGAATAGATAGAGCCATTTCATAATGAAACGCCGCATCTTCCCAACGACGCATCCCCATGTAAATGACTCCTAAATTAAAATGGGCCGAATAATTTTGAGGATCCACTGTTAACAAATCCAAATAATATTTTTTTGCCGCTTCGTGATTTTTTAAAATCAACTCCACCGCAGCAATATTGCCTAGGGCTTCTTTTTGGAAAGGTTCTTGTTTTAATACTTTTTGAAACAAATCCTTTGCAATGTCATGATGCCCTTGCTTTAAGTGGGTGGCGGCAAGATTAATGAGAGCTTCTATCTTATTAGGTTGCTTCATTAAAATTTTTTGAAAATGAAATAAGGCTTTTTCAAGTTGATCTTCTTCATAAGCCAGAATCCCTAAGTAATGATGGGCTTCCACATTGTCATCATTAAAGGTTAAACTTTTTTGAAAGGTTTCCTTCGCCTTTTCAATATTTTTTTGTCGCAAAAAAGTAGAACCCAAATTGTTATAAGCATCTTGATAATCAAAACGTAACTCAATAGCTCGTTCATAATAACGAATGGCTTCTGGATAATTATCCTGGCTTCGAAAAAGATTGCCATAATGATTATATATTTCCGGCGTATCGGGATTGAGTGCCAGGGCTTTTTCAAAGGCTGCAATGGCTAAATCCACTTTCCTTTGATGAGTGTACACCATGCCTAAATAGTGAAACCCTCGCCAGGCATCAGGTTTCACCCTCACTGCATGTTTTAAATAAAATTCTGCATCCTCATCTCTTCCTGTTTGCGCATATAACATGCCTAATAAAATCAGCGCATCTACATAATGAGGATCTCGATTTAAAATGAGGTAATAGAGATCTTCTGCCTCTTTTAAAGCCCCTGATTGATGGGCTTTAATGGCGTCATCTAAAAGTTCTTTAAGAAAAGAGGGATCACTCATGACATTTCTCTTAATAAATCAGCCATGGCTTTACCTCGATGGCTCAAACTATTTTTCACAGCGGGAGATAGTTCTGCAGCAGTACATTCATGAGAAGCTACCCAAAAAATAGGATCATATCCAAATCCACCTTGTCCCCTTGGAGTTGTGATCACCTCTCCTTCCCAAATACCCTGAGCAATGATGGGAAGGGGATCTTTCCATTCTTTTAAATAAACAATGACACATACATAACGGGCAGGAGAGCGTTCGCACCCCCGCGCCTTTAATTCATGAAGAACTTTTTGAAGATTCACTTCATCATTCCCAGGCTCTCCTCCATATCGAGAAGAATACAATCCCGGTGCACCCTCTAAGGCATCAACCACAAGACCTGAATCATCTGCAATGGCAGGATATCCTGTTTCAAAGGAAGCATGTCGTGCTTTGATCAAAGCATTTTCCACAAAAGTCAGCCCCGTTTCTTCCACTTCTTTCACACCTAAAGCACCTTGGGATTGAATCACCATGCCCAATGGATTTAACAATTCAGAAAGTTCTTTGGATTTTTTTTCATTCTGACTGGCTAATACGACGGTTTTCATAAAAGCTTTTGCAGTAATTTACGAAAGATAACAAGAAACAAGGGAAGGCAAGTGGTGACGATCAATCCTGTGATTAATACCACTTCATAATGAAACAATCCTCCCGTCACTAAGGCCTTTGGAGGAAAAAATCCAATTAAAATGGTGAGCACACTGGCGGAAATTCCCACGATAGCCACCAACCACACCACGGGCAAACCCCCAGGAATTTTAAAAGGTCTTGATGTATTCTTTTGGCTGTAACGTAATTTCACCACCGCTGCAAACATTAAAATATACATGATCATATACACTTGTGCCGTCATGGCCGTGAGGACCCAATAGGAACTATTCACAGAAGGCATTACTAAATAAGTAAGAGATAAGCACGTCACTAAAATGCTTTGTAATAATAAAAGACGAGCCGGAGCCCCTCTCTTATTTTCATATTGAAAAAAAGGCGCTATTTTTAAATCTCGAATGGCCACCAACAATCCTCGATTGGGCGCAATCACCCAATTACTCACCGCCGCTAAGGCACCAAAGATAATACTCACTGCAATGAGTGGCACCATCCAAGATAAATGGTAAGCACTTAAATATTCATGAAAGGCTTGTACAATGCCAGACACCAAGCTGAGTTTTTGTGCGGGCACCACAATGGCAATGGATAAGGCCCCTAACAACATGGTTAAGAAAATAAAAATCACAGAAATCACTAAGGCAATGGGATAGGTTCGTTCAGGATTTTTTACATCTTGAGCATGCACCGTAGCAATTTCCATCCCACAAAAAGATAAAACAATGGCGGTTAAGGACACTAATAATTCCGGATCATTCCACCGAGGAAAAACATCATGAATAGAAAAATGAACTTGTATGGGTTGCCCTCCCCATACCCAACACAAAGCCAATATTAAAATAAACGTCATGGGAAGAATAAGACCTAATACTCCACACCATTCGCTAAATTTTGCAGACAAGGTAATGCCCGCCATATTTAAAAAAGTGAGGCCCCAAAAAACCGTGATGATGACACTCATGAGGTAATACTGACTTCCCGCCAAATCGGGGGAAATAATGAAAGCCAACGCTCCCGCGATAAAAGACAAAATGGTGGGATACCAAATCACGTTTTCCAACCATTGACACCAAATGGCTAAAAACCCCCACCGCGGTCCAAAGGCTTCCTTAATCCAAATATAAATCCCCCCGGTTTTTGGCCAACCGCTGGAAAGCTCCGAAGCCACCAACCCACTGGGCAGTAAAAAACAAAGCCCCGCAATGGTAAAAAAGAAAATCATAGCACTGCCAAACAGGGCAGTCCCCGGTAAATTTCGTAAACTATCCACGGAAGTCACCGTGATCATCACAATACTAAAAATGCCTAAGGGGCGAAGGGTTCCGTTCAACAACTACCTCTTTAAATGAGTCCTTAAAAAACATGGCGCTCATTATACTGAAAATATTTTTAAAACCTAGCTCGGAGGTTCCCCCTGGGGCGGCCCTCACAAATTGCTATTTTGACAAAAAATAACCAAAATGATTGCTCTTCTTTCTTAAAGAATGCTAGAATTCTTCCTCGGTTATCCTCTGATGACCTAGAATTAACACCAACGAGGTTTTGAAATATGACGGATATCATGGACTTTGACGAAGAATCCTTACCCACCGTGTCTACCTTAGCCTTACCCGTTAACAACTTACACGGGTATATTCGTTCTGTTAATCAAATCCCCATGCTCTCTCTGGAAGAGGAACAAACCCTCGCTAAAGAATTTCGAGAAACTGGTAATTTAGAAGCGGCTAAAAAACTCGTGGCAGCCCATTTACGTTTTGTGGTGAAAGTAGCCATGGGATATCGAGGATACGGGTTACCCGTGGAAGACCTCATTCAAGAAGGCAATGTGGGCCTCATGAAGGCAGTAAAACGCTTCGATCCCCAAATGGGAGTGCGTTTAGTTTCCTTTGCCGTGCATTGGATTAAATCAGAAATCCACGAATTCATCATTCGAAATTGGCGAATTGTTAAAATTGCCACCACAAAAGCCCAGCGAAAGTTATTTTTCAACCTCCGTAGCGCAAAAAAACGCTTAGGCTGGCTCACTCGAGAAGAAGTACACTCCGTGGCTAAAGAATTAAACGTAAAACCCGCGGAAGTATTACAGATGGAAGCCCGTTTAAATTACCAAGACACCCCCTTCGACGCCCCTCCGGAAGAAGAAGATACAGGCCGAGCCCCTATTTATTACTTAGAAGCAAAGGATCAAGATCCGGCTCTTTCCCTCCAAGAAGAAGACTGGATGGATCAAGGCAAAGAAAGTTTGTACAATGCTCTAGAAAACTTGGATCAACGCAGTCGTGATATTTTGATGGCTCGTCACCTACAGGAAGGGAAAAAAACCTTGCATGACTTGGCGCGAGAGTACAAGGTATCCGCAGAAAGGATTAGGCAGATAGAACATGCAGCAATTAAAAAACTTCAATCCGCCCTACAGGGCAAGGAAAGCGCTTCTTAAATATACCCTCACCGCCGCTACTTTATTAGGAGCACATGCCGTCATGGCAGACTCTTATTATTGTTCTGGCAATGGGTATAACGGCTATATCAATACGGGGGATTCCCAAGCTCAAGTGGTGGCCGCCTGTGGCCAACCCACCTCCCAAACCACCCAAGCAGCTCCCCAGACTAACAATACCATTCAGTATTGGACTTATAGTAATCAAGCCGTGACTTCCAGTAAAAATCTTTCCACCGGCAGTATCACCACCCAATTGAATCAATCGGGTCCCATGATTGTGGTGGAAATTACGGGAGATAAGGTGAGCAACATTACGGTGAATGGGCAACCTAGCCAAACCACCAATGCCTGCCAAACAGGACGACCCATTTCTGTGGGCAATCCCTCCAGCGAAGTGATGTTAAGTTGTGGGAATCCCACCAGCACCACCACCTCCACGGCACCACCCCCCGCTAATCCCCCTCAAATCACCGTGTGGACTTATAATTATGGAAATTATCAAAACCCCATGGTGTTGCAATTTTCCTCCGATGGGACGTTGCAAAGCGTTAAACAATAGGGGTTTTCAGTGGGAGGCTGTTAAGCCGGTATGATAGATAACACATCATTCCGGTTTAACAATCCCCAATAAAAAAGGGTGACTACCAGAGTCACCCTTTATCAAGCTTGCCCGAGGGTTTCCATACCCTACGTTTTCGTCCGGACCAACCATCCTAGTCAGTTCCATTCCTTGGACTAATTACATGCATTCATCCTTTCATGCACAGGTTAAGATTAGAGGGATTTTGTGGGGGTCTCAAGAGGGCTTCTGGCTAAAAATTTTTTAAAAAAGAAAAAAATCTTTCCCCTGCTTTCAGAGCAAAAAAAAGAATTACATTTTAAATCAATTGATTACCAATACCCCTCTAACAACGACTCAGATAAAAGCCACCCTTTTATGGCCGATATCTCTGCAAACTTCGGAGAAAAATCTCACAAAAGCTTCATCTGTTCTGATTTTCTAGGAAAAAATCCTAAGGGATAAAACAGCTAACTCAACAAAACAACCGGTTGTTTTAATGACTTACTCAACAAAACAGCCGGTTGTTTTGTTGAGTTATAAAGAAATGAGCAATTTATTACTCTCTGAGATTGACAGTACGGCAATTTGCCGTATAATCAAAATACAATATTTTGATATGAGAATACAATTATTATGACTCAAGTAACTAGGCATTCTTCTGAGATCGAACGATTTGAAGCAAGAATCAGCGCCAAGAAAAAAAATATTCTTAAAAATGCAGCCGATCTTTGTGGTCGCTCCCTAAGCGATTTTGTTATTCATTCTGCTTATGAAGCAGCGGTACATATCATACAAGAGTACCAATTGTTACACTTATCCGCTAAAGATCGCGATGTCTTCATCGACGCTCTATTAAACCCATCTGCCCCATCAGCTAAATTGTTGAAAGCAGCCAAATCATATAAAAAACACGTTATTTCCAAAGACTAATAAAATGGCCGACAATAAAAATAATTTATCTAGATACATTATTTCTCATTTAGATACAAAACATCATAAAGCTGATTTTAAATGCGGTATCCACGCGTTAGATGAATACCTCAAAACACAAGCTAGCCAAGACTATAAAAAGAATGTCGCGGTTCCATATGTTTTAACACAACAAGACTCTGAACAAGTACTGGGGTATTATTCTCTTTCCTCCATAGGAATATTTTGTGGAGATTTACCTCCAGAATTTATAAAAAAGTTACCACGCTATCCTATCCTTCCAGGAGTTTTACTGGGTCGTCTAGCCGTAGATAAAAATTTTCATGGAAAAAAAATAGGAGAGTATCTTTTAATAGATGCCTTAAAACGCAGTGTCACAGTGAGTGAACAAATAGGAATTGTTGCTGTGATCGTTGACGCTAAAAATGAAAAAGCAAAATCATTTTATAAAAACTATGAATTCATAGAATTACCAGATAACAACCATCGATTGTTCTTACCATTAGGTACAATAAAGAAATTAAAATTATAATTTTCTCTTATATTCTTCTGAAAATTCACCCATCTAGTGTATGAGCCAAGGTAACGAAGTCTTGTATGGAGAGCATTTCGGGGCGAAGGGAGGGATCGATGCCGGCTTTTTCCATTTTGTCGGGGGTGACATATTCTTTTAAACTATTTCGAAGGGTTTTTCGTCGCTGGTTAAAGGCGGCGGTGACCACAGTTTCTAGTTGAGAAGGGGCGCAGGGATTTGTTTGCCATGCTCGGGGAATTAAACGCACTACGGCGGAATCCACTTTGGGGGCGGGATAAAAAGCACTGGGAGGCACGTTGATTAAGGGGATCACTTCACAATGATATTGCACCATCACACTTAAACGTCCGTAGGTTTTGCTACCCGGGGGGGCCGCCATTCTCTGCACCACTTCTTTTTGCAACATGAAATGCATGTCTTCAATGAATTCATCTTGAGACAGTAAATGAAAAATCAGGGGGGTGGAAATGTTATAGGGTAAATTCCCCACCACCCGTAATGTTTCTTTTGTCTCTTTTAAATAATTTCTTAAATCACATTGAAGGGCATCTTGTTCATCAATGTGAACATGGGGAAAGGAAGCTGCTTTTAACTTCAATGCTTCACATAATTCTCGATCGATTTCTATGGCATCTAACTGTTTCACTTTTTCCGCCATGGACCATGTTAAAGCTCCTTGGCCAGGACCAATTTCCAATACATGATCGGTGGCTTTTAATTCTAAGGCTTGGAGAATCTTTTCAATGACAGATTGGTTTTTTAAAAAATTTTGCCCGAATCGTTTTCTTGGAATATGTTTCACGAGGAGTTTTTCCATGATAATGCATTGCAAACACATTCATAGGCAGCCATGAGACTATCCATGCGAGCTTGTCCAGTGCCTGCAAGAGATAAAGCGGTGCCATGATCCACAGACACACGAAGAAAGGGCAACCCTAAAGTGATATTCACGGTTTTACCAAATCCTAAACTCTTCACCACAGGAAGTCCTTGATCGTGATACATGGCCACCACTCCATGGGCATTAGCTAATAAATCTGGAGTAAATACTGTATCTGCCGGCAAGGCTTCACTCACTAAAAATCCTTTCTCTTGTAAATGACGCAAAGCAGGATTGATAATGTCTATTTCTTCTCGTCCTAAATAACCAGATTCTCCCGCGTGGGGGTTTAATCCACACACTAAAAAACGAGGATGGGAAATTCCAAAATATTCTTGCAAGCCCCTTTGAGTCACTTCCACCGTATTTCTAATGGCTTCCTGTGTGATGGCTCCAGGCACTTTTGACAAGGGGAGATGAGTGGTGACCAATGCCACTCGAAGGTGTTCATTCGCCAACATCATGACGGGGTTTTTCACGTGAGCTTTTTCTGCAAAGAATTCCGTTTGTCCCACAAAGGGAAATCCCGCTTCATTCATAATACTTTTGTTCACGGGGGCTGTGATCACGGCACTGACTTTTTTAGAAAGGGCTAATTCACTGGCTTTTGATAATTGGGCTAACACGCTTTCGCTATTTTCTCTATTTAAACATCCTGGAGTGGAAGGTGTTTTAAGAGGCACGGAACATAATAACACTTCGCCGGGTTTATGCTCCTTCGGGAGGGTGGTTCCATCCCAAGGTTTTAATTGAAGCTTCAAAGATAATAATTCTGCTCGACGCAACAAATCATCTCCATCTCCTATCACCACCACAGGGACAGGAAGTTTCTTTTGTAAGAAACATGCCACAATGTCAGGACCAATGCCCGCGGGTTCTCCTAAGGTGATGGCCACAGGCTCTTTTATCATGCCACTGCATCATCCATCACACGCACATAGGAAGCTTGTCGCATTTCTTGCAGCCAATTTTCAACTTTTTCATCAAATTCCCGTTGAAACAACATGCGGCGAATTTGAGAATTGCGATACGCTACGGTGTCATCCACTTGTTTTCGTCCTTCCACTTGAATCAGGTGCCAACCATACTGGGATTCCACGGGTTCACTTAATTCTCCCTCTTTTAATTGATTCATGGTGGCTTCGAAAGAAGGAACTAACACCCCGGGTTTTACCCAACCTAAATCACCACCCTTTGAGGCGGAGAGGGGATCTTGAGAATTTTTTTCCGCAAAGTCTGCAAAGCTTTCTCCTTTTAACACCGCTTGTCGTATGTTGTTTAATTTTGTTTTGATTTCTTCATCGGTTAATAAGGCGTTTTTAATTAAAAGAATGTGTCGCACTTTGGTTTCTGTGACAAAATGACGGGAATCTACCCCTTTTGCTTCCACTAATTTAATCACGTGATATCCATTGGGAGTACGAATGGGGGGAGACACCTCACCCACCGCCATTTTCTTCACGTATTGTAAAAACACTTCCGGTAATTCTTGGGGAGATCGCCATCCTAAATCACCACCCTTTAAGGCTTCATGCCCATTGGATTGGCCCATGGCTAATTGTTGGAAATTTTTTCCTGCTTTTAAGGCGGTTAAAATTTCTTGCGCTTTTCTTTGAGCTTTTTGAACTTCTTCTGAAGAAGGCACATCGGGCAAAGCGATTAAAATATCTTGCAAATGATATTGGGTTTGATGTTGAGCTTCAAAGGCTTCAGAATTTAAAACGTTTTTAATTTCTTCATTGGAAATATAAACTCGCCCACCCACTTCTTGTTGAATAAGTTTTTCTGCGATTAATTGTTTTTTGATTTGGTTTTTATATTCGTCGAAGGAAAATCCTTTTTGTTCTAATTGTTTTTTCCATTCTTCGAGAGTTTGATGGTTTTCCTTTGCCATGGTGTTTAAGGCATCTTGCAAAGTGGCATCATCCAGAGCGACTCCTAATCGAGTGGCCATTTGCAATTGTAATTTTTGACTAATGAGGTGGTCTAACACTTGTTTTCGAAATTGGTCTTCCGGAGGCAGGGGGGTTTTTGTATTTTCCAAGCTGCTTTTAATAAAAGCTTCTTCCTTGTCTAATTCCGTTCTTGAAATAATTTCACTATTCACAATGGCCACCATGGCATCCAAGGGTTCGGGTTTTTCCGGGGCTCCAAGGGAAAAGGTGCTCCCCAAGGTTAAGGCGCTGAATAAAAGAAAATGTTGTATTGGTCTTATCATAAACTCTCCATTCCAATTGGGCCTCATTATCGTATATTTTTGGGCAGAACATCAAATGAAAGTGTATGCAAAACAAGACCACCGCATCTAATTGCTGCCATCAACGTTGCTCTTTTGCTGTCATCAACCATGTTGAAAGGAAGTAACGAGACGTTCTTCTGCTACCGCAGTTACTCCTTTCGCTGTCATCCCCGCGAAGGCGGGGATCCATCTTGCGCGCCGCTACGAGTGAGATAAAGCGTAAGGGAATAACATTGAAGAGAATTCTTTCTCCTCCGCTCATGATGGGTAGTTGCAAAGGGATGAATGGATCCCCGCCTTCGCGGGGATGACAGCGAAGAGAGCAACACTGATGACAAAGAGAGCGTCTCTCTATTCTCCCCCAACATGATTGATGACAGAGAAAGGAAGGGCATTGATTATTGGCTATTGCCAAAAGGTGTGTTTTTTATTATCATGCTCTTTTTTTATACTTTGGTAAGAGTATTTTTTATTTCTTTGAAGGGGGTTTAGATTATGGCACAGTTAAGCGGACAAGAAATTCCTAGACAAGGGATTTTAGGAACTGGTTTTTTTGACTATGCTCCTTACATTAAGGAACTCTTTAAGCGGCACCATCTTTCAGAGACCCATCTTTCAGGAAATTATGAACCCCAGGGAATATATTGGGCAAGATTCTACCATGCCTTCTTATACAGCTTAGAGCGGGTTTTCGATCCTAAAAATCATCATTTCATGTTAAGAGGATTGTATTCCCAAGAGCTAACCTTATCTAAGGACCCTACCCCAGTTAATGTAAGCATCACTAAAAGAAGCAATCTTTTTTCCTTTTTGCATGCAATGCTTCTCCTCATAGGGGCCCATGATATTTATAATTTTTACAAAACACACCCAAACCATAGACTTGTTGCCTGGGGTATGATCATCGGGTATGGCCTCTTCGGTGGATGGCTTGCCTCCATTGTGATGAATCTCATTAAGCTCGTCACTGAGTTCCCATTGAAATTTTCCGCAGAGCTTTTCGGGATCATTAAAGACTTTATGTTTCCTATCCCCCGCCTCTATGAAAAGCCGTCCTCTAACGCCCATAAAGGGAATGCTAGTCCCGAATGGTATCAATATATTGATTGGATTCGCATGTGCTTATTGATATGCACACTTGGCTTCTCCTATTTTATCCCTGGCTTGCTACAAGTGGCTTTAGAAGCAGCTTACCTCCTCGTACGTATGGTGACTTCTCCCATTGAGAGTGCTCACGCAGGATTTAATAGCGGCTATAGTCCATGGGCAAGCAAATTCCTTGGTATTCTCAGCATTGTGGGAAGTATTACTCTTTGGACGGGGCTGATATTAGTGGTGGCAGGACCTGCCTTGGCTTACCTAGCGCCTCAATTAGGAATTTCCTTGGCTTCCTTAAGTCATGCTCCAGGGTTTTTCACTGCCTTCTCTTCTCCCGTGATGCACTTCTTAACCGCCCACTTGGGCTTCGCTGCCACCCCCAATCTGATAGGGGCTGTGACCCTCACCACCAATGTGTTGGCTTTCTTAGGGTTGAATGAATTGACAAGAGGAATTCATGCTTTGATAAATGCGTATCTTCCTAAGGGGAACTCCCTTACCCACACTACTTCTAATGATGATGCCAATTCATTGCTCCCGAGAGAATCAATGGGCCTTCAACACAGTTAAGAATTATAATAATCCACATTCCCAATCCTCACCCCTCTTGGGAGAGGGGTGAAAAAAGTAAGGTAGAAGAAGCAGTATTGATTATTGGCTATTGTCAAAGGGTGTGTTTTTTATTATCATCCCTCCTTTTGGTACTTGGGTAAGAGTGTTTTTTATTTCTTTGTGGGGAGTTGGATTATGCTAGAGTTCAGAGAAGGGGTTCACAGACAAGGGATTTTAGGAACTGGTTTTTTTGACCATGTCCGTTGCCGTCCCTCTGAGCGGAGTCGTCTTTCAGAGACCCATCTTTCAGAAAATTATGAACCCCAGGGAGTATACTGGGCAAGATTCTACCATGCTTTTTTATACAGCTTAGAGCGGGTTTTCGACCCTAAAAATCATCATTTCATGTTAAGAGGGTTGTATTCCAAAAATCAAGACTTCTCTAAGAACCCTAATCCGGTTAATGTAAGCATCACTAAAAAAAGCGATCTTTTTTCCTTTTGGCACGCAATGCTTCTCCTCATAGGGGCCCATGATATTTATAACTTTTACAAAACACACCCAAACCATAGAATCGTTGCCTGGGCCATGATCATAGGGTACGGCCTCTTCGGTGGTTGGCTTGCCTCCATTGTGATGAATCTCATTAAGCTCGTCACTGAGTTCCCATTAAAATTTTCCGCAGAGCTTTTCGGGATCATTAAGGATTTTATGTTTCCTAGCCCCCGCCTCTATGAAAAGCCGTCCTCTAACGCCCATAAAATTCAGCAACGACGGGAAGGGAATTCCAGTCCTAATTGGTATCGATATATTGATTGGACTCGCATGGGTTTATTGATATGCACACTTGGCTTCTCCTATTTTGTCCCTGGCTTGCTACAAGTGGCTTTAGAAGCAGCTTACCTCCTCGTGCGTATGGTGACTTCTCCCATTGAGAGTGCTCATGCAGGATTTAATAGCGGCTATAGTCCATGGGCAAGCAAATTCCTTGGTATTCTCAGCATTGTGGGAAGTATTACTCTTTGGACGGGGCTGATATTAGTGGTGGCAGGACCTGCCTTGGCTTACTTAGCGCCTCAATTAGGAATTTCCTTGGCTTCCTTAAGTCATGCTCCAGGGTTTTTCACTGCCTTCTCTTCTCCCGTGATGCACTTCTTAACCGCCCACTTGGGCTTCACTGCCACCCCTAATCTGGTAGGGGCTGTGACCCTCACCACTAATGTGTTGGCCTTCTTAGGATTGAATGAATTGACAAGAGGAATTCATGCTTTGATAAACGCGTATCTTCCTAAAGGGAAGTCCCTTACCTACACTACTTTTAATGATGATGATGCCGATTCATTGCTCCAGAGAGAATCAATGGGCCTTCAACGCAATTAAGAATTATAATAATCCACATTCCCAAATCGATCGCTATACGTAGGGAAGGTGCTTTGGAATAAGCGGGCGGGGCTTGAGAAGCCCACGTTGCCTAATCCTATGAGGCTAAATTCTAAATAAAGGGAAGAGTCATACACGAAGTGACCTTGGTTGTTAATATTTTTAAACTCTCGTCCTGCGGTGAGTCGTGTGGCCAAACAGCAACTATCATACTCAAGGCCTGCAAAAAAAGTTTGGGGATGTGCTTTGCTAAAATCGTAACGCATGCTGGAATAAGTTTTCCAATGATTCCCCAGGGGCCACACTTCTCCAATTTGTCCTTGGCTTAAGTTATTAATAGAACTGCTGGAAGTGATGGTATCTCCATTTGCAATGGGAGGCGTACCATTTTGCACCGCTTGATTGGATAAGGGATCGCCGCCTCGTAAATAATAATAACCCAGCATGAATAAATGATTATTATCCGTTTGATATTGCAAACTCACATCCCCATTCACAAAGCGATTTTCATTGGGTTCCTTTGTGAGGGAAATATTTTGTAATTCATTATGATCGCTGGGGTTCCACACAATATTAGATTCAAACTGCCAAAAGGGATTTAAATGATAAATCAATTGCCCTGCAATGGGGGATACTCGAGCCTCATTGGAAACTTGGCTGGCTAAGGTGACGGGGCCTGCAATATTATTTAAATTTACTTTTCGTGTGCCAAAATAATAAATTTCTCCAATGCCCGCTCTTAATTTTTCATCCCCTGTTTGATTGTCTAAAAATCGAGAAGTAAGAGCAAGGGAAGCTTGCTGAGTATCTCCAATACGATCCGTGCCTGTGAATCGATTGGTACGAAATAATTGTTGAAAAGAAAAAGGATCCACCGCAGTGTCAAACACGGGAATATTGTTTTGATCGGTGTAAGGCACATAAAGAAGAAACAATCGTGGTTCTAAGGTTTGATGATACCCATGGCCAAACCATTGAGTACTTCTTTCAAAAATCAATCCCATGTCTACGTCTGCAATGGGTAATACACGAGAAATATTTCCCCCCTGCATCCCGGGGGTTTCCATTCCTTCCGAGTTATAAAAAAACACGTTCATGTGTGTCGTATTATATTGTGCCGCCGTGAGTTTTAATTCCGGTTTAAAATATCCTGCGGCGCCGTACAAAGGCAAGCTCACACCGGGTTCCATATAGAAACGAGTGCCCACAGAGGGAATGGTTAAGGGATTTTGGCTGGGTGCATTGAGATAAGTAAATTCATTAAATTCCGTATTTAAATGAAAAGACCATGATTTCCAAAACCCGGGATAATTCCCATTTAAAATCAATTGAGGCAATCGACGGTATTGATTCACCACGGGGGATAATAAATCGATGGGATGCAGGGTTTGATACCCAATGGCACGCCCCGTAAAATTCCAATGCTCTCCCGTGTAAAACAATTCTCCCTCATTAATAATTTGGTTATCTGCAATTTGAGAGGGATCCCCTTGGAAATCTTCAAAATAATAATCATCGCTGGCTTGGTTCACCCACAAATGACTACTCCACCCCGAGTGACCATATTGTCTGGTATCTTGATAAGAAACAAAATAACGATTATCCCGGGTATTCTCCAATCGATTTAATAATCCCGGTGCCGCGGAATTTTGTAATTGCAAAAATTCTCTTTCTTTAAATTCAGAAAAAGCCCTATCATGGGGTAACACACTTCCGTGAAAATTTCCAAAATCTTCCTCATTCAAATATCGCACCAATCCATTCAATTGAACACCTCTCAAGGTCATCACTTCCGGCATGAGGGTGGCATCGTAATTAGGGGCTAAATTAAAATAATAAGGAACTCCCAACTTATATCCTGACAGTGAAGAATGCCCCACATCAGGAAATAAGAGTCCTGATTTTCTCCTGTCATCTAAGGGAAAACTAAAATAAGGCGCATAAAGCACAGGCAAGGGCCCTAAAAATAAAGCAGCATCCCGAGCCTCTCCCACACCGGTTTCTTTATTTAAAGTGAGTTTTCTTGCTTTCACCATCCATCGATGTTGTAGGGGAGGGCATGTGGTGTAAGTGGCTTTATGCACCACTAACACACCGGAAGGTTCTCTCACATATTGTTTTGCGGTTCCCCAAGCCGTAGGCGTTTCAATTTTAAGGGTGGGTTTTAAGGTGTTAGGAACATCGTATTGCAACATGGGAGATCGAGAAGTGGCATTTAAGCGATACACCACATCATCTAAGGTGGCGCCGTGATCTTGCAAATTTAAATGGGCTTTTCGAGCCATGGCTAATTTACCCGGCTCTCGAAGACTCACTTCTCCGAACAAATCCACCGTGGTTAATTGATGGGTTAAGGCGCTGCGATCAATGTAAGCTTCTCGGGATCTCACTTCTCGATCGGGTTGGGAAATCACCACATTGCCTTGTAATTTCGATCCTGCTTGTTGAGATAATTCTGTTTCATCTGCGGTGATGGTAATGGGATTTTTATCTAAATCTGCATGGGGTGATACGTTATAAAACAAATTAGGTTCTAAGTAATATCCTCCGCATCGATTTAAAGGAGACTCACTAGAGACCCAACCAATCAAACGAGCAATTTCTTCACGAGAAAGGGGAGTGGGTTTCTTTTTTTTGAGAGGAGGGGGGGCTACTGTTGAAGGCTCTTTCGAGATACAATGGCTTTCGTTTTCTTGGCAAGGAGATGCCCATGCATTAAGGGGTTGTGCGCTTCCTAAAAAAACGCCACCAAAAGACATTAAAATACCCAATAATTGTTTAATTCTTGCTGCCATGCATGGTTCATAATTCTGTAAATGCGAAGAGGGCATGTTACCGAACCCCTCTGGGATTAGCCAGTATTTTTGAAAATCTTATGGAAATTTAAGAAAAACTGGAAGGGATGTTAAAGTATTGAAACATTGACACAGCAGGTATCCTATGGACCAACGACAATATAACTTCATCAAATCAATTTATTAGCAGCGGATGCGAGTTTTCGCCGTTACTTTCGCTTGCACACTTCCGAAGGCACCTTAGTGGGAATGGATGCGCCCCCGGAGAAAGAACCCGTGGATTCTTTTTTGCAAATGGGATTTCTCTTTCACGAACAAGGATTGCGAGTGCCTCACATCATGGCGGAAGAAAAACAACAGGGTTTTTTATTGCTGTCAGATTTTGGAAACACTTTATTACTGCACGCTCTCAATGCTCATACAGCGGATGAATTATATGAGCGCGCCATGGATCAATTGCGTCAATTACAAAAAATTCCTCTCACTCTAGCGGGATCCCTTCCTGCGTTCACTCCCCAATTACTTTCCAATGAACTTGCTCTTTTTAAAGAATGGTTCCTTGAAAAATTTTTAGAATTATCTTTATCCTCAGAAGAACAACAATTACTTCAAACCCTCTTTGATGAATTACTAGAAATGGCCCAATCCCAACCTCAAGTATTAGTACATCGCGATTACCATAGTCGTAACTTAATGGTGATGGATGAAGGTCCTCTCGGTATTTTAGATTTCCAAGATGCGGTGGTAGGCCCCATCACTTATGATGCGGTGTCTTTACTGAAGGATTGTTACATCCAATGGCCGATAGAAAAAATAAAACAATGGTCTCGTTATTTTTATCAATTACTTTACGAAGAAGGTTCTTATTCTTTTTCTTGGCTTCAATGGTGTTTGTGGTTTGACTTTATGGGATTGCAACGACATTTAAAAGCAAGTTTCATTTTTGCAAGAAAATGGTTACGAGATGGAGATCCTCGATATTTAAAACACATTGCACCCACTCTTCAATATGTGGAACAAGTGGGAGCTCACTATCCAGCGCTTCAAGGGTTTCATCAAATATTGAAGGAAAAAATTCTACCCGCTGCTGCCTTCACTTTAAAACATGCCACTGAGTGTGAGTCTTAATTCATGAAGGCCATGATTTTTGCCGCCGGTCGGGGCACTCGTATGAGTTCTTTAAAAGGGATTTCCATGCCCAAAGTATTATTACCTGTGCATGGACAACCTCTTTTAGTTCATCTTCTTTCTCGTTTTAAAAAAGCCGGTATTCAAAATATTGTGATTAACTTTTCTTCTTACAGTACTTCCATTCCTGAAGTCATTGGAGATGGTTCTGCCTTTGGAGTTTCTATCACCTATTCCGAGGAAAAAGAACCTTTAGAAACAGGGGGCGCTTTATTAAAAGCATTACCTCTGTTGGGGGAAGATCCCTTCATTGCAGTGAGTGGGGATCTATGGACTGATTACCCTTTCGAGCAATTGCCTTCTACCTTGGAGGGCTTAGCCCATTTAGTATTAAATGATACCATCCCTTCTCAAAAAGGAGACTTTAGCCTTTGCGGTCACCGTCTTAACAACTATGGG
>Ga0233425_10005151_pt1 | contig 21027 bp, 22 predicted proteins | sample Watercolumn_Towu_2_FD_181712 | JGI IMG/M metagenome (GOLD analysis project Ga0233425, IMG submission 181712) | Freshwater microbial communities from Lake Towuti, South Sulawesi, Indonesia - Watercolumn_Towuti2014_140_MG | ecosystem: Environmental > Aquatic > Freshwater > Lake | place...
CCTCAGGTCATCATCGCTTCGCAATGGGAGCGAAGCGCCGACGTCATGGAGGATCAGGTCACCTATCCAATCGTCGCGGCGATGCTCGGCGCGCCGAAAGTGCGGACCGTCAGAGGCTTCTCCGCTAACATCCCGCCGAAGGCTAACCGCAAAGACGCGATCTGCTTCAGCAAACTTCTCTACAAGGCGCGCAATCTCATCGAATATTTCTTCAATAAGATCAAGCACTATCACCGCGTCACGACCCGCTACGACAAAACTACGGAGAACTTTCTCGCCGCCCTCAAGCTCGTTGCCGTGCGCATCTGGTTGCGCGATAGTGAGTCTACGTCCTAGTCCAAAGGGTGATACATATGAACGCCAAAGGAAAAGGCTTGTTCCGTCGCTCGATAGAGTTGTTCGCGACCAAGAAAGCAGACCAAGTAACGAGCATTGTATCGAATGAGTTCGACGCGGATTTTTATCTCAAACGATACCCTGACGTCCTGACATCCTCGCTCTCCCCCCTTGAGCATTTCCTAAGTTTTGGATGCGCTGAAGGGCGCTTCCCCCGCGCCGATTTTGATCCAAGTTTTTATGGTCTCCAATACGCCGATGAATTGTCCGGTCGAAACCCTTTTGAGCACTGGATTAGCGAGGGGAAGGCAAAAGGCTACGCCGGTCACCCTTGGATTTCCAGCCCGGACATCGACGAAACGGCGCTGATGCGCGCCGAATTCGACGAACTCTATTATGCGCGCAACAATAGTGACGTGGCCAAAGAGGGGTTCGATCTGTTTGCGCATTTCCTCAACCATGGATGGCGCGAGAGCCGCGATCCCAATGAATGGTTTTCAGTGGACGATTATTTGGAGATGAATCCGGAGATTGGAGCGACAGGATTAAATCCGTTCTCGCATTACGTCGTAATCGGAAAGGCCGAAAACCGCCTTGCGCGGAAGAAAAGGACGGCGAGCAACCGGGCGGGTGAGGTTGACGCCTTCATTTATGCGACTGTGGAAAGCGGCTTCGATTCGGAGTTCTATAAGACTCAGTTTCGGGACCAGGAGCCGGCGCCCTTAGATCCGGTCGCTCACTATGTTTTGACCGGCTGGAAGCAGGGTCTGAATCCAAGTCCGCGCTTTTACACGAGCGCTTATCTTGCAGCCAACCCGGACGTCGCCCGGGCAGGGGTCAATCCATTCTTCCACTATCTGGCGCAAGGCCGTGCGGAAGGCCGCGCTCCAGGCTCGCCGACAAAAGGAAACGCACCTGCGTCGCATTCCATAGGCGCGGCGGCGGACGCAAGGCGTTCCGATACGGACGCATATTCGGAACATCTCAAATTCGCCTCGCAAGGCGACAGATGGGAGGAGTTCGACGCCTCCATCACAGTCGGCCGATCCCGAAAGGCCAAGGTCCTTGCCTACTATCTTCCACAATTCCATCCGATTCCGGAAAACGACGCGTGGTGGGGGACCGGCTTTACCGAATGGCGAAATGTGGTGCGCGGTCAGCCCCGCTTTAAGGACCATTTTCAGCCGCGCGTGCCGAGCGATCTGGGGTTTTACGACCTGCGCGACACGGACGTGATCCGACGACAGGCTGCGATGGCGAAAGCCGCTGGGATTTACGGCTTCTGCTTCTATTACTATTCTTTCAACGGCGACAGAATTCTCGAGCGACCGATCGAAAACTTCCTCGCCGCGTCCGACATCGATTTTCCGTTCGCATTGATGTGGGCAAATGAAAACTGGACTCGCACCTGGGACGGCCTTGATCGCTCGATTCTGCTGGAGCAGAAATATCGCATCGAAGACGAGGGCAAGTTTATTGCTGACGTCGCGCGCCATTTCGCAGACAGGCGTTACATCCGGATCAACGACAGGCCGCTGTTTTTCATGTACCGGCCTGGAAACATTCCTGATTCCAAAGATACGATCGAGCGGTGGCGAAAGCGATTTCAGGAGGAGCACTGCGTCGCCCCGTTGTTATTCATGTGTCAAGGATTCAACGATATCGATCCGCGCGTTCACGGACTTGACGGCGCTTTGGAGTTTCCTCCGCATAAGGTTTGCGCGGACTTGCCGCCGCTTAATCGTTCGCTCGAGACCTTCGATCCGAAGTTTACCGGTCACGTCATCAGTTACGACACGACGATCAAGCGATCGACCGAGGAGGACGCGCCAAGTTTCCCGCTTATCAAAGCGGCGACGCCAAGTTGGGACAACGAGGCGCGTCGTCCTGGACGCGGCATGACGCTGCAGGGCTCGACGCCGCTAAAATACGAGCAATGGCTCCGCAAGCTAATCGCTTACGCCGAGACCAACCCCGTTTTCGGGGAGCGGATCATTGGCGTCAACGCCTGGAATGAATGGGCTGAGGGCGCTTATTTGGAGCCTGACGTCTATTACGGCGCTGCGTATCTGAATGCGACAGCCCGCGCGGTGGTGGGAGCGCCTCCCAAACATGCCCTGGCGAAGCACAAAATAATTCTTGTTGGACACGACGCTTATAAGCACGGCGCGCAACTCCTGCTTCGCAATATAGGCGAGGTGATGACGGGCCAGTTTGGACTTGACGTCCAATTCATCATTTGTGGCGAAGGTCCTCTATTGAGCCAGTATCGGCGACTTGGGCCATGCGAAACGTTGATGCAAGGCGATGTTGACGGCGCAGCAATGATATTTCGTCGTCTGGCGAGCGCCGGATACAGGCACGCCGTCGCCAATACGACCGTGAACGGCTGGCTCACCCCAATCATGAAGGCGGCCGGGATCTCGGTCTCAACCCTAGTACATGAGCTCCCAACATTTATCAAAGAACGCTCATTGGAGGACGACGCGCGCAAAATCGTGCGCGAGTCAGATAGGGTTGTATTTCCCGCATCCGTAGTGCGTGACTCGTTTCTCGAGATTACAGGGCCCGCTGTCAGTGAGATCTGCGTATTGCCGCAAGGGCTGTATCGCAGTGAGCTCTCGAAGCTTCGGCACGACACGACAAATATTCGAAAGCAGATGGGAATCCCCGGAGACGCCAAGGTCGTCATTAATGTCGGCTACGCCGACATGCGAAAAGGGTTTGACATTTTCGCAAAGATCGCTCGCGACGTCTGCCTGAAACATGATGATTTTTACTTTATCTGGGTCGGCGACGGCACGGAGGAAGTCAGCCATTGGCTCCTGCCTCATTTCGCCAGGGATGATTTGAAAGATCGTATCAGGCTGACGGGATACACCGACAACGTCGACAAATATTATGCGATCGCCGACTTGTTTTTCCTGAGTTCGAGAGAGGACCCATTCCCTTCGGTCGTCATCGAGGCGATGGCCGTCGGACTGCCAATCATTGGCTTTGAAGGATCTGGTGGCGCGACTGATCTGATCTCGAGTCATGGGCAACTCCATGACCAGCACGACGATCGCGGCATTGCTCGCGCCATCGTCAAGCTCGTCCAAGCGCCGAACAAGACCGCAGACGGCTTGAAGCGACGAAAATACGTTGAAGATTTTCTGCGGTTCGACAGCTACTGTCACGAATTAGCGCGGGGACTATTCACGGACCTGCCCTCGGTTTCAGTGGTTTTGCCAAACTACAACTATGCGCGATATCTGGAAGCGCGGCTCGAAAGCATATTCCGTCAAACCTTACCCATATTCGAGTTGATTGTCCTGGATGATCGCTCCACGGACAACAGTCTTGACGTGATCAAGAAATACGCGGCGCGTCGGGCGCGCGCCATGACCATTGTGCCAAACGAAGAGAACTGCGGTTCGGTTTTCAAACAATGGCGCAAAGGCGTCGAACTGGCGCGCGGTAAGTATGTTTGGATCGCGGAGGCGGACGACGATTCTGATCCTCTCTTCCTGCAGTATGTGCTGGATCGGATGCAGCGTGACCACGCTATATTGGGCTTTTCCGATTCATGGCAGATCGGCACCAACGACGAGATACTCGGACAGACATACAAGTCATACAACAATCAGATTATGCCCGCCGCCTTCGACTCCTCATTCAGTATGAAGGGGAGGGACTTCTTGTCGAGGTTCCTTAGCGTCAAGAACGTCATTCTGAACGTGAGCGGCGTCGTGTTTGACCGCAGCGCGTTACTTGCTGCTCTCGACGCAGTGGGTCCGACGCTATACGATTACAGGGTCGCCGGAGATTGGCGGCTTTACGTGGAGCTTTGCACGAGCGACGCACCTGTGGCGTATGAAGCGCGCGCGCTCAACGGCCACCGACGGCACCAATCGAGCGTAACCCACAGTCTCAACAAAGCGAAGCACTACGACGAAATCATCGAAATACACGAACTCGTGGCGACGAGAATTCCAATAGGCGACGAACTCTCGAAAGTGAGGTCGGATTATCTCGATGAAGTTCGGGTGGCGTTGAAAGTCGACGCGCAACGAATTGATCCCGCGAAACATGAATCCGTTCGATCGAAGGAAACTCAAGATGGCCAGAAAGATGCATGAACAGCTCCGCGACGAACCTGAAATTGATTACGCCCTTTGCCAAGGGCTCGACGTTTATGTCCCGTCGTTCGCTTATGTTTCGACGCACGCTTCCTTGCCAGCGAACGCTTTGAAGAATGAGACGATCACGATTCCGACTAAATTGTTTAAGTTCCTTATGAGCGCTTGGTTACACCGAGAAGCTTTCAACGAAAATGAATATCGCGCCGCGAACCCTGATGTCGATGCCGCTGTGGGTCTCGGCGAGTTGAAATCAGCGAAACTGCATTACGTCACTAACGGTTATTTCGAAGGCCGAACTCCCGGACGATATATCGTGGATGAGAATTGGTATCGGTCCAAATACCCGGATATCGGCCTTGGGGAGCGAAAGGGGCTGGTTGCGAATCCAACAACACATTACAATTTGACCGGCCGGTTTGAGGGTCGGGTCGGCAATGATCGTCAGTTGTGTATCAAACGTCTCTGGGATGAAGCGCTTGGTGTGAAATAAAGCGTTAGCAGGCTGTTCGCGCGCGGATCGACCAAGAGCGATTACGCTGGGAGCCGACAAGGCCTATGACGCTGAAGACTTCGTCAATGAACTGCGCGCGATGAAGGTGACGCCGCATGTGGCGCAAAACACCAGCCGACGCGCCTCGGCGATCGATGGCCGCACGGCGCGACATGTGGGCTACACGATCAGCCAGCGCATCCGCAAAAGGATCGAAGAAGGCCTCGGCTGGATCAAGACCATCGCAGGACAGGAAAAGACCAGGTTCAAAGGCGGAGACCGTGTCGGATGGGCTTTCACCTTCGCGGCGGCCGCCTACAATCTGGCGCGGTTGCCCAAGCTGATGACGGCGCCGACATGAGCGTCCCTGCGGGTTGCAAGCTGGTCGGTCGCTGGCGGATCGTCGAGGCCGATCTTTGGGATCGAGACTATCTCGATCTCTGTGGTCCCGCCGAGATCGTCCTCGCCGCCGAGGGGCACGGCGAAATCGCCTTCGGCGCCATGCAGGCGACGCTCGACATCGAATAAGCCCGTTGTCCATCGGCTTCGCCTGGATCGGATTCGATGAAGGCGACGAAATCTCGGGAGAAGGAACCGCAGAACTTCTCGATGACGGCTCCATCAAGATCGGATTCGATTACCACAACGGCGACAACGCCGTCCTCAATGCGAAGCGAGAGCTTTTTTCAACAGCCTGCTAGAAAATGGCATCCTGACGTCCAATGACAAGACCGCGCGCATTGCGCCAATAGGTGACGGTTCCGCGATCCGGCGAGACTTCGCGAATGACTTCACCAAAGCCGTTGCGGGATATAGCTCATGTCGAGATTGCGTGCGTCGTTATAGATGGTAACGTTGTCCGTTCCATTACGCGTTAGCGTGACGGCCTTGTTTTCCTCATCCGACAGTTAGCCTCGGAGGGCAGAGAGGGTATGCGTACTATTTCAGGTGTGGTTGTACACCCGCCCGGTATGACCAACAGACCAAGACCATGTACGGCGGAGTCTATGCAGACGGCGTTCTACAGCAAGATTGTCTCCGTCCGGATTACGGGGCTTGGCGCTCGGTCGACCCTGCGCAGCTTCCGCCGATCGATGTAGAGACGTATTTGCCCGAAGCACTGTATTGTGGAAGGTTCTTTGCTCATTTCGGCCATTTTCTCATAGAAGCACTCCCGGCGCTCCATTGGGCCCAAGATTTTGACGGGCCTTTGCTGTGGCATCCTTGGCCGGGGCATTTGACCCCGGTACATTCTCGCATGCGTTCCATCCGTTTTTCTGGCCCGAGACGCTGCATATCGAAACGCAGATCGGGCTAGTCCGTGGGGCTAAAGTCGTCGCGGGCGTCGATGGCAGCGCATTGCATCTTTGCGCCTTCATGAAAGAAGGCGGGCAATGTCTTGTCCTCGAGAGCCGCAAGGTGCCCGCGATCTACGCAATTAATGACGCTGCCGGGATTCGAACAATTGGGTTGCCTGTTTGTGCTTGGGACGAGTCGGATGGGGCGAGGAAGACGCTCATAAACATCGACCAGTTGGAAAGCGAGCTAAAACGCCTTTTGTGATTCAGGTGAAGGAGGTAGATTCACTGTCTCCATATGCGCGCCGTTTTTTCGCTGTCTTGTTCTTGAGTCGATCGTGATCGATCTCGCAATCGCGCGCTCAGGAATGGTGCGACAACCCCCTACCGTCACATGTCGAGGCCGCGACGCGCCCGGCAGAAAGAAAAGCATATGACTCGGCTTTCGAAGCTAGCGCCAGCGCTTCTGTTGCTGCTGACGACGTCGGCCACCTTACGCGTCCAAGCTGAAGCGCTCCAAAAAGCGCCGGCGGCGCCGAGCGCGGATACCATTTCCGTCAGCGACCCGGTCGTGGTGGCGCCTAATGACGACATTCAGCCGATTCGGATTCCATGGTTGCCGCAACATCCGCACAAAACCATCGCCGCCCCCGTGATGATGGTCGTCAACGGTTCCGCCAGATACTGGCTTCATTCCGCCCTGAACAACCACGCCAAATTTGTCGGCGGCTATGATCGGCCGCTCAAGAAACAACTTTGGCAACAGACCGACAGCGAACTTTTCACCGGCGTCGGTGATGTGTCCGCCGCTTTGTGGATCGTAAATACGTATCAGAATGAGGAAGGCGTCCTTGCCTTTATTCATGTAGAACACCCGACCGTAACTAATGGCAAGTACAATGCTGGTCGAGGTCGAATTGCGTTGGCGTGGTCGCCAGGGGCGACCGGCGACCATTTCGTTTATCTCGGAAACATCATTACGCCTCATGCGGACACAGAAGGATACAATATCCAGGGCGCGCCCTACCTCATCAAAGACGGCTATTTTTACGTATTTTATAAGGAAAACTGTGAAACAAGAGGCAACAATGCTGTAGCCCGGGCCCCTGTTTCGGACGTGATTGAATCGGCAAAAGCGGATCGCATGGCGCAATGGAAGAAATATTATGCAGGCGGCTGGGAGAGCGACGGCGACGGGGGCGCTTGCACGGCGATCAGCATCGAAGACGGAATCAATCACACCGACGCCGCATACAGCACGTACACTGGGAAATTCTATTTGCTTATGAGTCGAATGAACTGGAAAGGACGAAACACTTATATAAAATTGTATGAATCACACGATATTTTAAATTGGAGGCACGTGAAAACTATTGTTGATCAGCCGGCAGCTGAAGTGAAATCTGGATATCAATACGTCAGCATAATTAATGACATTGGCCCAAAGAACGGAGTTGTTGGCAAGCATTTCTATGTGTATTCAGGGAAAGACCCAGAGATCAGCGATCACGAGGGCTCGGTGCTCCTTCGATGGTCCGTAGATTTGGCCAAGTAGCGCAGAAAAGCGCAGCCGCCTATTCGTCCAATCGCGCGCGCTTGGGAACTGCGTAATACCAAAGGCTATGACTTCTGACCGACGTGCACCCAATCGCGCATTCCGTCGCCAACGGCGCGCCCCCAGTGATGCGCGCTTCCGCAGGCCTCCATGGCGACGAGGCAACGCGGCTCCTCGGCAAGAAAAGATAAGAACTTCTCACGCGAAAGCTTCTTGCGGAACGCTACGCCGCCGTCGGCCCAGGCGCCGTGCGCCTGAAAAGACCGCTTTGCAAGGTCGAGACCGATGGTGCTACCTTTCTTCATGGATGCCCTCTTCGTTCGTGGGATGTGCAAACATCGCCACCTTGGCACATCGCGATGCCGTCAGGAGAGGGCATCCACTCCATCAGACTCCGTATCGTGGCTTTTCCGATTCAGAATCGCATATTCTCAAGCCAAGATGGCTCCTGACAATCCAGCCGCCAAGGGCGAGAGAATCGAAAACGCGTCGATTTCAGTCGATCGAAGCTTCCGGGCTCAACGCCGATCTACAAACCTCGAGCCGGCTGCGCGCGCCCAAGCGACTGATCATATGGCTCCCTTTGGCGTCGCCGAGAGCGCGCACAATCGTGGAATTGAAAATTTGCACGAGCTGGGAAGGACATATTATGCTGTGGCTCACGAAATTGGTTCGGTTTGGAGGGACGTTGGATGATACTTGGAGTTCGTAAGACAAAGGACTATTTGACAAAATATGCTTGCGGATTTCTGAATATCGACTGCGGAGACTGGACCTACGGTTCTCCGACTCTCATGCTCGCCAATGAGGATCTGCCGAGGCGGATCGTAATTGGACGATACTGCAGTATTGCAACCGAGACTCACATTTATGTCGGGCGATATGGTCGTCATTATACGGATACGATTTCGTCTTATCCTGTCATGATGGTTGTCTCGGAAGAGGCGAGGTCTGAAGGAGACAAGAAGAAGGACCTGCCCGAATTATTCGTCAAATCGAGCTTGCACGATAAAACCGAACTCGATCTGGTCATTGGCCACGACGTATGGATCGGCGAGCGGACGATTATACTCGCGGGCGTGTCGATCGGCACCGGGGCTGTTATTGCGGCGGGTTCCGTCGTCACGCGAGATGTGAAGCCGTATGAAATCGTTGGCGGCGTTCCTGCGAAACATATTCGCTTCAGACACGAACCCGACGTCATTCAGGCGCTGCTCGAGTCGGAATGGTGGGCGCTCGAACCGGATGAGATTTGGCGGCGTTGCGGCTCGCTGTTTTACTCCAAGAACGTTCTCGGCGTTCTCCCGTTGATCGCGCGGTCGTCGCAGGACGGGGAGTCCGGCGAGCTGTCCAAGCTCGAAACGGATTTGAGTAACGCGCCCCAGATTTTGCAGAAATACTCATTCGACGAAATGCTCGAATTGTTCACGGAGCAAAAATACGCCCACCTCGGATTGCCGCGCTGGCCTTCGGAAGATACGCAAAAGCGCTACACCGGCGGCTCTGGCCTCCCGCTCATGAAGCGGTCGCAGAAATTCCTGGAGGTGCTCGAGGCTGCGGGCGAATTCCGTAATCCGTCATGGCGCGGTTTGGACTTCGGCGTCGGCTGGGGGCGCCTTGCGTCATGCATGTTGCGGTACGGCGGCCCCAGGCAGCTCGACGTCTGTGATGCCTGGGACATCAGCCTCGAATTCGCGGAGGCGACCCGACTTAGAAACAAATTCTACAAGGTCAGCGAAGCTCTGGACAGTTCCGTGCTGCCATCGAACGAATATGACTTCGTTTATGCGTTCTCGATATTTACGCATCTGAATGAAGCTACGTTCAAAAACAACATCGTTGAATTGACCAAAGCGCTCAAGTCGGGGGGAAGGCTGTATTTTACAGTCAGGCACGACGACTTTTTGCCGAGAATCAGCCATCTGCTGGAAAGTAATGATGTCACCGCGGAGAAAAGCCCCGAGTGTCTGCATGTGACCTATCCTAACAAGACCGTCTATGGTGAAACAATTGTCACTGAGAAGTTTTTGCAGGACAATTTTTCGGGCGTCGGTAGCTTGAAGGGATTTGGTCTCGTAGACGCGTGGCAGCATCTGTATTGCCTCGAGAGGAAACGCGGATAATCGTCGGCGCCCTTGGCGTCGAACGGCTGCCGAGAGAGCTGGTCGAAGAGGCGTCATGGCCCGGAACTTGCGTGTTGTTCGCCGCATGCCCGGGCTGGATCGCCTCTTCTCCGTTCTTTGATCGGCGGCACCGTATGGCCGTTGTCTCTCCTCCGCGCCGCGCGGCCCAACTGTGATCCGGCGCCGAGGGCGAGCCGTCCGTCGTCACGAAGCGCACGGCGTGGAGCCTTGCAGATCAACACCCTGACGCTCGCACCAACGAGGAGGCTCCTGGATGTTTGACAGCTCCAGGACGTGGACTTATTACCGCTCAGCAAGTGAGAAGCGCGTGTGAGAAATGGGGTTGGGCATTGAAGATTTGCCTTTTACGGGCGGCGCGGGCTTCATCGGCTCTTCCGTCGTTAGAACGTTGATATCGCAAACGCCGCACGAGGTGCTCGTCCTCGACAAGCTGACCTACGCCGGCAATCTCGCCTCGCTCGCGCCGGTCGCCGACAGTCCCCGTTATTCTTTCTCGCGGATCGACATCTGTGACCGCGCCGCCGTGAAGGCGGCCTTCGACTCGTTTCAGCCGGATGTGGTGATGCATCTCGCGGCTGAAAGCCACGTCGACCGCTCCATCGACGGCCCCGCGGCCTTCATCGAAACCAATGTCGTCGGCACCTTCACCCTGCTCGACTCGGCGCTCGAATATTGGCGCGGCCTGCCGGCGCAACGGGGGGAGGCGGCTTTCCATTTCCAGCATATCTCCACCGACGAGGTTTACGGCGCGCTCGGCGCGACGGGCGTCTTCACGGAAGAGACGCCCTGCGCGCCGAACTCTCCCTATTCGGCGTCCAAGGCCGGATCGGATCATCTCGTGCGGGCATGGCGCGAGACCTACGGTCTGCCCACCATCGTCACCAATTGCTCGAACAACTAGGACTGGTGGCGGGCGATCCGCGACGGGAAATATCGCGGAGAGCGGCTGGGCCGCGCGGTCTGAGGATTTCATCGCAGCGGGATAGATCATGCAGATCGAAGATACGGCGATCGCGGATGTGAAAATCGTCACCCCGAAACGCCACTGCGACGAGCGTGGCTTTTTTTCGGATGTCTACAAGCAGTCCGACTGGACGGCGGCGGGATTTTCCCTGCGCTTCGTGCAGGACAAGCTCGCGCGCGTGGCGCGCAGCCGCGTTCTCGATGTCGCCGTAGACATCCGCCGTTCCTCGCCCTCGTGCCGATCGGCTTCGCTCACGGCTTCGTGACGCTCGAGCCCGATACGGAAGTGCTGTACAAGGTGACGACGCTCTATTCGCCGCAACATGATCGCGGCCTCGCCATCGACTGGCCGGCGCCGGCCGAGGGTCTTCTCGTTTCGGAGAAGGACAGGCGCTGGCCGCGCCTGCGCGATCTGTCCGAAGCCTTTCCGTAGCGGAGTTCTTACATGCGTGGCATCGTTCTCGCCGGCGGCTCCGGCACGCGGCTTCATCCGATGACGCTGGCGGCGTCCAAGCAATTGCTGCCGGTCCACGACAAGCGGATGATCTATTATCCGCTCTCAGCGCTGATGCTCGCCGGCGCGCGGGAAATTCTCGTGATCTCCACGCCCGAGGATCTGCCGTCCTTCAAGCGCCTGCTAGGCTCCGGCGCGCAATGGGGGCTGGCCATTTCCTACGCCGAGCAACCGCGCCCCGAGGGGCTGGCGCAGGCCTATACGATCGGCGCGGCCTTCGTCGAGGGACAGAACTCCGCGCTGGTGCTGGGCGACAATATCTTCTACGGCCACGGCCTCACGGAATCGCTCGCGGCCGCCGCGGCGCGCCGGAACGGCGCGACCATCTTCGCCTATCATGTCCGTGATCCCGAGTGTTACGGCGTCGTGGAATTCGATCGGGAAGGGCGCGCGGTGTCGCTCGAGGAAAAGCCGACGGCCCCGAAATCGAACTTCGCGGTCACCGGGCTCTATTTCTACGATTCGCGCGCGCCTGAATATGCGGCGGCGCTGAAGCCGTCGCCGCGCGGCGAACTCGATATCACCGATCTCAACCGAATCTATCTGGAAGCGGGCGCGCTTCACGTCGTGCGTCTCGGCCGCGGCTTCGCCTGGCTCGATACAGGTTACGCCGGCCTCGCTGCTGGAAGCGGCTCAATATGTGCAGGCGATCGAGCAGCGGCAGGGCCAGCGCGTCGCCTGTCTCGAGGAAATCGCCTTCGCCCAGGACTGGATAGACGCCGACGCCATGCGCGCGGCGGCAAAGCGTCTGGCGAAGAGCGGCTATGTCAATTATCTGCTGCAGGTGCTGAGCGAAGCCGAATGAGCGCTTTTTTGGCTCGAAGCGCGAGCGCGCCGCCGTTGGCCCCGACGATCATGGCTCAGACGATCAGGGATGACAAATGAAAATAGACCTACCGATCGTAGTGATAGGGCACAGTCATACATATTCCCTGAAAAAGGGAATCGAAGACAATCTGAGCGAAGGCTTATTTTCAAAGGACTCTGCGGAATTTACAATTATTGATGCCAGTCAGGTGTCTCCCCAGATAAGCGGTGGATACGTTACTCAAGAGTTCCTGGATGGATTCGACAAAAACTCCCATTTTGTGTCCATGCTCGGCGGGAATCTGCATAATGTCTTCGGATTAATCGAGCATCCGACCAAATTCGACTTTTTTCTGGACAGAGAAACTGGCGGATCTCCCGACCTCTCCCGAGAGATTATTCCTTACCATCTGATGAGGCTTCATTTCGAAAACACCATAAAGGCCAATCCGATAAACGGGATAAAGAAATACAAGGATTATTTTCTGGGTAAAGCCATACATCTCGCGTCACCACCGCTCATCGCCGACGATGATTTCATCACGGCCACCACTGTCTACTTCAAGGATAAGCTGCATTATGGAATTGCGCCGGATTCCTTGAGGAAAAAGCTGTGCGATCTCCACGCCGATGTCTTCCGTTCGGCCTGCGAAGAGATCGGCTTGCGCTACGTGTCTCCCCCCGGCGAAGCCTTGGACGCCTCGGGTTTCTTGTTGCGAGAGTATTGGGCGGACTCGACGCATGCGACACGCGCCTACGGGCGCTTGTTACACAGGCAAATCATGGAGGCCCTTTCGCCATGAGCAAGCAACGAAATCCCTATCTCGGGCGTCCCGATTACCAGTTTTGGAAGTCCGCGCCGGGGCGCGCCTCTCGATCCGAGTTCGACCCTGTCACCAGCGTGTCTTTTCAGATTCGTCCTGAAGAACGGATCGTGACCGCCGGATCCTGCTTCGCGCAGCACGTCGCCAGACATCTGACCAAATCCGGCTTCACGCATCATGTAACGGAGCCGGGACATCCGCACATCTCCAAGGAGGCGCGCGACGTCTTCAATTATGGCGTATTTTCAGCCAGGTATGGAAATATCTATACAGCCAAACAGCTGCGCCAGTTGCTGGACCGCGCCTACGGCCTATTCTCGCCGATCGAACAGTCATGGGACGTGCTTCGTGGGCGTGGAGTCGTCGATCCTTTCAGGCCGCTGATACAGCCCAAAGGTTTCATCAACGAGGCGGAGCTTGCAGCCGACAGGCGACAGCATTTCGAAGCCGTGCGTCGGGCGATCGAGGAAATGGACGTACTAGTCTTCACCCTGGGGTTGACCGAGTCCTGGATGGACCGTCGCGACGGCGCGGTGTTCCCGCTCGCGCCGGGCGTCGCCGGCGGCTTCTATGACCAGGAAAAATTTGCCTTTCACAATATGACTGTCACTGAAACAGTCGAGGATATGAACGCCGCTTTCGACATCATCCGGAAGCGCAATCCAAAGGCCCGTTTTATCGTCACCGTCTCGCCCGTGCCGCTCAATGCGACGGCGCTGAATCGCCACGTCGCCGTGTCGACCGTCTATTCGAAATCGGTATTGCGGATCGCCGCCGAAGAAATCTGCAGCGCCTGGAAGACGGCTGATTACTTTCCGTCTTTCGAGATCATCACGTCGTCGGCCGCTCGATCCGCGAATTTCGCGGAAGATGGTCGAACGGTCACGGAATCGGGTGTCGAACATGTCATGCGGATATTTTTGAAACACTATGCCGTCGACACCAAAGACACTGTCGCGGAAGACATCTCGCCTGTCGATTCGCACAATGCCGAGATGGAAAGAATCTTTCGTGCGATCTGCGACGAGGAAGCGATATCGAATAAGTGATGCAAGGCAGGCGGCTTCCCGGCAGGCGCAGGCGACCATTTGATTGCGCCCCCTTGCCCGGCGACGGGGCGCGGCAGGACGAAGACCGGCCGATTATGGACGGCGGTACGCGATGAGAGGCCCTATGGCTCGACGGCGCCGCCGGCGGCTTTTTATCGCTACTCGGCCGACCGCAAGGCGGAGCATGCCCATGCCTTGCTGAAGGACTGTCGCGGTCATCTCCATGCCGACGGCTATGCGGGCTTTGACGGTCTTTACGAGGCCGATCCAAAAACGGGCGCGCCGGCGCCGCTCAAGGAGGTCGCGTGTGGGCGCATGCGCGCCGCAAAATCTACGACGTGCATGTCGAAACAAAATCGCCCGCCGCGGCAGAGGCGCTCGAGATGATTGCGCGGCTGTTCGCGATCGAAGCTGACATCAAAGGCAGGTCGCCAGCCGACCGCGCCGCCGCGCGACGCGAGCGGGCAAATCCCATTCTGGATGAACTGCGCGCCTTCCTCGACGCGACGCTGGTGAAGATCAGAGGCAAGAGCGACTTCGCCAAAGCCATCCGCTATGCGACCTCACGCTGGACGGCCTTGACGCGCTACGTCGACGACGGGCGCCTCGAAATGTCGAACAACGCCGCCGAACGCGCCATCAGACCCCTTACTCTGGGAAGAAAGAATTACCTCTTTGCCGGCTACGACGACGGCGGACGTCGCGCGGCGATCATGTATACGCTGATCGAAACCGCGCGTTTCAAAAACATTGATCCGGAAGTCTGCCTCGCCGATATCGTCGCCCGCATCGCCGAACACCCGATCAATCGGATCGACGAACCGCTGCCATGGAAATGGCGAAAAGAAACACCGCACGCGATCGCTGCATAGCGACACGTGGTCGTCAGATCACGCTTACCTTGGGAGAACGGCTATTGCGAGAGCTTCAACTCGAAGCTTCGCGACGAGCTGTTGAACGGCGAGATCTTCTACTCGCTCAAGGAGGCGAAAATCATCATCGAAGATTGGCAGCGGCATTACAACGAGATCACGCCTCATTCGTCGTTAGGATACCGATCCTCTGACCCGGCGGTTCTGTGCACCGCGCGCCCGGCTGCGCTACCCCGACCAGCTCCGCCGGGCGCTCAGCCGCTGATCCAAACGCCGCTCCTAAACTAACATTAGACTTGGATCATCCAATGGGGGCCGGCCAGCCTCTCGCCTTCGGGCGGAGGCAGGCTGAGGCATAAGAACAGAAGGCCAGCACCCTCCCGCGCGCAAAGCGTGACGACATCCTCCAACACCCATTGCAGGAGAGGTGCGTCGACACCGCCGCCGAGCATAATATAGGAATCATTCAGCGCATATTCGAAGACGACGACATCCGGCCTGGGCCAGCCTTCCTTCTTCAGCCTCAGAAGTCGCAGCAGCCCAAAAAGCGACCCGACCACCCCGAGATATTGATTATCGATCTCCGCTTCGGGCATGAGAGCTGCGAGCTGTCGTGCCCATCCGCCCCTAATCCCGGTGTTCGACCCGCCGATCAGCAGCAAACGCACTGGCTGTCGATCCATTGGCGCAAGGCAGGCAATGGTACAGAGCGGCGCGCCATCGCACGCCTTCGCATCCTCTCCTTGGGAATCATGAAAATTCGCTACTTTTGGAATTGCGGCGTGAAGGTGAATAAGACGGGCTAACCAATTATTTCGCGGGGCCCCTTGTGGCTGGTTTTTGTATCAAGCTGACGCAATCCAATTCCGCGACGCCGCCCCACGATATGACGGTGGAGTGTAAGACGCAGAGGCCAGCGTCGACGACGTGGCGTTGAAAGAGAAGCTGGTTCATCCGGTTGCGCCCGCCGGGGTTTTGACCGTAGGTATTTCCTTCGGGCGGAATGAGATTAGAGTGGTGAAATAGAGCCATGCCCGCCGGCTTCAGCACACGCGCCGAGTCCTTGATGTACGATTCCACCAGTTCCGGCTCGAAGTGGACCATGGCGTCATAGCAAAAGATCGCCGTTAGCGATTCATTCGCGACTGGTTGGAAATCGTAGCCATTGTTTAAGAGAATCGTACAGTCGGGATGACCCGCAAGACGTCTTTGTGACGCCGCGATATTGCTTTCGTGGATGTCCATTAGGATTAGCTTCTTTGCTTTATCTTTTATTTGAAACGAATGGCGGCCATGGCCGCACGCCAACTCCAAGACCGCATCCAATTGCAGCCGCGCAAATAATTGGCGAAACAAAGTGCCCTCTCCCCAGAAAACTGGAGTATATTTTTCGGCATTAGCGTAATAGGGGTTTTCCTCCCAACCGGCTCCAGAGCGTTTTACGGACGATGACAAGCCTTCATTTGACATTTCCGGTCCCTCGAAATGCGCCACATGCGAGTGAGGACGCCTGTATCTTAAGATATGGGAGCGTGTGATTCCATAGTTTTTTGGCAAACCGCCGCCAAATCCAACTCACCCTCAGGAGTCGCCTGCATGCAGTGGTCTGCCCCCTGAAAAGTGATCCTCCGTGAAGTATGGTTTTTGGGCCTTTGAGGAGGATTTGAGATGGGCAGAAAACGGCACAAGCCCGAGGAGAGAGCTGGCCACGGAAATTCGGACAGTAGCTTGAGTGGATTTCCTGCCTGACGGCGGCGAGGATTCTCGCCGCGAATCAGGAGCAATCGATGACGAAGCGAAGCCGCCGGACACATTCTCCGGCGTTCAAGGCGAAGGTGGCTTTGGCCGCGATCAAGGGCGAGAAGACGCTGGTCGAGCTGGCGCAGCAGTTCGACGTTCACCCGAACCAGATCACGACCTGGAAAAGCCAGCTTCTGGAGGGCGCTGCGGGCGTATTCGGTCAGGAAAAGACCGAGACGAAAGAAGCGGCTGTCGACTTGAAGGCGCTTCACGCCAAGATTGGCGAGCTGACGTTGGAGAACGATTTTTTGTCCGGTGCGCTCGGCAAGGCCGGCCTACTGAGCGCAAAAAGATGATCGACCGCGACCAGATCTCACGATCGTCCGGCAGGCGAAGGCGCTCGGGCTTTCCCGCAGCACAGTCTATTACAAGCCTCGGCCGGTTTCGGCCGAGGATTTGCAACTGATGCGCCGCCTCGACGAGCTGCATCTCGATTTTCCCTTCGCCGGGGCACGAATGCTGCGCGATCTGCTGCGGCGCGAGGGCGTCGTTGTCGGCCGCCGCCATGTGACGACGCTGATGAAGCGGATGGGGATCGAGGCGATCTATCGTCGCCCGAACACGAGCAAGCCCACGCCCGGCCACAAGATTTACCCGTATCTCCTGCGCGGCGTGAAGATCGAGCGGCAGGATCATGTCTGGGCGATGGACATCAGCTACATCCCGATGCGGCGCGGCTTCGTCTATCTCGCGGCGGTGGTCGACGTGGCGAGCCGGCGCGTACTGGCGCATCGCGTGTCGATCACCATGGAAGCCGACTTCTGCATCGAGGCGCTGCAAGAGGCTCTGGCGAAACACGGCAGGCCCGAGATCTTCAACACGGATCAAGGCAGCCAGTTCACCAGCGTCGATTTTACGAGCGTGCTGCTGAACGCGAAGGTCTCGATCAGCATGGACGGCAAGGGCGCCTGGCGCGACAATGTCTTCGTCGAGCGGCTACGGCGCAGCGTGAAATACGAGGAAGTCTATCTGCGCGCCTACGACAGCGTGTCCGAAGCGCGCGCCTCGATCGGCCGATATCTGGCCTTCTACAATGAGCGGCGCCCGCATTCATCACTTGACGGGCGCACGCCCGACGAGGCCTACTTCAGCATTAAGGAAACGGCGATGGCCGCATGACCGTCGCTTCCGATTTTGTCGCAGCTCTGGTCGGGCTTAAGCCCTCCCGACGCCGCGACAAAATCGAACGCCCCGCTTTCAGCAAACCCGGCAGGAAAGCCACTTAAAATCCGCGGGGAGCTGTCCAAACAACCGGGGCCAGCTCTGGAGGCGGAGAACGCCCGGCTTCGCAAAGCGGTGTCGGACCTAACGCTAGAGAAACTGATCTTGAAAGAGGCTGCGTCGGGAAACTGGTAAGCCCCGCTCGCCGTCGCGCCTGCGTTGAGCGCGCAAGGGAGGCGTTCGGCGTGTCTGAACGCTTCGCCTGCCGCGTGCTCGGCCAGCATCGCTCGACGCAGCGCAAGATCGCCAAGACGCCCGATGACGAGGCGGCGCTGACCGCCGACATCATCGCACTCGCCCTCCAATATGGCCGCTACGGCTATCGCCGGATCACGGCGTTGCTGCGTGACGCCGGCTGGATGGTGAACCTCAAATGCGTCGAGCGCATCTGGCGGCGGGAGGGGCTGAAGGTTCCCGTAAAGCAGCCGAAGCGAAAGCGACTTTGGCTCAATGACAGATCTTGCATCCGTTTGCGGCCGGAGCATCCGAACCATGTTTGGTCCTACGACTTTGTCGAAGATCGCACCCATGACGGACACAAATACCGCATGCTGAACATCATCGACGAGTTTACGCGCGAATGCCGGGCCATCAGGATCAACCGTAAGCTCAATTCGACGGACGCCATCGACGTGCTCTCCGACCGGTTCATTCTGCGCGGCGTTCCTCGCTATGTCCGCTCAGACAACGGCCCCGAGTTCATCGCCAAAGCCGTGCAGGATTGGATTGCGGCCGTCGGCGCCAAGACCGCTTACATCGAGCCGGGCAGCCCGTGGGAGAATGGCTATTGCGAGAGCTTCAACTCGAAGCTTCGCGACGAGCTGTTGAACGGCGAGATCTTCTACTCGCTCAAGGAGGCGAAAAATCATCATCGAAGATTGGCGGCGTCATTACAACGAGATCAGGCCTCATTCGTCGTTAGGATACCGATCCTCTGACCCGGCGGTTCTGTGCACCGCGCGCCCGGCTGCGCTACCCCGACCAGCTGCGCCGGGCGTGTTGCCGCTGGTCCAAACGCCGCTGTTAAACTAACATTGCTCCTGGATCACCGAATGGGGGCCGGCCACAAACGCATCGCAAACAAACCTCTCCTCGAAAGATTAGCGCGAACGAAGGCCGCGTTATTGACGGTGTTGAAACGTGGCGCGTCGCCTTATGCGGAATCGACCTCCCAAACGCGCGCCAGACGCTTCAAGCATTTTGTGAAGGCCTGTGCCTGCGGCTCGGTCATGAATCCCTCAATGATAACCAGCTTGTCGCTGGGAGCGACGCCCTTCGTCACCAGCGCGGCATAGGCGTCGGTCAGTCCAGCCTGGTCGATGCTGTTATATAGCTTCCCCAGATCATCCGGGTTGACATTTTGCTTGATGAAGTTCTCGAGATCGCTATGGCTCCATTTCGCGGCGGCTATCCGCGCGACAAAATAATCAAGCGCGATGATCTTTGTTGCGGATTCCTTCACCATCTCCGCGATGTTCGACTTGCCAGATTGGGTCGGTCCGCGGACCAGCAGAACGGTCGGCCGCCTCACATGGCAATGGCAAACGACGCGAGGCACAGGATCGGTGCCCACCAATTCGGCTTGCGAAACTATTCGATATGCAAGGCCCGCATTGCTCAATGCATTTTCAAGAAATGGCAACGTCGGATACCATAAGCCGCCGTCATGCCGAATACTGTACACCATTTCCTTTCTCGGGATCTGATGGACTCCGCATTCGAGAACAAAGAGGCCATCGGGAGAAAGCGCGGCGCAGATATTTCGCAATATGCGCGCCGGGTCCAGTTCGTAATGCATCGCCGAGGTCCACAAGATGATATCGAATGGCCCCTCCGGCAATTTGTTCCATCCTTGCTTAAGGAAGGTAATCTGATCGTTCGCATAGCGCTTGCGGGCATCGTCCAGAAACCTCTCGTCCATATCAATGCCGACAACTTTGGTCGCGCCTCTTTGAAGTGCAACGTTACAAAAAAATCCTTCATTGCATCCGATATCTAGAACGGTTTTATTTGATAAATTGTCCGGAAGTTTGAGCCTATTCAGTTTATGGTTCGAGTCCGTTTGGCCGGGAGCTTCGCCTGCATGCGATTGATGGGTCTTCATTGGTCGTTCCCTATTTCAATTCCAAAGCCGCTGCGGTGCTTAGCTCTGGGACATCAGAATATGCCGGCTTCGGTTGTTTGAAGAAATGTGAGTCTGGCCTGGCCGAGACTTCAAGGCGATTGACACGTCAACTACCTCCCAACCGTCAACCTCTTCAAGACTTTTGCACGCCATCAATCGTGACTTTTCATGCTCCCATCCCACACTGTATATCATTCTCGCTTCGTCAAACTCTTCAGATCGTTGGTTCGGCAACAACGTTTTGGAATTAGATTTTCTCGATCTTCGCCAGCAGAAGAGATCTGGCTCCGGTTGCTTGAACAGCGCGTCGCGCATCTTGTCCATCGGATTACGCACCTCAATTAGTTATGATCTGTGAGGGCGGCCTCATCTGTTGGTCACGCTAGGCGAAGTTAATCCCGCAGCGTCCACCGGGTCCAACTGCCAACGTCTTGATGGTTGGACCATCCAGCCTCTGAATAACTCAGGAGGCGAATGTCGCCATGCTTCTCTCCAAGAGCAATTACGCGCTCCGGTGTTGTCAGAGAGGCGCCATAATCGCCTAATTCCTCGATTCCATAGCTCGCATAGCCGGCGCCAGTGGAGTGGTATTCCGCGACCACTTTTTCCCACAACTCCTTCCGCATGTATGGAGATCTCTTGCTGATTTCGATCGATCTACGGCCATGAAACGTTGCGATGAGCACCCCTCCCACTGACAACGTTCCCGCAAGCCGATCGAACAACGTCTGCATGCGCCCGTAGTCGATATGTGTAAAAACTGACCCTAACCATATAATCCGACATTCGCCGGATGAGGCTTCGTCCTAGGCTTATACTGCTCCCGCTCAAGGTGTTCTGCAAGCCCATCGTTGCGGTCGGGCTCCGGAGCGGGGCTGCCGGGCGGCTCTTGACGGGCCGGGCGG
>Ga0233425_10005152_pt1 | contig 21027 bp, 15 predicted proteins | sample Watercolumn_Towu_2_FD_181712 | JGI IMG/M metagenome (GOLD analysis project Ga0233425, IMG submission 181712) | Freshwater microbial communities from Lake Towuti, South Sulawesi, Indonesia - Watercolumn_Towuti2014_140_MG | ecosystem: Environmental > Aquatic > Freshwater > Lake | place...
TGATTCGCCAAATTCGCCGTTGTTTCCTTTCGGTTTTGGATTAAGCTATACCACTTTCAGATATTACGATCTCAACGTGGTTTGTGAGGATGAGAAAATCGAAATAGAAGTCAAGGTTACCAATTCGGGTGAAAGGGATGGAGAGGAAGTGGTTCAGCTATATGTTCAGGATAAGGCAGGCACAATCACAAGACCTGTGAAAGAACTGAAAGGTTTCCGAAAAGTTATGATCAAAAAAGGTGAAACAAAAATTCTGAATTTCACGGTTACAAAAGACGATCTGGCTTTTTACCACCCGGACATTAAAAGATATTTCGAGCCCGGAGAATTTATTATTTATGTTGGCACCAACTCTGCAGAGACGGTATCAAGGTCAATCGTTTTAGAATAGAATCATTCCTTTGGTTTATCCAGCCATCCTCCGGTAAATCCGGCTTTTTTCAGTCCGGCGATAATGTACTGGTTTTTTTTCATGATATCCCAAATTAATCCTGACTCGTAGTTTTCGAGCATGATCACGATCGGACCCTGGTCGATGCCAATGTAATCCACATCAAACCAGCCATTTTCATTTCCGTTTCCCCAGGTAAAAGTCGGATTGAAAGCATCTTTAAAGCCATATTCCTGGTACAAAACCCTGCCGTATTTCTTGAACATATTTTCGAGTGCAGGTAAACAGATTTCCGGTGCAAACGGGATTGATCCTCCGGCTGCTGTTGGAGCGATTGTGCCATCGTCTACCAAATAATCAGAAGCAGAACCACGGGCAGAATACCCCTCGAATAATATTTGCTTGCCGTTCCATATCTTTTCGACAGTACCCGGTCCGTCGCATGCCGTCAAACCCCAGATTTCCGAGGTGTAATCCTTGAACGCGCCCGGGTTGTCAGCACCAAAAGCCTGCTGAGCCAGGGTTGCCCTCCTCGAGTTTTCAAAATAGTCAATGCCTTTTACCTTCATATACTCATCATATATTCCCCTGAAATCAATAAACATGTGTGAATACTGATGACCGAACAGCGGTCCGAAATTCAGATGTTCCAGTCCGAACCATTCAGCCCACAGGTACTTTGATGTCCATGAATCCCAAGCGGCTGCAGGAATCGGATGCGATGGCGATCCGATAGCCAGCAGAACAAGCAGCATAGCTTCATTATATCCGTACCAGTAGCTTTCAATAAATCCGGATTCTGGATGCCATCCCATTGACATTGCATCTTTACCGTTCATTGCCCAGTCCCATTCCACCCTTCTGAAAAGCTTATCTGCAATCTCGCGGATTTCAGTTTCCGTTTCATTATTCTTTTCAAAATAACTTTGACAGCAAAGAATGCCTGCCATGAGCCAACCAGTATCGATAGTCGAGAGTTCCACTTCCTCAAACCTTTCACCGGTCTTCATATCCAGAAAGTGATAAAAAAAACCTTTATAACCACCGATCCCCTTAGATGTATGTCCTTGTGCCAATTTATCATAAAATTTTAGTGTTTTCAGGACTCTGCCGGCTGCTTCTTCACGCGTGATGTAATTGTTTTCAACACCGGCAATATAGGCTGCAAGCCCGAATCCTGTTGCCGCGATACTGGAAAAGGATTTTGTGGGCCACCGGTCTGGAATCTGTCCATTGCCCGGCTCCGCCAGTTCCCAGAAATACAGGAATGTCCTGTGTTTAAGATCTTCAAGTGAGAATTTATCCGTAATAATATCGGGATTATTCTTTGAAGGTGAAGTGGTTTGCTCCTTGTTTTTTTGAATGCATCCCGACATTAAAAAAAACGTCAGCACGAAAATTATTTTTTGCATTTTGTGAAAAGTTTGTAGAAAGCACTCTACAAAATTAATAAACATGGAGCGACTGCCGCAATAAAATAACTGCATACTGAATCATGTTCCATTCCGAAGTTATCCTTATTTTTTAATAAGCCTCCCGGATCATTAAACATTTTGAGTAAAAGAATACCAGCGGAATAACAGAATTGATCCGAGCCTCTTTCTTTGAATTCTGATGAACAATATTTACAGAATGATGTTAGGAAACAATCGTATTTAGGATTGATGAAAAAAATTCTTCCTATCGGCATTTGTTTGATCATGAACCTTGGCATTGCCGCTCAGAATTCTCCAGCCTGTGATTCCCTGATCATCGACTGCTGTTCCTTTAACTTAACCGCAAACACAGTTTCCCTGGTGGCTTCAAATTATTTGAGTTATCTTTTCGATTATCCCGGGTTCATCCTTTTTAACAACTCAATGGACACTGTTGCGATAGAAGAGGTCATTTATTTCGGGATTGGGACAGGGCAGACGCATACGATGGACATCGTGCACCCTTTCAACCTTCCGTTTGAGGGTATTCTAAAATTATATACGTTGTTTTATGATACGCTCTGGTGCACTTACCAGGTGCTTATTCCTGATACCATTTCGGCTGAGGTAAGCAATGAATTGATTTCGAGTTTTATGATTTATCCCAATCCTGCTGAGTACTATGTCTGCCTTAAACCGCACAACCGTTTTACTTCTTCCTTCAAGGCATTGAAGATTATTGACACCATGGGTCAAATTTGTTTCAGCGGAATCATTCCGCCCGAAGGATTGTACCTGTATACTGACAGAATTGGTAAAGGGGGGATATATTTCGTGAAGATCGAAAATAAGGAGGGAGCACCCGCTTACACTTCCAGGCTTATTATTCGCTGATCGGTCCGGCGGTTTTATAAAAACCGATTGTTGAAATTTCCGGAATATCACGAGCTGCCGAAATAACCAATCTCGCCTTTCTGGCTTTAGCGGGTTCGAACCGTAAAAGACGCTGATAACCGATAGTGGTTCCTTCCGCGGTTTTTTGCCAATTACCGTCTTGCCATATTTCGAGTATAAAATTTTCAACCCGCTGCCCGTTTCTGAAATTCTCCTGCAGTTTCAAACAGTCAAAAAACTTTTCGGTTCCGAAGTCAAACTCAATGATTAAAGGCAGATTTTTTTGATTCGGCTGCCAAAAGGTTTTGTTGTCTTCGTCAACCATATTCATAATGTCGCTTGTTCCGGCTTTGGAAACAATAGAAATCTTAGCAGTTTGCGCCAGGTTGGTTTTAAAAGTCCCTTCAAGAATTGTCGTCATTCCTTCAAGGCTTTTAATATCGTTTTCATGGATCAACCCTCGCTTGTCGGGAGGAAGATTCAGCAACAAAACCGAATTCCGTCCCACCGAACTGAAATAAATATCAACCAGTTTTTCAGGGGATTTAACCAAAGAATCTTCGTTATCATGGTAAAACCAGCCCGGACGTATCGATACATCCACTTCCGATGGATACCACATCAGGGCGGCGGCATCTTGTAATTTTTCACGGCTTCCAAGGTACGGTTCCATCAAATCGCCGGGTGGATCAAATATTCCATCAGCAATTGAGGCATTCGGGTTCGAATTTAATTTATCCAGAAATGATGCTGAAATTGGAATTACGCTCCATTCCGTTTCCCTGCCATAGCCTGATTCGGTTCCCACCCAGCGGACATCCGGTCCCATAATAGCGATTACAGCATCGGGCTGAAGCTCTCTCACGACTTGATAATATCCTGTCCAGTCATATAATTGCCTTTTACCATTGGGTCCCTCTCCGCAGGCTCCATCGAACCACACTTCAGATATTTCACCGTATTGGGTCAACAATTCCCTGAGCTGGTTTATAAAATGTTCATTGTAAAAATCTGTTCCGTAGATCGGCGAGCTGATATCCCACGGCGACATGTAAATTCCGAGTTTGATCCCCTGTTCCCGGCAGGCGGCTGCCACCTCCGCAATCACATCGCCATTACCCTCTTTCCAGGGACTTTGCTTTACGGAGTAATCGGTATATTTTGTCTGCCATAAACAAAATCCGTCGTGATGTTTTGCCACCATTATCAACAGTTTTGCCCCTGCCATTTTCGCTGTGCGAGCCCATTGCCCGGCATCGAGTTCAGCCGGATTGAAATGAGCCGGATCTTCGTTTCTCAGTCCCCATTCCCTTCCGGTAAATGTATTCATACCGAAATGAATAAAAACCGTAAATTCCAGTTCCTGCCATGCGACCTGGCGTTCCGAAGGACAAACATGCGCTGCTTCCCGCAAAACGGAATCCATCGGCAACTCCGCTTTCAGAATCCTGAAATTCGAACAGGAAGTCAGGGTGGATTGTGGAACTGTCCGGTTCAGAATGGATACCAGCAAAATGAAAAATAAATATCTGCTCATTTTAGAAATCCCGAATTAATCCGGTTCAAATGTACTATACTTGCGCAAAATCTGAATTCGGTGAAAAGTGTAGTGTTACTGACTATTTTAATGTTCCTAATGTCGGGATGCGGATCTATGCCGAAAACTCGGGAAGACAGAGCGCGTGAAATCCATGACAAAGTATTCACGGTGGACTCCCACACGGATACTCCCTGGCAATTGCTCAAGGGAGATTTTAACCTGGACGATGAACATGACTTTATTCAGGACCATAGCCGTGTCGATTTCCCAAGGATGGTCAAAGGCGGGCTTGATGCTGTTTTTATGGCTGCATTTGTTTCGCAGGGGATTCGCAATGCAGAGGAAAATCTAAAGGCGAAAGAATTTGTTGATCGAACCATTGATTCCATTCATTCGAATCTGTTGAGGAAAAAAACAACATCCGGTTTGGCATTAACACCAGACGATGCATACCGGCTCGAAAAGGATCGTAAAAGGGCGGTTTTTATTGGGATTGAAAATGGCTATGCCATTGGAAACGAAATAGTCAATATTGAAAATTTCTATAACAAAGGTGTTAGGTATATCACGCTATGTCATACAAAGAACAATGATATTTGCGATTCATCTACCGATACCACCGAACATAACGGATTAAGCAATTTCGGGAAGGAAGTGGTGATGGAGATGAACCGGGTTGGAATGATGATCGATGTTTCCCATATTTCGGATTCGGCTTTAAATAATGTCCTTTTATTAACCAAAGCGCCTGTAATAGCTTCCCATTCCTGCTCGAGGAAGCTGTGCGATAATCCGAGAAACCTGTCGGATGAAATGCTAAAGATGCTGGCTCGGAATGGCGGAGTGGTTCAAATGTGCATCCTGAGCGATTATATCAAAAAACCTGAAAACTATGATCAGAGAGATAGTGCGTTTGATGCTGTTAGAATTAAATACAGGGACTTCAAAAATCTGACTGTGGAAGAAGAAAAAGCGGCTGATAAGGAATGGTACTCTGTCGATTCGATATTTCCCCGCCAATTGGCTACAGTTTCCGATGCCGTTGATCATATCGATCATATTGTTAAAGTTGCCGGGATTGATCATGTTGGCATCGGAACTGATTTCGACGGAGGCGGAGGTTTGGCGGACTGCAGGGATGCCAGTGAGTTGATCAATATTACCATTGAACTGGTAAGGCGTGGGTATTCAGAAGAACAAATCAGGAAGATTTGGGGAGGCAATCTTATGAGGGTAATGAGTGAAGTACAATCAAAAAGGCGGAATTGATCTGCCTGGTTTTCGGAGCCACCATATAAAACACTAACATGTAAGGCGGAAGAACAGATATTCCATTCAATAATCCGGAAACCCAAATTAATAAATCGATCTCTTCCGGCTAAGCCTTTACAAAAATTTCATCCGGCCACTTGTTAACGATCAACATATCTCTTTTCGGATATTTAAAGATTTTTATTCCGAAAGCGGATAATTGATAAACCACCCTTGTGCTGGTTTCCCTGATGATATACAGAGGCTCTTTAATCAGGGAAGCGTTTTCGATGAAGACCCGGATTCTGCCATCAGTAAAGCGACTGCCGAAAATGATTTTTTTTCCTGACGTCATGCTGTTATATACCCTTTCCACGAGTCCTGCCATTTAAGTGTTGCGAGTTATGTTAGATGAAATAACAAAACCCAATTGTTTGCCAAACAGAGATAATTTTAAGGGCAAACATTACGAGCATCATGAAAAAAGAGTTAGCCGGTTTTGCAACTTAATTAACTGAATTGGTACCTGGGGAGGATCTATTGTAATTTAGTGGCTCACGACCTCTTATACAGGCTATTGAAAAGAAACAGGTTCAAGAATCTTTTTACCGGCTCATTCTCTCGCTCCCCAACCTGGACTTGAACCAGAGACCTACTGATTAATCCCGGATGTCCGGGACTCTAACCAACTGAGCTAATAATCCGTTCATTTCTTCTCCTGATATAATTCTCTCGATCAGTTTTCTGCTTTTTTGTTTCTTGATGAATCTCTCAATTTTCATTGCGTTATTCCTTTGATTCTCGCATTCAAATACAGCAACCATTTTCCACGGACGGTGTTTTTTTGTAAAAGTATCCTTGTCGGTTTGGTTATGTTGTTCAAATCGTTTCAAATAATCTTCGGTATGTCCAACATAGTAGATCCCTGATTTTTCGGAATAAAGAAAATAGATGAAAAACATACCATAAAAAAAGCCACCCGCAATGAGCAGCTTTTGCTCCCCAACCTGGACTTGAACCAGGGACCTACTGATTAACAGTCAGCCGCTCTAACCAACTGAGCTATTGGGGAATATTATCCTGAACATTTTCAGGCTCTTCTAAAATGGAGTGCAAAAATAGAGGATTATTCCAAATTAGCAATACTTTTGCCGAAAAAATTAGAACATGGCTAAAGTGCTTGGGATGGGCAATGCCCTCGTAGATATTATGACTATGCTCAAGGATGATTCTCTCCTTGACAAATTTAATTTACCCAAGGGAAGCATGCAGCTTGTGGATCGTGAATTCAGCGAAAATATTAATAATGCTACCGACTATCTTGAGAAGAAAATCGCTTCGGGTGGCTCGGCTGCCAATACTATTCATGGTTTGGCTGCCCTGGGAATTGAAACGGCTTTTATCGGCAAAGTCGGGTCAGACCCATTCGGAAGATTTTTTTCGGATGATATGATAAAAAATAAGATCGTGCCCATTCTGCTTGAGGGGAAACAAGCCACAGGCAAGGCAATGGCTCTAATCACTCCCGATTCAGAAAGGACTTTTGCTACCTATCTGGGTGCAGCCGTTGAACTTGACCCTTCAGATATTACTGAAGACTTGTTTCACGGCTACGATTATTTTCACATCGAGGGTTACCTGGTTCAAAACCACGAATTGATCGAGAAGGCTGTTCAACTGGCAAAACAAAATGGATTAAGGATTTCTCTCGATATGGCAAGCTATAATATCGTCGAGCAAAACCTGTACTTTTTAACCAGGATTCTGAAAACCTATATAGACATAGTTTTCGCCAATGAGGAGGAAGCCAGAGCATTTACCGGTAAAATACCCGAAGCTGCCATCATTGAATTTGCCGGACACTGTGAGATTGCCATTGTTAAAACAGGGAAAAACGGTTCACTTGTGAGGAAGGGAAGCGAGATGCATGGAATCCAGCCTATTGCTGCAAACAGTATAGATACTACCGGCGCAGGCGACCTCTATGCTGCGGGATTTATCTTTGGATTAATCAAAGGCTATCCATTAAACAAGTGCGGTGACCTGGGATCCTTACTGGCAGGGAAGACCATTGAAGTGATCGGACCTAAAATGGATTCGGAAAAATGGAAACAGGTGAAAAGAATGATCAGTAATTATTAGCTGATTTACTACCTGCACCTTTATGTCGTTTTTTTACAACAGTTTGTTTTGGAATTATTTATATTTTATACATTTGCTCCCTCTTTTTTTAAAGCATTAGTAATTAAAAGTAGCAACTCTAAATGAAGGTTTATCAAACAAAAGAAATCAGGAATATTGCACTTGTCGGTGGAGCCAAATCGGGTAAAACCACACTGGCAGAGGGTATGTTATTCGAAAGCGGACGTATCAACCGCAGAGGCACCATTGATGATAAAAATACAGTTTCAGACTACAGACCGATTGAACTGGAACGTCAGAACTCGGTATCATCATCGCTGCTTTATGCAGAATTTAACGGGAAAAAAATCAATATCATCGACACTCCCGGTTTCGATGATTTTGTTGGGGAAGTAGTATCGGCACTCAAAGTGGCAGATACAGCTGTGATCGTTGTAAATGCGCAAACCGGTGTGGAGGTGGGAACTGAAATAGCCTGGAGAAACACCAGCAAAAACCATACACCTGTCATTTTTGCCATCAACCATCTCGAACACGAAAATTCAAATTTCGATGAGACTATTCGCCAGATGAAAACCCAGTTCGGAGGAAGTTTAGCCATTTGCCAGTATCCGCTGAATCCGGGTCATGGATTTAACTCAGTGGTTGATTTGCTGAAGATGAAATTATTTAAGTTTCCTGAAAATGGCGGTAAACCAGATGTCCTCGATATTCCGGCAGATGAAAAAGGAAAAGCCGAAGAAATGCAGGCTGCCATGATCGAAGACCTTGCCTCAAGCGATGAATCGCTCATGGAAAAGTTTTTTGAAAACGGTACCCTGACAGAAAATGAAATTCAGCAGGCTTTGAAAATCGGACTAAGGAAAAGAGGATTATTTCCTGTTTTATGTATCAACGCCAAGCATAATATGGGTATTAACAGGCTGATGGAATTCATTGAAAACAATGTTCCGGCGCCTGACGAAATGCCGCCTGTAAAGACAACAAATGGAAAGGAATTAAAATGCAATCCCAAAGAACCCGCCATTGCTTTTATTTTTAAAACTTCTATTGAACCCCATTTCGGTGAAGTTTCCTTTTTCAAGGTTTTCAATGGTGAAATTGCCGAAAGTGGCGACCTTGTTAATTCAACCACTGATGCTAAAGAACGATTAGGTCAGTTATTTGCGGTTTACGGCAAAAACAGGGAAAAAATTGAGAAAGTAGTTGCAGGCGACATAGCCGCTACTGTAAAGTTAAAGAACTCACCTACCAACACCACGCTAGTCGGTTCAAAAAACACAAGTGATGTAATCGAAACGATCAGTTATCCAGAACCAAAATACAGGGTGGCGGTTAAAGCCCAGAACCAATCGGATGATGAAAAATTATCTTCGATTCTGACAGCGATGCACAAAGTTGATCAGACACTGGTTGTTCAATATTCAAAGGAATTAAAACAATTGATCCTTGGCGGGCAGGGAGAACTTCACCTGAATATAACCAAATGGCAGATTGAAAATCTTGATAAGATTCCAATCCAATTTATTGCTCCGAAAATTCCCTACCGGGAAACAATTACCAAATCAGCAAAAGCAACTTACCGACACAAGAAACAATCGGGTGGCGCCGGACAGTTCGGAGAGGTTCACATGATGATTGAACCTTACAAAGAAGGAATGTCATGGACTACTGAGTTTCCTGTAAGAGGTTCGGACGAAATAAAACTGGAGTGGGGAGGTAAACTTGTGATGAACAACAGCATTGTCGGCGGTGCCATCGATGCAAGGTTCATGCCGGCTATCCTTAAAGGAGTGATGGAAAAGATGGAAGAAGGTCCACTTACTGGTTCTTATGCCCGTGATATTGTTTTCTATGTTTATGACGGAAAGATGCACCCGGTTGACTCAAATGAAATTTCGTTCAAGCTCGCCGGACGAAATGCATTCAAGGAAGCATTCAAGAATGCAGGACCACAAATCCTGGAACCTATTTATGATGTGGAAGTGCTTGTTCCCGAGGATAAGATGGGTGATGTAATGACTGACTTGCAGGGAAGAAGAGCCATCATCATGGGCATGGACCGCGAAGGGAATTATCAGAAAATCATGGCAAGAGTACCGCTGGCTGAAATGAATAAGTATGCCACCGCACTGAGCTCAATCACAAGCGGCAGGGCAATGTACTCGATGAAGTTTGCCGAGTATTCCAACGTTTCGCCGGATATCCAGCAACAACTGCTGAAGGCTTATGAGGAATCGCAGCAGGAGGAAGAATAGTATTTAAATCAATAATAATCAGGAAACCCAGCTCGATGTCGGGTTTTTTGCTTATGATCAGCCGCGAATGCGCGAATCTATATTTTGTGCTTCCGTGGCTGAAATATCAGAAAAACTTTCGGATTAAATAAAGTATCAGGCTGATAAGAACACTCAGAATGATCATGGTCGTGATGGGAAAATAAAGCCGGAAATTTTCCTTTTCAACACGGATATCGCCAGGAAGACGACCCAGCCACGTGAATTTATTCCCGAAAAAATAAAAGATGAGCCCGGCAATGATTAATAAAATTCCAATTGCTAAAAGATACTTGCCAAGCTGTTGCATGAGCTTAGAATGGTAAATCGTTGACCGAACCACCTTCCGGTTCGCTATAATTTTCCCTTTCCGGCGGAATATACTCAGGTGATGGTGGCGACGGTGATGTCTGTGACTGTGCGTCGGCTTTTATCATCCTCCAGGCTTTGACATCGGTGTACCATTTGCTGTTGAATTCGCGACTCTCAATATTGATACTCACGGTCACCATATCATTTAAACCGTTCGATCTCAGATCGACTTTATCTCCCCAGTTCACAATGCAAACTTTTTTCGGGAATTGTTCCTGGGTTTCGATAATAAAACTTTGCTTTTTCCAGGGACCGTTACGCCCTTCGCCTTTTTCTTCGGGCAGGATTTGAATTATTTTTCCGGTGATTTCCATATTTCTATTTTGTTCTACATAATAAATTCCTGATAATTTTCTCTTGAAATCAGCCTTATCTCAGAACCGGGATAAGCCTCACTAAAAACAGAAGGCAGATTCGCCTTTTTCTTAGGATTCCATTTAAATTCAAAGGCATGAAGCCGACCATCGTAGTCCTCGATAAAATCAATTTCCTGCTGGCTGTGCGTTCGCCAGAACATATAATTCCGGTAACGAAGGTAATAATGATTGATTTTCATTCTCTCTGTCACCAGAAAATTTTCCCATAAAGCGCCTGTGTCATCCCGCAAAGCAATCGGATTAAACCTGCCAATCAGGGCATTCCGGATACCATTATCCCAGAAATATATTTTTCTGCTTCTCTTAATTTCATTACGGACATTCCGCGATAATGACGGGAGCCGGAAGATGACAAAACCCTGTTCCAGCAAATAAATATACCGTTCAACGGTTTCATTATCCGCACCGGTTAACTGGCCGATTTCATGATACGACACCTCCTGACCGAGCTGAAGAGCAAGCGCCTGCAGAATTTTTTCGAGTAAAACGGGCTTCTTTACTTTTTCGAGAGCATATAAATCTTTAAACAGATAACTACTTGTTATCAATCTAAGCAATTCTACCTCTTCGCCAGGTTTAACAACAATTTCGGGATAATAACCATAAATAAGACGATGTTCAAGTAAGCGTTCCTCTTCCTGCAAACCGGCATGATCCTTCATTTCAGCAAAAGAAATGGGATAGAGAAAGAATTCGTATTTTCTTCCCGTAAGAGGTTCGTTGATCTTGTGGGCAAGATCTAAAGAGGAAGAACCGCTCGCAATGACCTGGACACCAGGTATGTTGTCCACCATCAGCTTAATGCATAATCCGATATCCTGTATCCGCTGGGCTTCATCAATGATCACTATCTTTTTATTGCCGATCAAAGCCCTGAATTTGCTCGATGATGGTTCGTTGAATCTGTTCCTGTCATTGGTTTCATCGCCATTGAGCCATAAAATCTCCTCATGAAAATCTTTGGCGATCATTTTTAACAGGGTGGTTTTTCCAATCTGCCGAGGTCCCAGGATGATTATTGCTTTTCCTTTGAACAGTCTTTCGTTGATTTTTTGTTTCAGAACCCTTTCTATCATAATTGCATTTTTGCGAATCAAAACGCAAAATTAATATTAATTTTGCGTTTTCAATCGCAATATTTAAAAAATCTCGGAAAACTCCCGATCAGACCGGCTTTGCTGAGGCTGAATAATCTGAATTGGTTAGAATACTTTCAATTCTGACTTTTCTGAAATCCTTCAGGTGAGTACTATCGTCGGCTTTGAACCGGACGGGGAAATAATGCTCGCCATAGCCTTTGGCGTATCCTGAGCCATCGATTTTTTCGACCAGGACATTTTGGGTTTTGCCGATGAACGAATTCCTGTATTTCCTTTTATTTTCTTCCGCTAATTCCCGGATGACCTGGCTTCGCTCCGTTTTTATTTTCTCCGGTACCTGGTCCGGCATTCGTTCGGCACGGGTTCCTTTGCGAATGGAGTACTTGAAGGTATGCACATGGCTGAAACCGATCTCCTCCGTTACCTTGCAGGTCTCCTGAAATTCTTTCTCCGTTTCTCCCGGAAATCCGACCATGATATCGGTTGTAAAATTAAAATCGGGAATCTTACCCCTGATTTTCCTGACCATTGCCCTGAAATCATCCACTGTATATTGCCTTCGCATGGCAAGTAGGATTTTGTCGGAACCGCTTTGCAGGCATAAATGCAGATGAGGGGCAAGCTTTGGGTTCTGAAACAAACCAAAAAGCTTGTCACCAAAGCCCTCGGGTTCTATACTCGATATCCTCACCCTGAATTCACCCGGAATGCTAAGGATTTTCTCAGTCAGATCTTCGAAGTTCATCCCGTCCAGTTCGTACCTGCCAATGTTGACGCCGGTCAGTACAATCTCTTTATAGCCGAAATCCAGCACCTGCCAAATATTGTTTTCAATGTCTTTAAACGGCCGGCTTACGGCTCTTCCCCTCACGTGGGGCACAATACAGAATGTGCAGAAATTATTGCAGCCGTCCTGTATCTTGATCATTGCACGGGTACGAATGCTTTTTTCTGCAGCGCCAAACCCGAAACGATCCCTTTTTAGTTCTTCCGGTGAAATGATTTCACCTTTGAAATGACTGTCCAGAAGATTAAAGATCGAGCCTTTCCGGTCGTTTTCGATGGTATAAGTTATTCTGTCATTTGCTTCAAGAAAATCTTTATGATTATTCGCCATACAACCCGTTACAACAACCACCGCTTCTGGATTCCGTCGATATGCATTATTATAGGTCTGTCGCGACTTATGATCGCTCATGTTGGTAACTGTACATGTATTGACAACATAGGCATCTGCTTCAGCATTAAAATCAACAATCTTATAACCCGCATTGATAAAATCGGTCGTCACTGAATCGGTTTCATACTGATTCAGGCGGCAACCCAGGGTTTTAAAAGCGATCTTCTTATTCACTATTGTTTAAAATATGAATCAACAATTCAACTTCGATTCATCAAACAATGTCTGATGTATTTATCACGATAACAGGTAATGTTTTTGCGGCAGCAAAACTAAAAAAAGTCTTGCAGAAAAGATAAGATCGAGTTCATTCTCAATCCAAACGGATCAGAAATTTATCTGAACTTCTATGTCCTTTCATTTATTGAATCGTTTTATACAAATTTGCAATTGAATTGCAAAAATGTATAAATTTCCTATGTGTCACTCGAAAACCCTGAGAGGCGTTTACTGGCTAAAAACGACCCTCAGGGGTTCCTGCATCAATTTAAAGGCAAACTGGTAATTGATGAAATCCAGTATGTTCCGGAGTTGATGTCATATATTCAGGAAACAGTTGATAACTCAGGCATACCCGGTCAGTTTATACTCACAGGATCCCAAAGCCTTACAATGCTTGAAAAAGTCACCCAATCCCTTGCAGGAAGAACCGCAATATTAAAATTATTGCCTTTTAGTTTAAAAGAACTGAACGGCAGCAAATACTACAGTAAGAATTTTGATTTTCAGCACTGGATTTTCAATGGTTTATATCCCGGTATCTATGATAAAAGCATAGACCCAGGAGATTATTATCCGGCTTATTTTGAAACTTACATTCAACGGGACGTCAGGCAAATTCAAAACATCAGAGACCTCGATTTGTTTACAAATTTTGTCAGGTTATTGGCTGGGCGGACCGGTCAAATTCTAGATTTTACCTCTTTGTCAAACGATACCGGTGTAAGTGTTAACACAATTAAGGGCTGGTTGACAATTCTTCAGGACAGTCACCTTATCTTTCAACTTCAGCCCTATTATAAAAATCTGAATAAGCGTATAATAAAATCGCCAAAAATTTATTTTACCGATTCCGGACTAGTTTCATTTCTTTTAAATATTACCTCACCCGACCAGTTATATAATCACTATTTGAAAGGAGGGTTATTCGAAAACCTCATCATTTCAGAAATTTTAAAGGATCGGTACAATCATGGCATGATTCCAAATCTTTATTATTTCAGAGATAACAACAAAAATGAAATTGACCTGATTATTGAGGGTACTGAAAGGTTAACAGTAATTGAAATAAAATCAGGTCAGACATTTTCTCCTGACATGCTCAAATCACTTGGATTTTGGGAAAGGAATTTCAAAGAAATCAAATCAGAAAGCTATTTGATTTATGGAGGGACTATCAGCCAACATTATCAAGGAGTCAGGATTATTACCTGGAGAGATTTAACCTCAATTAAGTTTTGAATATGAATTAAATCATTTCCCCTGCCACCGAAAAATCCGTAGATGAGGTAATTTTGACATCCACAATTTTTCCGATCAGTGAAGTATCGGTCGAAGATATCCTTACATTAATCCTTCCTTCCGTAAGCCCGGATAAGAAATCACCTTTTCGCTCCAGTCCGCGAACCAGCACCCGGTAAGTTTTCCCGATCATCCTCCGGTTGTGGGCAGCAGAAGTTTTTTCAAGATCATGTGTTAAAAGGTGATAGCGTTTTTTCTTCACTTCGTGTGGTATATCATCTATCCATCGCGAGCTTACTGCTCCCGGACGCTGGGAGTATTGCGCAATGTACGCCATGTTATAGCCGAAGTCATACATCGCTTTTCGGGTATTTTCGAATTGCTCACCGGTTTCGCCGGTAAAGCCGACAATAATATCTGTAAACAAGGTTGCCTCCGGGATCAATCTCCGGATGGTTTTCACTATTTCTCCATACTTTTCGACTGTATATTTCCGGTTCATTCTGATTAAAACCTTATCGTCTCCTGACTGGATCGGCAGATGAATTTGCTTTGCGAGACAAGGATATTCAGCTATTACCTCAATCACCTCATCGCTCATGTCTCGTGGATGAGGCGATGTAAAATAGACCCAGAATTCTTTTCCGGACGCTTTTCCCATTTCTCCTATTTTTCTGAGCAATTCAGGAAAGCCGATCTCCTTTCCTTTTTTATCCTTACCGTATGAGTTCACATTTTGACCGAGCAGGGTTATCGACTTATAATCATTATCCACCAGGTTTTGAACTTCAGCAAGGATTTCTTCAGAAGGTCTCGAAACCTCACGTCCGCGGGTATAAGGAACAGCGCAGAAGGTGCAGAACTTATCACAGCCGTTCTGTATTGGAACAAAAGCTTCAAATGAAGATTCATACAAAGGATTGATGTGCCAGAAATCGGGAATGTGTTCATTAAGTTTTAATGAGGCAGCTTTTTCCTTTAATTCTTTAAGGCGGGGATTTTCAAATAAGGTATGCCCGTTTACCGGCGATTGAAGACTAAACGGTGTAACGATTCCGTATTGTCCGATCATTTCCGGAAGTTGCTGAAGCTCACTCATCGGAAAAACAATGTCGAACAGCTTTAAGAAACGGTCTTTATCGGTAGGAAGGATACAACCTGTGACGAAAGTCAGCAGGTTTTTTTTTCTTTTCAGTTTATTCCATTTCGATATCCTTGAATATACTTTATCAATTGCCTTTTGCCGCACCGAACAAGCCAGGATTCCCAACAGGCTGGCTTCATCCTCGCTGTCGGTCCACTCATACCCCATCCGTTCGATCACAGGCTTTGTCCGCTCCGTGTCCGACATGTTCATCTGGCAGCCGAGAGTGAGGAGGTGATATTTCATTTGAAGTCAAAATATCAAATAATCAAAGTATAAAGTGACCTATCCACGATTTAAATTTTTCATTGCTGTATTGACACTCGTTATGAAAATAGCAATCAACTCATTACTTTCCTGAACTGTATATTCAAGTTTTGATAAATCTGGATACAGATTTGCAAGTTTGGCGATCTTTAGGGCGACCCTTGTTTCTTTTAATTCTTTCAGTACTATTTTGATCTTATGCACAAAATCTTTTCTTGATTCTGCACTGCTTGCTTCACCATAATTCAATGCCGGAGAGGTTCCCGAACGGATCATTTGCCCTGCAAGATGGTTGCCCGCAAAAGTTTTTGGAAGTCCCTCAGCAATTTCGATTATCAAAACAGCAAACTTAATAAGCCTGTCTTCAAGATTACTTTTATCCTTTTCCATAACTTTTCACTTTGATTTTTTGTTGTTTGATATTTTTACTTTAAAAATAGACTTCCGCATGCAGATTCCCTAATGGAACACCTTGTTCTTTAAGTATATCAAAGGCATCATAGATCATGTTCACATTGCCGCAAAGATAAAACAAACATTCGGGGTCAAATGGATATCGTTTCAGGTACTCTGTGACTCTGCCTCTGAAATCTCCGGCGTTGTCCTTCGACAGGCAGGAAACATACCGGTCGGCAGGATAGTGATGTTTTTCGTAGGCTTCATGGGAATTTCTAACTCCATGGAGCAACTTATAATCCAAACCCGGATAGCTCCCGGCAAAACAGTGAAACGGCGCAATACCGCTGCCACTGGCAATGAACAAAAACTTTTTAGCCGCCCGGTCATCATCCGCAATAGTAAAAAAACCAAAGGGTCCATCCACTTCGATATGATCTCCGGGTTGCAGCTTTTTCAGCTTTTTCGAAACGAGTCCATCTTCTACTTCCTTAACCAGGATTTCAAGAAAATCGTCGTCCACTGCACTATATATCGAATAATCGCGCTTTTCAGTATCTCCGGTCAGTCCAAGGTTAAGGTTCTGACCAGGTATAAATTTCAGCCCTTTGCGATCCATCCTGATGATAAAAGCAGAATTCGTAAGATGACGAACACCCAGCACGGTGAACATTGTGTTTACAGATATTTCCATACCCTCAAAACTTTATTAAAATTATCAGAACTCATTAACGGGATCAATCAATGATTGTTCATTAATCTGCACGACCGGCTGGAAATAACGATCTTCCACAATTTCTGTAGTTTTTGTTTGACGCCAAATTCTAATTCAAACCTGCTAAATTTCTTTGGATTCCAGCCAAATTCTAATTACAGCTTGAAAGGAAGTATTATGCCTGAATAATTTTGTAAGTTATTTTTCTGGCTCTGCTTGAATGTAGAAATTTTAAAATATTAAAACTATGAAAAAGTTGTCTTTTTTAATTCTGATTTGTGGGATTCATTTGATCATACAGGCTCAGTATCGTCAAATCAGTTTGCCGGAAGCTATGGAAATTGCACAGCAAAATGCCGATGCACTCTGGGGCATTTCCCAACCTGCTGAGCCGATCATTTATTATGGCAACGATGATTTGCCTTTCGCCTTTATGTTCAATTTCAGTATCGGCAAATCCTTTCCTGAACAAGAAACTCTAATTTCCGAGTGCCGGGAATATGCCCAGGCGGGTGATGAGTACAAACAGTGGGGCGGCGATGATTACGGTCGTATCCTCATAGGGGCGAGGGACAATATGCCGGTGATCCTGGAATATTCTCAATGTCTCTCGCAGGAATATGCCCTCGGTTATAAATTTTTGGACAAAGCTGCGGAGAAACTGGGCAAGGGTTTGATCCTGCTAAAAACCTATTATATCAGTCATGCAGAACACTGGCAGTGCTATTCAAACGGGAAAGAGGAGATTTATATTAACCTCTTTCCGCCATCGAAGGTGATTAATAAATCTGAATTTCAAAATCTGACTTCCGGAAAGAGCGGGCTTTTGTTTCAGGATAATTACAGCACCGAATGGGATTCATTCCAAAAGGGTAAAGTAATCGACAATAAAGCGGATATCTATATTGAACACCATGAAATGTGCCCTTACCTCGACTGGAGTTATGGTTGCTCTCCGACGGCGGCAGCAATGGTTCTGGAATGGTGGGATAATAATTCGATTAACAGCGACTGGGATTTTTCAGCCCTTGCCGGTTATTATTTTCAACGCACAGATGCCATTGAGGGTGAAACCGATTACAATGTTTCTAATCTTCATAAGCTGCTTGCCATTGGAATGGATACCGATACGACTACCGGATCGACCTGGAACTACAATATGGAGGATGGTATTCAATGGGCAACAAACACCATGCTTGGATACAATATTAATGCTGACTGGTACTGGTGTTGCGATGAGTGGACTGCAATGAAAAATGAAATCAATGCTGACAGACCTTTGGTTATCAATATTCCCGGACACAGTGTTTGCGGTGTGGGCTACAATACATCGAGCAATACCATGATCACCCATTATACCTGGGATCCGCCAGACCATCTTGTCTGGGTAAACAAAGATGAAGCAGAAGACCTGGTGAAGGTTTTGCCCGGTGGCGAAAGGGGAAAAGGAATGAACCTGCTGTTTCCGCTTGGCGACACGAACTATAACCACAACGGCAGCGGTGAGACCCTGCTCGAAGGCGGAGTTTACGAGATAAAATGGAGTCATGAATGGTCGGGTGGTTATCATGTCAGGATTTATCTTTCCACAACCGGAAACGGAGGATACGAGGAACTTGTGATAACGGATGATACGAATAACGATGGCTCCTTCGAATGGGTTGTGCCCTCCGGTTATGTTTCAACCACCTGCCGCCTCGTGCTCGGATTATTCGATGACCTCGATAATCTGATGGGCGCAGACGGAACAATCGGAAATTTTAAAATCCAACCCGGAGGCTCTATTCAAAGCCTGACATCGGAAACTGCAGTTAACACTGACCAGGAACCGGACTACTTTCAATTCAACCATACCGGAAGCAACTGGTGTGTGGTGGGCGTACGACCACATACCTTAGGCGATGACTGGGATATCGAAATGTTTACAAATAATTCGTTTACCGAAATTGCCGAAGGTTCCTATACTGCAGCAGAAAACAATGTTGATTTCGTGGTCATGGACAGGCATCATGTAACTTCACTGAACCGGGGAATTAAAGTCAAATGCGACGGCGAACCAGATTATGGCAGGGTTGAATATGAAGGAGGCACTGAGACCCTGGTGATCGGAAGCAACAATAATATCATCTGGCCCGTTCAGGATGTCGCCGAATGCTGGGACGTTCATCTTACACCAGGTAATTACAGGTTCACACTTCATCATGACTACGCGGACACCGACCTCAATATGGCATTGTATTCTTCAACCGACGGTGATTATTTTAAAGAGAAAAACCTCTGGAAAATCAATTCCTATACTATAGGCGTTGGCGTTGACGAACAATTCACGGTAAATATCTCTACTGAAGACGACTATGCACTTGTTGTCTGGGCTGAAGACGACTGGGGCGCACAATTCGACATTATCATCGAAAACCTGATCCCCGGAGTCTGGACAGGCGCAAGCTCCGAATGGTGGCACGATTCGGGAAACTGGACACTCAGCGATGTTCCGGATGAAACCATTGACGTTGTCATTCCTGCCGGAGTGCCGCATTATCCTAAAACCGATTATACGACCTGCCGCTGTCGCGACCTTACGATTGAAGCAGGTGCCACGGTCACCTCCTGGCTCGATACAATAAGGGTTTATCGCGACATGGTGGTGAGGGGATCCCTGATATTGAATAACTTCGATAGCCGCGTTGTAGTTGCCGACGATGTTTTCTGGGAATCGGGATCAACAGCCAGCGTTACAAGTTCAGGTGAAATCCTTGTCGGCGGCGATTGGATATTTAAAGAAGGGGCTTCTGTTCATATTGATAATGGCTATGTGGGTTTTACTGGTTCAACCAATTCCAAAATTGAGGTAAAATCAAATGATTGCTGGTTCAACCATCTCGGTACCGAAAAACCAACCGGTTATTTCCTGTACAACGAAAATACTTCGACTCAGCCTTTGAAATTGCAGGGAGATCTGTATATTTTCGGAAACAGCACGTTCATCAATTATTCTTTCAATCCGGTCATCATCAAAGGCGATGAGCTTTGGAGCGGACCCGGAGGACGTTATTTGTTTCCGAACGGTTCCTGCAAAATAGACGGCAGTGTAGCTTCCATATCTTCCGATCCCGACAGCTATTTTAATGATCTTATCATAAGTACCTCGGGGACAGTCCAGCTTCTCGATCCAATAGAGATCAGGGGTGATCTGCTGATCGAAAGCGGCGTGCTGGATTGCAACAGTGAAACCATCGTCATCAAAGGCGACTGGACGAACAATGTAGGAATTTCAGGATTCTGGCAGGAAACGGGAACAGTCGAATTTTATGGGACCGGAATTCAATACTGCAATGGAGAGCAATTCAATGTACTTAATCTTAACAAGTCGGCGGGAGAACTCAGATTTTTATCCGGCACCACACAATGTGCTTCTTATAATTGGACCAGTGGCGCTATCAGGGTCAATGGCGGAACATTCATTGCCGACGACCTTGCAGATAACGGTATTTTCGGCGATATTTATGTGAGTGCAGGTCAGCTTACTTATACCCAGGATGCAACTCAGTTTGTTGACCTGAATGGCTATCTGAACATTTCAGGAGGAACCATGACGGTCTGGGGCGGCGGCGACGACAGTTACTGGCCCTATGCCGGTGATGCAACGATCATCATGAGCGGAGGCGCGCTCGAATTCAGAAATGTCGGGATCAATGTGGTCAATTCCCCTACCTATACTTTCGGTGAGAACATTCACGGCGGTACGATCCGCACAACCGGCAGGTTTACTGTTCCCAGGACCGACTTTACTCCGACAGGCGGAACCATCGAGCTTTACGGTGCTGACGATGCTAACTTAAGTCATGGCACGGGTAGCAATTTTTATAATCTGACCATTAATAAAACCAGCAAGGACGGAGAAATATATTCTCTGGGCGAAGGGGTCAAGTTGAACAGTCGCGATGAAGGCGGAGGCTATAAAGCGGAAGAAGGGATCATTACCGCTACCACAAATCTCGATTTAAACGGAGATCTCCTGATTTCGGCAGGAACACTTGTAGCACCGTCCATAATCCGTATCGCCGGAACATGGGATAACTTCGAAGGCACATCAGGCTTTACCGAAG
>Ga0233425_10005153_pt1 | contig 21018 bp, 21 predicted proteins | sample Watercolumn_Towu_2_FD_181712 | JGI IMG/M metagenome (GOLD analysis project Ga0233425, IMG submission 181712) | Freshwater microbial communities from Lake Towuti, South Sulawesi, Indonesia - Watercolumn_Towuti2014_140_MG | ecosystem: Environmental > Aquatic > Freshwater > Lake | place...
GACCATTGCGGCTATCGTTGCGCCCGAACTTTTGACATTTGAAGAACATCATGTGGACGTGGATATTTCAGGCGGCGTGGGCAACGGCAACACCTTCGCAGATTTTATGAACGTCGCCAAAAAGCCGTCCAACATGAAAGTCGCTCTCGATGTGCGTGGGCGCGAGTTTGTTGAATTATTTTTAGAAAGAATGAATGTCATTGCGAAGGAGCGAAGTGGCTGAAGCAATCTCAAGATTAAATGTAAGATTGCTTCGCCGGCGCTCGCAACACTTGCACCAGCGAGCAAGTGCTGGTGTGACATGACAAGAGAAAATATGACCAAACGCATCATACTGGACACCGATCCGGGCATTGACGATTCCCTGGCAATTCTCCTCGCTTTGGCTTCGCCGGAAATCTCGCTCGAAGGCCTGAGCGTGGTGCATGGAAATTCATCCACCGCGCAGGGGGCGATTAACGCGCTGTCAGTTTTGGAACTGGCACAGGCTAGTCACATCCCTGTTTACAAGGGCTGCGACCTGCCGCTCGTCCAGCCGTCCCTGCTGGCGCCGGAGACGCACGGGATGACCGGCCTCGGGTATGCAAAACTGTCCGCGCCGCTGAACCAGCCCAAAGCGCAGAAGGGAAGCGATTTTCTGATCGAGAAAATCATGTCAGCGCCGAAAGAAATCACGCTGGTGGCAATCGGCCCGCTGACCAACATCGCATTGGCAATCCGCCAGGAACCGCGCATCGTGGAAAATGTCAAAGAGGTGTTCATCATGGGCGGGGCGCTGCGGCACGAAGGCAACACTACGCCGCTGGCAGAATTTAACACATACGTTGATCCGCACGCCGCACACATTGTTTTTCATTCGGGGATGCCGATCACGCTCACGCCCCTGGATGTGACGTATCAGTGTATTTTTCTAAAGGATGATTTGAACAGGTTGTTGAAGGTTGATTCGCCGATCACAAAATTCATCGCGGATGCGACGCGCTTTTACATGGAGTTCCACGATGAATACCAGAAGATTGACGGCTGTGTGATCAACGACCCGCTGACGATGGCGCTAACTTTCATGCCCGGGTTGTGCGAGTATCAGGAGTTGTACGTGGATGTTGACCTTTCGGGCGACGTTTCAACGGGCAAGACCTTTGCTGACTTTTACCACATGACCGGCAAGCCTGCGAACATGAAGGTGGCGCTCGGAGTCCGTCCGCGGAAATTTCTGGAGTTGTTTCTGGAAAGGATGGTGAAGCTGGCAAAAAACATTTCGTGACCTTTGACCCCGGCAAGTGTTGTAATGGAAGAGAAGTAATTCATTCAATCATTTCATTCGGAGGATAACATGCTGGAAAAGATCAAGAACAATTTCAATACCCAGACCTGGGTGCTCATTCCGATTGCCATCGCCATTAACATCGCGGTCGGACAGATTGTGCTCCTGCTCAAACTGCCTGTGTACCTTGATTCCATCGGCACGGTGGTGGTCGCCGTCCTGTGCGGACCGTGGGCCGGCGCATTGACCGGCGCGCTGTCCAATATCATTTGGGGCATTGCGATTGACCCCGGCGCCTTGCCGTGGTGGCCGGTGGCGTTCTTCATCGGCTACATGGCCGGACGCATGGCCCAATGGGGCTTCTTCAAGTCCTGGTGGAAGGTTGTCGTGACCGGCTTCGTGGTCGCGTTGACCGCGGCGATCGTCTCCACTCCGATTGCTGTTTACCTCTTCGGCGGCATTACAGCCAGCGGATCGTCCTTCATCACGGCGTACCTGCTCCAGACCGGTCAGGGAATCTGGTCGGCAGTCATCAGCACCAGTTTCCTCGCCGAGCCTGTGGACAAGATCACCACGGCCATGCTCGCCTTTGCCATTATTCAAGGCCTGCCCAAGCGCACCATCGGCGGTTACCCCAAGGCGGAACAGGCGGCGGTTGAAGGCGAAGCGAACAAGAATCAGTTGTACATCGCTGTCGGCGTGGTTGTCCTGCTTGTGCTGTTCGCGGCGTTCATGCTGCGCAACATCCTCGGCGGATAGATAAAATACTATGTCGTTGCGAGGAGGATGTTCTTTCCGACAAAGCAACCTCGTACAATATTGGGGATTGCTTCGGGCGAAAACCAGGAACGCCCTCGCAAAGACATGAACAAAAAAAGAGATCAGGCAAAAGCCTGGTCTCTTTTTTCGTTTACTCAGTACCCAGAATGGGTATAATCTGCCTCTATGCATGAGCGGCTTTCATTTTATGTCAAACGAGACAGCGCGATTCACGATCTCAACCCGCTGACCAAAGTCAGCCTGACCCTTGCGCTGATTTTGATCGCCTTTACCAGCCCCTGGTACTGGACTCCGCACCTGCTGGCGCTGGCCGCCATCATTCCCTTATCTTTGCTGGGAAGAGTGGCGCCGGAGTTTTTCAGGACAGCCCTCCGCCTCATCCTGCCCGCGGCTGGATTCCTGTTTCTGATGCAGGCTTTCTTTCAACCGCTCGGGGAAATCGTCATCTTCAAATTTTATTTTTTGGATGTGACGCGGGAAAGCCTGATGTTCGCCTTCCGCAGTTCAATGCGCGTCTTGGTCATGGTCTCGGCGTTCACGTTGATGCTGCTCACCACCCACCCCAGCGAATTAATGTCTGACCTGACACGGCGCGGACTGCCCGGCCAGTTTGCCTACGTCATCATCTCGACCCTGCAAATCCTGCCGCAGATGCAGGCCAAGGCGCAGACTATCATCTCTGCCCAGCGTTCGCGCGGACTGGATACCGAAAGCAGCTTTTTCAAGCGGGCGGGATCGGTCGTGCCGCTGGTAGGCCCACTGGTGTTTGGGTCGCTCGCCGAAGTGGAGGAACGCGCCATCGCCATCGAAGCGCGCGGATTCACCTCCAAAAAAGCAAAGACCTCCCTGCATGAAATCCCCGACACAAGGCTCGATCAACTCCTGCGCTGGGCATTGACCCTGCTCGTCATCCTATCCATCGCGCTAAAACTATGGCTTTCGTAAACCTGCAAAACGTCACCTATAAATATCCGCTGACCAAAACGCCGGTCCTGCAAAACATCAATTTGCAAATTAACGAAGGCGAATTCGTCGCCGTCATCGGGCCGAACGGCGCGGGCAAATCCACGCTGTGCTATGCGCTGGCCGGCTTCGTGCCGCACTTCTTCAAAGGCGAGATCAGCGGCAGTATTGAAGTGGCCGGCATGGAATCCGGCAAGTCCACGCTGGACGAGTGGGTGCTGAATGTCGGCCTCGCATTCCAAAATCCGTTCAATCAAATTTCCGGCGCAAAATATACCGTCTTCGAAGAGATCGCCTTCGGGCTGGAGAACACCGGCGTGCCGCGCGAAGAAATCCGCCCGCGCGTGGAGAATGCCATGAAGTTGACCGACATCAGCAGCCTGGCAGACCGCTCGCCTTATTCACTCTCCGGCGGACAGCAGCAGCGCGTCGCCCTGACCTCGATCCTGGTCATGCAGCCCAGGCTGCTCGTCCTCGACGAACCGACCTCGCAAATGGACCCCATTGGCACGCGCGAAGTCTTCAGCGTGATCCGCAAAATGGCCGAAGGCGGCATGACCGTGGTGATGGTGGAACACAAAATGGAATGGGTCGCAAATTTCGCCGACCGCGTCATCGCCTTGAAGGATGGACAAATCTTGCTTGAAGGCAAACCCAGCGAAGTGCTCACCTCCGACCTGCTTGCTGAAAATGGCTTTGGACTTTCGCGTTACACCTCCACGGCAAGAGAAGCAAAGAAGCGCGGACTGTGGAAAAAGGAAACTTTGCCCGTCACGCTCGATGAGGCGGTGGATGGATTTATACCGTAGGGGCGGGGTGACCCCGCCCCTACGGAAAAAATTATGAAAATACAAATCAACGACCTACGTTTTACCTATCCCACCGGGCTGGAAGCCCTGCGCGGAATTTCACTCAGCATCGAAGCGGGTGAACAGGTTGCCATTGTCGGTCAGAACGGCGCGGGCAAGACTACTCTCGTGAGACACTTCAACGGGTTGTTGCAGCCAACTGCCGGGTCGGTGATGATCGGCGACTGGGACACGAAAAATGTTTCTGTGGCGAAACTCGCGTCACGAGTCGGGTATGTTTTCCAGAATCCCGACGAGCAATTATTTTCAAAGGATGTGGAAACCGAAGTGAGGTTTGGTCCGCGTAATTTGGGATATTCAAAAGAAAAAATGGATGGGCTGGTTAATCGCGCGCTGGCATTGACCGAACTGGGCGACAAGACCGAAACCAATCCGTATGACCTTTCCCCCACGTGGCGCAAGATGGTTGCGCTGGCGTCGGTCATTGCCATGGATACGCCCGTCGTGATTTTTGACGAGCCCACCACCGGGCAGGATGCGGCCAATGTGGCGCGCATCGCGCATGTCATTGCAGAACTGCGGCGCGAAGGCAAGACTGTTATCACCATCACGCATGACATTGATTTCTGCGCCGAAAATTTCGAGCGCGTCATCGCGCTGGCGAACGGGCAGGTTTTGCTCGATGGCACCGCGCGTGATGTATTTGGCCAGGAAGATGTTCTCGCGCAGACCTACGTTGACCCGCCGCAGTTGACTCGTTTGGGAAAAAGGCTGGGATTAAAAGAAACAGTTAGAAACCAGGAAGAATTTTTGAGGTGCGTAGCGCGGGATTAATCCCGCGTTACTTTTTATATACCACCAACTCCTCGTACCCCGAATCCTTTTCCAATAACTCCCGTTTATAGACCACATCCTCGAACACTGCCAAAACTATTTCGGCAGTGGTGTAGATTTTGCAGCCCGAAACAAGATGACCACCGATGGTTGCGCCGTCGCCGTCTGAGATGGCAACATGGAGGTGCGAGCCGTTGACCGAAACTGTGCCTGTGATCGAAACAATCTCGAAGTAGCCGTCGTACTCGTTGTAATAACTGCGATTCGCAAGCCGCAATGTTGCATGTGTCAAACTCCCCACTGCCGAAAGTACGCAGCCTGCTTCGATTTTGTTTTCAACGGCAAAGGCTTCAATGGAGTCAAACAGGTCTTCACCGGGTTTGAGGCGGAAGGTATATGCTTTCATTTGAGATTGAGTCCTACCAGAGCGGGAAACGGATCAGCCCTTCCAGCCAGAGCACCATCGGCGGGTAGATTTGCAGGCCGATTAGCGCAACGATGATTCCCAAAACTGCGCCGGCCAGAATGTCTGAAAAATAATGCACGCCCATCGCCACACGCGCCAGCGCCACCAGCGGCGCCCACACCCAAAGCACGGCAGCCAGCCAGGGCGGGGCAAGAGCCGCTCCCACAACTGCGATCAGAAATGCGCGGGCGGCGTGTCCAGATGGAAAGGAATGCGGATCGGTGTTGCGATAAATCCCGCCCCATTCGCCCTGCGGCCTTTCGCGGCGGACAAGGAACTTGATGGCGAGCACAACCCCGGCCAGGCCCAGGATGCCGAAGAACTCAACCACTTCCCAATGTTTCCAGGTTGAGCTGCTAAAGAACCACAGCAAAATCAAAGCCGGGAACCAAAGCCACGAGTCGCCGGAGTGGGCGAAGAACACCGCGATGCTGCGCAAAAAGCCCGGCTTTTCGGCCACGCGGAGTCGGTCGGAGAGCCGGGCATCGAATTCAAGCAGGGAACGCAAACTCATTTTTTCTTTGCTGCCGGTTTCAGTTTCTGTGCCGCCCTCTTTTCAGCGGCGGCGGCCTTCTTCTTTTGACGCGCAAGGTCTGCGCGCATGATCTCCAACTGATGCGGCTTGTCCACGTCCATGCACGGTTCAGCCTGCGACCAGATGATGGCGCGGCCCTTGATGCCGATTCTCGCTGACGCTTTTTCCACCAACTCCTGCAGGCCGATCTGACGGATCGCCAGTTTGAAGAGAATGTCAAAGCCGATGGCAGCCGCCTGCTTCAGCGGACTCTTGCGGGTGCCGATCAATTGTTCCCACAGGTCGAGGTGTTCGGTTGCCATGCTGACGTGGATGACGCTCATATCCGCGCCGCAGACTTCCATGTCCTTCAATTTGGTATAAGTGCGTTTTGAGTTGGGGTAACGTGCTTCCATCACCTCGCGCGGACAAATGCCGTAGTACAGATCGTCCTTTGTTTGCATGGAAGTCTCCACCAGCCAGTCCACCATTTCGCCTTTGAGGGCAGGGATGTCTGACGAGACGATCAGGACATATTCACTTTTTTTGTTCAGTTCAAGCGATTTATTCACGCCGGCGACGATATTCGCCAACATGCGTCCCTGATTGGAAATGTAATGGATCGGCTTTGAGCAGGTCAGCCCGCTTTTGGGCGACGCGCCGATCACAATCACATTCTTAACCTTCGATGAATTGCCGAGCGCATCCAGCACCCACTGCACCATCGGCTTGCCGGCCACATCAATCAGGGCCTTCGAGCCGCCACTGGTAAATTCATATAAGGGATCACCCGGCTGCGGAATTCCGCCGGCAGTTACGATTGCATCCATGATTTAATTCAACTCCTGTAATTGCGGCTCGAAGCCGAGTTTGTCCAGCATCTCAGTCAATTCCGGCCATGTGAGGGCACGGCCCTTGCCGGAGATGGCCACCAGCGCGGCCTCCATCATATTCGTGCCGAAGGAGCGGCCTTCCATCACCGGCGTGGTGGTGACCAGGTATTTGACTCCCGCCTTGCGGAATGCCTCAACATCCTCGGGCGTGGTGGTGTTGGTGACGATCACCTTGCCGGTCAGGTCGTCGGGCATAAAGCGTTTGATGTAATGACAGTCGCCGGCGATGACAGTTGCCCAGGCGTAATATTTTCCCCACTTGGGCGTGCGCTTCTCCTGCTTTTCACCGGTGGGATAGATCCATTCAAAAGGCAGGCGCCCGGCGATGGGCATTAACAAGGCGGCAACAACTTTAAGCTGGCTGAGCTTGTGAATGGCGAGCGGGATGTCCAACCCGAACATCAGGTCGCCGTAAATGGTTTCGTAGCCGGCGTCTGCAAATGCGCGCGAGAGTCCCCAGCGGTCGACGCCGAGAGTGACCAGCACCTTGCGTCCGCGCGAGTTGATGTAATCGCCAATACTCTTGTCCAGGAATGCGGGTGCTTTATTTTCAAGCGTGTTCTTGAGTCCGCCGCCGTCCACCAGCGGGGTCTTTTTTACATACCGCACCATGGGCGTCACAGAATGCAGGGCATACCATTTTCCATCGACGATGGCGCCCAAGTCGGCCCCGCCCACGCCAAAGGCGTCCACCGTGCCGTCGAGTTCCTTGTATTTCAGCGCGGCGGCTTCCATGTCGCCATCCGTGCCAATGCGTTCAATACTGACTTTTTCGCCGAGCAGGGTTACTTCAACTGCCTTGTTGCGTTTGGATGAACCAATGCTGATGCTGACGGCTCGTTTCATAAATTACATGCTCCTCTTGTTGCGGGTTGGCGAAAGTATACCCCGAAGTCAGAAGTGTGAGAATAATCCCCGCAGCGGATCAGGATTTAACTGTGAGAGGCACAAAAAAACAATGGACATGTCCGCCCCTTTGGCTCAAAAAGACAGTCACTTTGCAAGTGACTGTCTTTTTGAGCCTGCGGTTATCCCCAGCGCCAGGTCGTGCCATCTTTGCTGTCTTCGATGGTGACGCCCATCTCTTTCAATTGATCGCGGAGTTGATCTGACCGCGCCCATTGTTTTTGTTTGCGGGCTTCAGCGCGCTCGGCGATCAGGGACTCCACTTGCGCATCCTGTTCGCTGGAACCTTTTTTCTCTTCAAGTTTGAGGCCAAGCACGCCGGTCAATTCGCGGAAGGTCGCTTGCGCCGACGTGAGTTGATCGTCGGTCGCGCCGTTGTCACGCGCGGTGTTGATGGCTTTGCTTAACTCAAATAACGCGGCAACCGTGCCGGCGGTGTTGAAGTCGTTGTCCATGGCTTCGGTAAAGTTGACTTTGGCAGAGTCGGCGGCAGACGCGAGCGCGGAAGCGGCTTCGGCGCTGAATCCTTGCGAGGAAGCAGGGGCAGGTCTCAGGGCAGATTTGAGGCGCTCGACATTTTTTTGCGCGGCGTCCAATGTCTCGTCGTTGAACATCAGCGGCGCGCGGTAGGTCCCGTTCAAGACAAGCATCCGCATCACATCGGCTTCGCGCTTCGAGAGGAATTCCTTGATGCTGATGATGTTGCCGAGCGACTTGGACATTTTTTCGCCGCCAAGCTGCAACATGCCGTTGTGAATCCAATAGCGCGAGAATTCCCGGCCGGTGTAGCTTTCGCTTTGCGCGATTTCGTTTTCATGGTGCGGGAAGATGAGGTCATTGCCGCCGCCGTGAATGTCAATTTGTTCGCCGAGTTCAGCGAGGTTCATGGCCGAACATTCGATGTGCCAGCCGGGGCGGCCGTGTCCCCAGGGGCTTTCCCAGAAAATTTCGCCTTCCTTGGCGGCTTTCCAGAGTGCGAAGTCCATTGGGTGATCTTTGGCTTCGCCGACTTCGATGCGCGCACCGGCCTGCATATCTTCAAGCTTGCGACCGGAGAGGCGGCCATAATCATCGTCACTGGTAACGCGGAAATAGACGTCGCCGTTGGCGGCGGCGTAGGCGTGGCCTTTTTGAATCAGCCCTGCGATGAATTGGATGATGAGCGGCATGGTCTTGCTGACCTGCGGGTTGGATGTGGCGGGCAGCACGTTCAGCGCCTTGAGGTCGCTGGCATAATCTTCAATGTAACGCGCTGAAAGGCTGAGCGGGTCTTCGCCGAGTTGGTTGGCGCGGTTGATGATCTTGTCGTCCACGTCGGTGTAGTTCATGACGTGCCGGACGGTGTAGCCGCGATATTCAAGGTAGCGGCGGATGATGTCGAAGACCAGTGCCGACATGGCATGGCCGACATGCGCGTCGTTGTAGACCGTCACACCGCACACGTACATCTTGACGAGGTTCGGTTCGAGGGTCTGGAATTCTTCGGTCTTGCGGGTGAGGGTGTTGTAGATTTTTAGCATGGCGGTTTAGTCTCGTGGTCAGATAGTCGAATAGTCGAGTAGTCACCTGGTCGAGTGGTCAGGCTATTTGACTATTCGACCACCCGGCTAATTGACTATTTTTTCTTTTTCCCGTTCTCTTCATCCACGCGGCCAAAGATCATGCGGCCGGCGGCGGTTTGCAGTACCTTGGTGATGTTCACGTCCATATATTCGCCGATGTAATCCTTGCCGTTTTCCACCACCACCATCGTGCCGTCTTCCATGTACCCCACGCCCTGACCATGCTCCTTGCCTTCCTGCATGATGTTAATGCGCAGGGCTTCGCCGGGCAGCACCACCGACTTGACCGCGTTCGCCAGTTCGTTGATGTTAAGCACGGTCACGCCCTGCAGTTCGGCGACACGGTTGAGGTTGTAGTCATTCGTCAGCACGGGGCTTTTTAGCTGTTTGCCCAATACGATAAGTTTGTCATCCACCTCGCGCACACCTTCAACATTGATGTCTGAGATGCGCACCAGAACGTTGGGCAGTTTTTGCAGTTCGGCCAGCACTTCCATGCCGCGCCGTCCGCGCTGACGGCGCATTCCGTCAGGGGAATCGGCTATATATTGCAGCTCGTTCAACACAAAGCGCGGAATGAGAAGCGTGCCGGGCAGAAATCCCGTTTTGGCAATGTCGGCCACGCGCCCGTCAATGATGACGCTGGTATCCAGTAAGATGTTGCGGTTGAGGTTTGTCCAGGAGGATGAAGCGCCGCTCTCTCCGTTCCGCCCGCTGAGCGCGCTGAGCAGTCCCATGATGTCGCCCTGGCGCATTACGAAAAGTGAAACGCCAAAGTACGAGAAGATCAGCACCCCAATGAAGGGCAGCACCTCACCGAACGGTTTTGGCAGAAGCGAAAGCGGAAAACCCAGCAGGGCCGCGATCAACAGGCCAACGATTAAACCTGTCAACGCCGCGAACAGGCTTTCTGCGGCCAGCCGCCCCAGCAGGGACCGCAGCGCGCGCGCCGGGCGGGTTGTCAGGTATGGGGTGAACAACAGCCCGCTCAACGCGCCAAGCAGGGCAAAGCCAAGGGTATAACTGACCAGTTCAGACGGGATCGCCTTTGCGATATCATATCCCCAGTAGCCGCCCACAATAGCCAAAACCAACATGCCAATAATGCGAAGAATAAATTCAACACTCATGAATAACTCCTTTGAAATAAATCCGAATAAAAGATGAGCGGTCATGATAGCACGTGTACCATTCACAGTCAATTGTAACGCTGCACTTCTTACATTGTTGTTATAATCCATAAAACCAATGGCCATAGACCGTTTTGGAAGAAACATCCATTACCTGCGCATCAGCCTCACCGACCACTGTAACCTGCGCTGCATCTATTGTATGCCCGAGGATATGACCTTCCGTCCCAACGCAGACCTGATGCAGGACGGCGAGATCATGGTTTTTGCGCGCCTCTTCGCCAGCCTCGGCTTCGACAAGATCCGCCTGACCGGAGGCGAGCCGACCGTGCGCGCCAACGTGGTGGATATCGTGCGGGGCATCGCCTCGACTGAAGGCATCCGCTCCGTTTCCATGACGACAAATGGGCTGCTGCTTAAGAAGCTTGCCCAGCCTTTGGCAGATGCCGGCCTGCAGCGCGTCAACGTCAGCATAGACACCCTCGACCCGGCAAAATTCAAACGCCTCACCCGCTGGGGAAAATTAGATGAAGTCTGGGAGGGCATCCTCGCCGCTGAAAAAGCCGGGCTGACGCCGGTCAAACTTAATGCGGTGGTGGTGAAAGGCTACAACGAAGACGATGTCGTTGACCTTGCCGCCCTGACCATTGACCATCCCTGGCAGATGCGCTTCATCGAAATGATGCCCTTCGCCGGCGCCACCGACGTGCAGATCAACCAGGTCATCACGATGAAGCAGATCCGCGGGACGATTGAGTCTGAATTCGGCCAGCTTGAATCAGCCAACGGCGGAAAACTCGACGGCGAAGCGCAGGTCTTCCACATCCCCGGCGCAAAAGGCGACGTGGGCTTCATCTCATCAGTCACACAGCCTTTTTGTTCGGCATGTACACGCGCACGCCTCACCTCCGACGGCAAATTACGCCTGTGCCTTTTGCGTGAAAAGGAAGTTGACCTGCTTACGCCCTTGCGCGCCGGCGCAACCGAAGAGGAATTACGCCGGCTCCTGCTCGACGGCGTATGGGAAAAACCGTGGGGGCACGGCCTCGCCGACGGCGTCATTCCCTTGAACCGCATCATGAACGAAATTGGAGGATAAACCTCGCAACTATGAAACAGATCAAAGCCATATTATTTGATCTTGACGGAACGCTGCGTCATCACATCCCCAACGGCGGGGATGTTTTTGTGGAATACGCCAGAACCATCGGCTTGAATATTTCAGAAGAAGACCGCATCCGTTCCGAACGCTGGACGCATTATTACTTTGCCAATTCGCCCGAAATCAAAGCGGATGGAAAGACCCATCACGGAGACCCGTCCGGCTTCTGGCTGAGTTTTACAAAACGGCGATTGGTTGCGCTCGGGTTGCGCCCATCCCAGGCCGCCGAACTTGCCCCCGAAATTTCAAGTTACATGGACGAATTTTACAAACCTCAAATTCATGTACCGCAGGATGTGTACGAACTCCTCGACATTTTAAAATCACAGGACTATATTCTGGGGGTGGTCTCAAACCGCGAAAAACCCTACAGCGAAGAATTAAAGGAATTGAAAATGGAGGGCCATTTCAAATTCTCGCTGGCGGGCGGTGAAGTAAACTCCTTCAAACCGGATAAAGTCATCTTTGAGCGCGCCCTGGAATTAGCCGGCACGTCCGCTTTTGAGACGATGTACGTCGGCGATAACTATTTCGCAGACATCCTCGGAGCGCGCTGCGCCGGGCTGACGCCTGTTCTCTACGACCCGGTCAGTCTCTTCCTCGAACCGGGCTGCGCGGTCATCAAGTCGTTCGGTGAACTGCCTGAACTGTTGAGTTAATCGAAACGGAGGTCTCCCATGGCTTGGGAACGAAAGATCATTCGCACTGTGCGGGTGCGCAATTCACAAAAGAAGGGCATCCTGGGTAAACTGCTGACGGCCATCGCCGAGGCGGGCGGAAGCACCGGCAGCATTGTGCTGGTCACTGAAACCTCGCAGAACGTGGTGCGCGACATCACCATCTATGTCGAAGACGAGAAAAGCCTTGAGTCGGTGCTGGAGGTGATGCGCACCAATGAAGGCACGAAGATCATCGAAGTACGCGACCAGGTGCTGGAACTTCACCAGAAGGGCAAGATTGCCATCCGCTCACGCTACCCGATTGATTCACTAACCACCCTGCGGCGCGTGTACACCCCCGGCGTTGCGGAAGTCTGTCTCAAAATTGCAAAAGACCCGTCACTGGCGCGTCTGTACACCAGCGTCAGCCATATGGTGGCAATCGTCACTGACGGCACGGCTGTGCTTGGGCTTGGCGATATCGGCCCGCTGGCCGGGATGCCGGTGATGGAAGGCAAAGCCATGCTGATGGAATCGCTCGTCGGGCTTTCCGGGATTCCCATTTTGCTGAACACGAAAGATACAGAGGAAATCATCGCGGCAGTGAAGGCCATCTCGCCGACCTTCGCCGCCATTCAACTGGAAGACATCTCCGCGCCGCGCTGTTTTGAGATCGAGCAAAGACTGCAAGCCATGCTCGATATTCCCGTCCTGCACGACGACCAGCACGGCACGGCGGTGGTCAGCACGGCGGCGCTGCTGGTGGCCACCCGCGAAACCGGCACGGACTTGAGGGAAGCGGTCATCGGGCAGATCGGGCTTGGGGCGGCCGGCCATGCCATCGGTCAGATGATGATGCGCCTGACCGGGAACGCGGTCTATGGCGCGGACTTGAGTCAGGATGCTTTAAGCAGGTTTGAAAAAGCCGGGGGCAGGAAATCCGACTTAAAAGAAATCATGGAAAAATGTGACATCGTGGTCGCAACAACCGGCGCGCCGAATCTGATTCGGCCTGAAATGATTCGCAAGGGACAGATTATTCTGGCGCTGTCGAACCCGAACCCAGAGGTCGACCCGGACCTTGCGCTGGAACACGGCGCAGCTTTTGCGGCGGATGGAAAATCGGTGAACAATGTGCTGGGATTCCCCGGCATCTTCCGCGGGGCGGTGGATGCGAACGCGCCGCGCATCACGCATGAGATGCTGCTGGCCGCCGCGCATGTCATCGCCGACATGACCCCGCCCGGCGAATTGGTGCCCAGCCCGCTCGATAAAAAAGTTCACCGCGCGGTGGCGCGCGCCGTGGCAGAGACGGCTTTCAGGCAGGGCATCGCGCGCGCAGAATATGTGCCGTATGTGGAAGAGTGAAATACAAAAGATAAAAGATGAACGCTTCGCGTGAAGGATGAAAAGTCGAAGGCGCACTGCCTTCGACTTTTCACTTCTTACTCGTTACTTCTTACTCATTACCTCACCTTACGCAGTTTACTCGTAGCGCGACATTCATGTCGCCTGAAACCACGAGATAAATCTCGTGCTACCGCGTAAGGTGAGTCATTACTTCTTCCCATTCTTCAAGGCTTCCTTCAAGGTTGTTCCCAGCCTTGAAATGCCTTCGCGGATGGTCTCCGGCGTGGAATAGGAGAAATTAATGCGCATGGTGTTTGCCCCGCCGCCGTTCGCATGGAAAGCTGCGCCGGGCACAAAGGCCACCTTGCGTTCGATGGCCGTTTTGAGCACTTCGGCCGCATCCACATTTTCGGGCAGCATCCCCCACAGGAACATGCCGCCCTGCGGCTTTGTCCAGCGGACGTTTGGCGGGAACATTTCCTCCATGATTTCAAGCATCGCATCGCGGCGCTGCTTGTATGTTGCGCGGATCACCTTGACGTGCTCATCGAGGAATCCGTTCTTGGCCACTTCGTAAGCGACATGTTGGTTGAAGGAGGATGTGTGCAGGTCAGCGGCCTGTTTTGTCATCACCAAGCGGCGGATGACCTGCGGCGGCGCAATGACCCACGCAAGGCGCAGCCCCGGTGCAAGAAGTTTCGAAAACGTACTCAGGTAGATCACATTGCCGGTATATTCTCCGCCGTTGTCATTGCGGTAGCGGCTGTCGAGCGTCGCCACCGACGGGATGTGCTCACCTTCGTAACGAAGCTGGCCATAGGGGTCATCTTCCACGATCGGCACACCGTATTTGTCGGCCAGTTCCACCAGTTTCATGCGGCGCTCAAGGCTGAGCGTACAGCCGGACGGGTTTTGAAAATTGGGCAGGATGTAAATAAATTTCGGGCCGATCCGCAAAGCGGATTCCAGTTCATCCATCACCATGCCATGCTCGTCGGTGCGCACCGTGATGTATTGCGCGCCGTAGGCGTTCCATGCCTGCAAAGCGCCCAGGTAAGTCGGCTCTTCGACCACAATATAATCGCCGCGGTTGACAAACACCCGCCCGATGAAATCCAGCGCCTGCTGCGAGCCGGACGTGATCATGATGTGCTCTGCCGTCACGCGCACACTGTAGCGCGCATTGTGGCGCGCGATCATTTCGCGCAGGGGCAGGTAGCCTTCGGTCGTGCTGTATTGCAAAGCCTGGGCGCCGTGGTCTGTTAAAACCTGGTTGCAGGCCTCTTGAAATTCTTTAACCGGAAAAACTTCAGGCGCAGGCAGGCCGCCCCCAAACGAAATGATGTCGGGCTGTTCGGTCAACTTCAACAGTTCCCTGATGACCGAACTTCCCATCCGCTGCGTGCGGTGTGCGTAACGATACTCCCACGGTGTTTGCATTCACTCTCCTTGGAATGAGATAAAAAAAGCCTGACAGGTACAGATGTACCCATCAGGCTGGCTGACTTGAGGCATAAACATGCCCAAAAGGTTCCGGGCTAAAATTCGCTCCATGCGCGCTTATCTTACCCACTTTTGGGCGGGACTGCAACCATTTTAATCATGCCGATATTATGACAAATTTCCCTCGATGATCTTCTCGACCGAAGTCCGCGTGTAGGAATCCAGCGGAAGATGAAGAGCCGCATCCAACTTAACCCAGACATGTTCCTCAGCCTCGTCGTTGAGTTTCACTTCGAGAGAGTCCGTCTTGCAGGCGTAGTCAAAAAAGATGAAGTGGCGTTTCTTCCAAAACGACGGGTCGTAAATGAACTGCTGAAAGTTGACGAATTTCAGGTCGTACACATCCAGCCCGGTCTCCTCCTTCGCCTCGCGAATGGCCGCCTCCTCGATCCGCTCGCCCAACTCCACATGCCCGCCGGGCACAACGTATTTTCCGGGGAACTTATGGCTCTTCAGCAGCAGCATCTCGCCGGCCTTGTTGAAGATAAACACCCCCACTGTCGGCTCGGGGAAAATTTGATCTGGCATGTCCGCCTCTACCCAAACACCGCGATCACCATCACGCCTGTGAACACAATCGCCGACCCCACCACGCGGATACCACCCATTTCTTCCTTCAAGAATCTCCAGCCGAGGAAGGCGCCGATGACCGCGCTCACTTCGCGGATCGCGCCGGAATAACTGAGCGGCGCAAAAGTGTAGGCAAAGAGCGCCAGCATGTAAGCCACCAATCCCAGCACGCCCCCAAGCAGTAAATATCCTTTATTCTTCTTCCACATATCCGTGAAATGACTCCAACCGTATTTGCGCGTCAGATAGGGCGTGGTCGCAAACGGGACCATCACAAACATGGACAATCCATAGGGCATGGCAGGGCCGTGTTTTACGGCTGTACCGTCAATGAAAGTGTAAATGGAAATGATCAATGCCACCGACAGCGCGGTCAGGATGCCGCGCAGGTGCGGTTTTTCGCCGCTGCTCTGAATCAGCGTCGTCGCGCCGATCACCACCATGCCGCCGGTGATGAGCGCCAGCCCAATGTACCCGCCAATTGTCAACTGCTCGCGCAGAAAGATCGCAGACCATAGCACCAGCAAGGCCGGAGCCGCTCCGCGCGCAATGGGATAGACCAGCGAAAAGTCATGGTCACTATAGGCAATGCACAGCAAAATGAAATAGATCGCTTCAAGGATCATGCTGATGACCGCGAAACCCCACATCGAACGCGGCGGCAGGCCGGTGAAGAAGATCAGCGCTGTCGAAAATATGCCGCTCAGAATTACCTGCCAGCCCATCGCGATGTATTTTTCCTCCGAACTCTTAAGCAGGAAATTCCATAACGCGTGCATGGATGCGGAAAAGAAAAGCAAAACAAGTGCAAGGATTGGCATGGGTTATCTCATGAACTCGATCCGCTAGTATAACGGAATTCTCGCCCCGTTGACCTTTCCCGCTTCGTCGGAAAACAGGTATTCCATCGCAGAGACAATTTCTGACGGAGTGGTTCCCTTGTTTTCATTTTTCACATCAATGGACTTGACCTGAATCACATTCGCAGTCAAGCCGCTGTCTTTGTATTCTTCGGCGAGAGTCAGCACCAAACTCTCCTGCGCCGATTTTGCCGCCGCGTAGAGCGCCATCTTTGCCGCAGGTTTGACCGTGACCGGCATGGACACGACGATGACTCGTCCCCACGCTTCGCGGCTTGCGGCAATATGCGGGGCAAATGACTGAAGCAAATGGAATGTCGTCCATGCGTGCTGGTTGAGCATTGATTCAAAATCGTCCGCGTTTGATTCGGGGATTGTTTTCATGCTCCACCTATAACCTGCAACTTGTAACCTTCAACTTGTAACCTGCAACCTTAATCGTACAGCGCCTTGATCTGACTCTCTGTCATGCCCTCGACGATGGGTTTGTCGCTTTGTTCTTCGAGGTGCGTCTTGCCGCGGAAGTCAATCATGTGGCCGGACTTGGCGGCCTTGGTTTCGAGGTAAAAACGGTTGTGCTCGTTGCTCGGCAAAATATGCGGGATGCGCGCATTGACCTTCACGCCGTATTGCGTGAGCTGGTCAATCTTCTTCGGGTTGTTGGTCATCAAATTAATGGACTGCACCTTGAGTGAATGCAGCATGTGCGCGGCGATGGCGTAATCGCGTTCATCGTCGCGGAAGCCAAGCGCAAGATTCGCTTCGACCGTGTCCAGTCCCTGGTCCTGCAAACTGTAGGCGCGGATCTTGTTGGTCAGGCCAATGCCGCGCCCTTCCTGGCGCAGGTACAGCACGATGCCGTTATCCATTTCGCCGATCTTCTTGAGCGAGGCTTCGAGCTGGTCGCGGCAGTCGCAGCGCAGCGAGCCGGCCACATCACCGGTCAAACATTCGGAGTGCAAACGCACGGGCACATCGTCTGCGCCGAGCACTTCACCCTTGATGATGGCGACATGCTCCTTGTCATCCTGGTTATTCGAAAAAGCAACGATGTGAAAATCGCCGAAGCGCGAAGGCAGTTCGGCAATGGCTTCGATGCGCACGCAGACATTATCCCGGCCGACGCCTTCACATTCGTGGCAGCAATTTTCTTCCAGTAAAAGCTCGATCTGTTCGTGTGTAAATGTCGTCATGGTTTCCTCAAAACTTATAAACTAATAAAATACCGCCGTCTTCGTGCGTTTCAACATTGACTAGTTTCAGCGGGATGGCTTCGCCGCGCGTCAACCCCGCGCCAGCCGCAAGCGTAGGCGCGCGTTCGCCGCCAAAGATCATCGGCGCAAGGTAGAGCGAGAGTTCGTCCACAAGCCCCAGCCTGAGCAGTTCAAAGTTGATCGTCGCGCCGCCTTCCACCATTAAACGGCGCACGCCAATTTCATCCAGCGTTTGCATCATCCTGCTCAAATCCACGCGCGGCTCATCATCCACAAAAACTTCAACGCCGCGCGCGCGCAGGGTTTCGAGTTGGCTTATAGATGATTGTGAAGTTGTAAATATTACGACCCGCGCCGGCCCCGCCTGAATAAAATCTGATTCAAGGGGAATGTCTGCCTCTGTTACAACTCCCACCTTAATCGGGTTTGGACTCAGCCCACGCCGCACCCTGCCTTCGCGCAGCGCTTCGCTCTTAACCGTCAGTTTGGGCTGTTCTGCCAGAAGCGTCTTCCCACCGACGAGAATCGCATCCGCGCCGGCGCGCAGTTCATCCACCCGCGCCTTGTCCCGCGCAGATGAGATGGCCGCTCCCTTGCGTTCGAAGGTGTCAATCTTTCCGTCCGCCGTCATGGCGGCGTTGATGAAGGTGTATGGTCTGTTCATGGCTTTGTATTTGACGCGCCGACTCCCCCCGCGTTTACCTGATTATTGGGCTCAAACGACCCCTGTCGTTGGTCTCCAAAGCCGGGAGGCTTCGGCCTCCGTTTAATACGTCCCTGAAAAATATTTCGCCGTCAGGTCGCTGATATCCACGTTCACAGTCTCGCGCAGCAGCGCAAAGAAGTCCGCTGAATTTGCCTGCCTGCGCGAGTAGCGCTCGGCATAGGTCTTCAGGAATTTTGCAAAATTTCCGTAACCCATGCGTTCGCGCACGTCATCCATAAAATGCGCGCCGTTCAAATACACGGCGTTGACATACTGGCGCTGCGAGCCGGCGCCATAGACCGGCATATCCACATAGCCGGCCGGCTTGAAATAATCCACGCGGAACTGCCACCACCACGAGATGTTGCCCGGATAATTGTTCTCATAAAAAATGCGCTCGCTGTAAATCGAGAGCGCCTCGTCCAGCCACGGCTCAAGCGCCTGGTCATTTCCCACCAGCCCAAACCACCATTGATGCGCGATCTCATGCACGCCGATGGTCGTCAGGTTGTTGCGTGAACCGCCGCCATACTGCCCGTAAAAATCAGTCGCCAGGAAGACCAGCCCGTCGTATTCCTGCCCATCGTTGATGTCTGCCTGCACCACAGCCAAAGCCTGGTACGGATACGGAGCATAATTCGACTCGAAAGTGCCGACCGCTTCAGACGCCGTGGACAGGATGCCCGCGCCGGCAGCCTGATAGCCGTCGAAATAATACGAACGGATCGGGACCGACCCGAGGCTTGTCTCTGCCACGAGAAACTCATCACTGGCCGACAGCGCCAGAGTGCGCGCGCCGTACATGCGGTAGCGTGTCCATTCGCCGTTCGGCTCGGAAGGCGCGCCGATGGCAACCGTCACATCTGAGCCGGTTTTCAAATTCAACTCGATATCGGATGAATCATAGACAAGGTGTTCTCCAAAATAAGGCGGCTCGTGCAAGACCCAACCATTAATGTACGGCACAATGAACGGATACCAATCCACAAGGTTGACTTGGTTGAAGTCGTAGCCGAACAACGAGCTTGATGATTTTGCAGGAAGGTTGAGGTTGAAATTAAGGGTCAACGTGACTGCGGAGCTCGGCTGCAAAGGCTGGGACAGGGACAATGTCAGGCGCTGGCCTTCAAGAGTGTAGGCCGTCAGCGCGGTGTTGTCCTGCGCGGCCGAATTCAAGGCAAATGTGCCGCCGTATAAATTCGGCTGGACGGAGAGCACAATGTCGGCGAGCGCCTGCCCGGTATTGTTGTAATAGCGGATGGTCTCATCCACGCTGACGGTGTGCGCCGCGAAATCGAGCGCGGCAAACAGGACGTAATTTGTGCGCGGCGCACCCGTCTCCACCAGCGGAGGGGCTGTCGGGGCGGCCGGGTCAATTGTCGGCGTGGCGGGAAGCGGGGTGAAGGTCTGCGTTGGGATTTCGGTCTGCGTTGGGATTTCGGTCGGCGGGGCAGGCGTGAAGGTCGGCACATCTGTGGCGGTCAATCCACCGGGTTGAAATGGCGTGAGAGTCGGCGAGGCGTTTGGGTCCTGCGTGACAAGGATGAATTGCGGAAAGACCGGCGCGGCAGGTGTCGGGGAAGCGCAGGCTGTGAGAAATATGAAAAGTAAAAAATAAAAGGGAGTGCGGCGCGGGCGGTGACGGGTTTTCATCAATATACGTTTTGGAAATACTGTCGGACGATGTCAGAGAAATCGGCGCTGGTGTTTTCGCGCAGGATGCGGAAGAAGTCTGCGGCGGTGACAATTTTGCCGCGGCTCTGCGCGAGGTAATCCTGCAAAAAGGCGAAGAAGGCTTCGTCTCCGATGCGCGCGCGCAAGTCTTCAAGGAAGTGCGCGCCTTTGAAATAGGCCGCGTTGGTGTAGGGGCGGAATCCCTGGCCTTCGTAAATGGGAATATCCACGAAGCCCTGCGGCTTGTAAAAATCAATGCGGTATGTCCACCACCAGCTGACAAGGTCCGGGTGGTAGGTCTCGTAATAAATCCGTTCAGAATATGCAGACAGGGCTTCGTCCACCCAGGGCTGGAGTGCCTGATCGTTGGCGATCTGTTCAAACCACCATTGATGCGAGGTCTCGTGTGCGGCGACAAAGGTCAGGTAGTTGGCAGGCGTCCCATCATACAGGCTGTAAAAGTCGCGCGGGAGGAAGAAGAACGCGGAGTATTCCATGCCGTCGTTGAAGTCGCCCATGACAAGCGAAAGCGTCTTGTGCGGATACGGCCCAAAACGCTGGCTGAAGACTTGAATGGCTTCGGCGCTGGCTTGCAGGGCGGCCTGTCCTGCCGCCTCGTTGAAGGCAAAGTAATAACTTGAAAGAGTGATATCCCCGACCTGCGAGGTGGAGACCTGAAACTCGCGGCTGGCGGAAAGGGCAAAAGTCCGCGCCGAGGTGATGGTGTAGCGGGTGGAGTCTTCGAGTTGTTCCGGCAGTCCGCTGGCAGCTACGACCGGCGCAGAGACGGGCACGGCAAACCTGAGATTTACTTCGTAGTCGGCGGCGTCGTAAACCAAATGCTCGCCGTAATACCAGGGGTCATGCAGCACCCAGCCGCCGTCAATGAACGGCACGACGAACGGATACCAGTTGGTGAGATTCAACTGGCGGCTGGTGTACCCGTAAATGCGCGGGCGTGAAATGTTCGGGTCTTCCTGCTCGGCAAACGGGAGCGCCAGTGTGAATTGCAGGTTGATGGTCAATGCGCTTTGCGGCTGGAGAAAAGAGGTCAGGGCAATATCCAACCTTTGACCCTCCAGTGAATAAGTCGTGAGCGGCGCGCCGTCAATGGAGATGCTGTTGAGGTTGAAGCTCCCAGCCCACAGGTTGGGAACGACCGCGAGCACGAGCGTGTTAAGTTGGCGGCCTGTGTTGTT
>Ga0233425_10005154_pt1 | contig 21018 bp, 18 predicted proteins | sample Watercolumn_Towu_2_FD_181712 | JGI IMG/M metagenome (GOLD analysis project Ga0233425, IMG submission 181712) | Freshwater microbial communities from Lake Towuti, South Sulawesi, Indonesia - Watercolumn_Towuti2014_140_MG | ecosystem: Environmental > Aquatic > Freshwater > Lake | place...
CCGCCGCCCACGTCGCCCGAGAACGTGGCGAGGCGCTGGCCGGGCGGGATCCTGAGATCGGTCTTCGGCACCACGATGTCCGGGCTCTTCTGGATCGTGGTGGACGGCGACGAGCTCGAGGTCGTCGTCGTGCTGCTCGACGTCGAGCTCGGCGCCATGATCGCGGCGCTCTGTTCCTTCCCAGCGTTGCCTGCCCCCGTCGAGGGCATCAGCGCGTTGATCAGGTTGACGGCCGTCTGCCGCGCCTGCTCCTTCGCTTCCTTCTCGCCGGCCGTCGCGCGCTCGCCCTGCGTCTGCAGCCCGGCGTTGATCGCGCCGACGTCGTCCTTGGTGATCGGCGCCACGCGCGGCGCGGACGAGCCCTGGATCGTCGCGCTCTGGAGCACGGTCACCGTGCGCACCGGGCCCACGGGCAGCCGGCTCGTCGGATCGAGCGCGGACGTGTCGACGGTGCCCTTGAGCACGAAGAAGTTCGTGATGGGCGGTGCGCTCGCCGTGCCGGGAACCACTTCGCTGACGACCACCGTGCCGCGCACCGCCGCGACCGCGTTCGGCGTGCGGAAGGCGATGACCTCGCCCGGCGCCATCTTGTCGCGCGCGACCGCGAGCCCGACCTTGCCGGACTCGAGGTCGATGGTGCTGCGTCCCGGCACTTCCGTGATCGTCACGTGGCTGCGCTCGCGCACGGTGATGAGGGCCTTGCCGCCGAGCAGCATCCGGACGAGCGACTTCTCCGCGGTGGTGACGCTGTCCTGGAGGAAGATCTCGTCCTTGAACTTCAGCGGCACCGGGTTCGGCAGCGCGACACGCCGGGCGGTCGCGGTGCCTTCGAGGGTCGTGATGACGCCCGCTTTGGCAGGCTGCTGCGCCACCGCGAGGCCCGGCGAAGCTAGGGTGACAACGAGGATCAGGGCAAGACAGCGGCGGTACATCCGGGCGGGCACGTTAACTAGTGTGACCACCCGGCCGGGCACACGATTGAGGAAAGCTCTTTGAATCAGTTAGTTAGGTGATCGTAAAGGCCGGCGTTCTGCGGGCGCCGGACCCCGTGAGGCTGGTAGGAAGGAAATGCCACCCGGCGAGTGTGCCACTACAGAGAAAGCTTTACCAGAGACGACTTTAGGGCGCTAGGAAGGGTTTTCAGCGCTCCTTGATCGACACGCGCCAGTGGATCCGGTCTTCTTCGGGCGGGTAATCGCCCGCGGCCTTGTGATACGCGCAACGATTGTCCCAGATCACGACGTCGCCCTTGCGCCACGCGTGTCGATACTGCGCGTCCGGCCGGATCATCCGCCCGGTGAGCTCTTCGATGATCGCGTCGCTCTCCGATTCCTCGAGCCCTTCGATGCGGAGGATCTTGCCCGGGTCGAAGTAGAGTCCCTTCCGCTTCGTTTCGGGATGCGTCCGGATGATCGGATGGCGCACCGGCGTCCACTCGCGATCTTCCTCGTTCAAGAGCTGCGTCGCCTTGCGCCGCCCGCCGTACGTGAAGAGGCCGAGCCGTCCCTCGAGGCGCTCCGTCAGGCGCGGCGGCAGCGCGTCGTACGCCGCGTACATGCTCGCGAAGTGCGTGTCGCCGCCGCGGCTCGGCACCGCGAGCGCGTAGAGCTGCGTCGCCTTGAACGGCTCCTCGTCGTACGCGCCGTCGGTGTGCCAGCCCTCGGCGCCGCGCCGGTAGATCGCCATGTCGAGCGTGCCGTCCGCCTTGAACTTGTTCACGCCGAGGAAGGTGATCTCGGGATGGTCCGGATGACGCGTGCTCTTCGACGGATGGGGGACCACGACGCCGAAGCGGCGGCTGTACCGCAGGAAGTCGTCGATCTCGAGCTGCTGGTCGGGGACGACCAGCACGTTGCCGTCGAGCCACGCCCGATACAGCGTGGCGAAGCCCGCGTCGTCGAGCTTCTTCACGTCGACGCCCCGCGCCTCGATGCCGATGTGCTCGCCGAGCCGGCGGATCTGGATCATCGCGCCGCATCCTGCGCTTCCCCGGGTGCCACGTCAAGGTAGACTCCGGCTGATGGACATCGCCGTCCCCGGCTTCCTCTACGGCACCGCGTGGAAGGAAGACCGCACCGCCGCGCTCACCGAGCTCGCGCTCCGCACGGGGTTCCGCGGGATCGACACCGCGAACCAGCGGCGTCACTACCACGAGTCCGCCGTGGGCAAGGGGCTTGCCGCGGCGTATCGCGCCGGCATCGTCACGCGCGCCGAGCTCTTCCTGCAGACGAAGTTCACGTATCGCGCGGGGCAGGATCACCGGCTGCCGTACGCCGAGGACGCGCCGCTCGCGACGCAGGTCGGGCAGTCGATGGCGAGCTCGCTCGAGCATCTCGACACCGATCACGTGGACAGCTACGTGCTCCACGGGCCCTCGTCCGGCTACGGGTGGACGGAAGACGACAGCGAGGTGTGGGCCGCGATGATCCGCGAGCGCGACGCCGGGCGCACGCGGCTGCTCGGCGTGAGCAACATCTCGCTGCGTCACCTCCAGCAGATGGAAGCGGCCGGTCTCGAGCTGCCGTCGTTCGTGCAGAGCCGCTGCTTCGCGCGCTTCGGGTGGGACTACCACGTGCGCGTCTTCTGCGACGAGCACCGGATGGTCTACCAGGGCTTCTCGCTGCTCACCGCGAATCCGGACGTGCTGCAGCATCCGCTCGTGCGCGGCATCGCGGCGCGCGCGAAGACGACCACGCCGCAGGTGATCTTCCGGTTCTCGCGGGCGATGGGGATGCTGCCGCTCACCGGGACTGCGAACGCCGAGCACATGAAGCAGGACCTCACGAGCGGCGAGATCGAGATGTCCGACGACGAGGTGCGCGCGATCGAAGCCGTCGCGGTGCGCGGGTCGTGAAGATCACGCGCGTCGCCGTCGACGTCCTGCGCGTGCCGGTCGATCGGCCGTACGTCGCGGGCGCGCGCACCGTCGACGCCAACTGGCACGTGCTGGCGCGGATCACGACGTCCGACGGCGTCGAAGGCTTCGGCTACATCGTCTATCCGCGCCCGGACCTCATGCCCGCGATCGGGCACGCCGCGCGCGAGCTCGGCGCGCAGCTCGTCGGCATGAGCGTGCTCGAGCAGGAAGCGGCCTGGGATCGGCTCGCGCGGCGCGGCGACTGGGTCGGGCCCGGCGGGCTCTTGCACGTGGCGCTCGCGCCGCTCGACATCGCGGTGTGGGACGCGGCGGGCAAGACGCTCGGCCAGCCGCTGTATCGGTTACTCGGCGGCTACCGCGATCGGCTGCCCACGTACGGCAGCGACGGGCTCTGGTACAGCCTCTCGCCCGACGAGCTCGCGGCGGCGGCGCGGCGCCACGTCGACGACGGCTTCGACGCGGTGAAGCTCAGGATCGGCAAGGAGCCGGCCGCGGAGCTCGAGGCCGAGCGCGTGCGCGCGGTGCGCGCGGCGGTCGGCCCCGACGTGCGGATCATGGTCGACGCGACCGAGAGCTGGACGCTGCGGCAGGCGCGCCGCGCGGGTCGCGTGCTGCAGGACGCGGGCATCGCGTGGCTCGAGGATCCCGTCCATCACCTCGACGTCGCGGGGCTCGCCGAGCTCAGGCGCGAGCTCTCCGTCCCGATCACGGGCGGCGAGCACCTCTATCACCTCGAGGCGTTCCGGACGCTGTTCGACGCGCGCGCGGTGGACGTCGTCATTCTCGATCTCGCGCGCGTGGGCGGGATCACGCCGTGGCGCAAGATCGCATCACTCGCGCACGCGTACCGGATCCCGGTGTGCGGGCACGTGGTGCCGGAGATCCAGGTGCACCTGCTCGCCGCGATTCCGAACAGCCACCTCGTCGAATACGTGCCGCGCTCCGCCGGCATTCTCACGGCGATGCCGCGGCGCGAGGGGCGCGATCTCGTGGCGCCGGAAGGGCCGGGCCTCGGGCTCACGCTCGACGAGACCGCCGTGCGGCGCTTCGAGGTCCCTTGACGGTCCTTCCCGCCGCGTTCCGCGTTCGGTCCTTCCGGTACCAGTGGCCGGCCGATCTGCTCACGTCGTGGGCGGCCGAGATGGAGACGCTCATCCTCGGCTGGTACGTGATGGTGAACACGGGGTCGGTCGTGATGCTGACGGCGTTCGCGTCGCTGCAGTCGCTCGGCACGCTGATGGCGCCGGTGTTCGGCGTGCTCGGCGACCGGCTCGGCGTACGCACGATGCTCTGCGTGATGCGCGCGACGTACGCGCTGCTCGCGGTGTTCGTGATGATCCCGGCCCTCGCGGGACACCTGACGCCCATGTGGGTGCTCGTGGTCGCGACGCTCGCGGGCCTGGTGCGGCCGAACGACCTCGTGATGCGCAACGCCCTCATCGGCGAGACGATCCCGCCGGCGCACCAGATGGGCGCGGTGGGGCTCTCGCGCGCGAGCCAGGATTCCGCGCGCATCGCGGGCGCGCTCGCCGGCGCCGGCCTCTCGGCGGCGCTCGGCGTGGGGCCGTCGTACGCCGCCGTCACGCTCTTCTATCTCACGAGCCTGGCGCTGACGTTCGGCGTCGCGCGCTCCCACCCGGCCCCGGATCCCACGCGCGTCGCACGCGCCGCCGCTTCATCGCCCTATAGCGACATGAAGGACGGGCTCGTCCACGTCGCGACGACGCCGGTGCTGCTCGCCACCATGCTGCTCGCGTTCATCATCAACGTGACCGCGTATCCCGTGACCAGCGGCCTGCTGCCGTACGCCGCGCGCACCATCTACATGGTCGACAGCACGGGCCTCGGCTGGCTCGTGGCGAGCTTCTCGTGCGGCGCGCTCGTGGGATCGATCGTGGTCGTGGCGAGCGGCGGCCCGCGGCAGCCGGGGCGCGCGATGATCGTCTACGCGGCGATGTGGTACGCGCTGCTGCTGGCGTTCGGCAACGCGCGGAGCTTCGGCGCGGGCGTGGTCCTGCTTCTCGTCGCGGGCTTCGTGCAGAGCATCGCGATGATCTCGCTGATGGGCACGCTGCTCGCGGCCGTGGAGGCGCGATTCCGCACGCGCGTGCTGGCCGCGCGGCAGCTCGCGGTCTACGGGATGCCGATCGGGCTGATGGCGATCGGCGGGTTGATCGAGCGCGTGGGCTACGCGATGACGGTCAGCGCGTGCTGCGTCACCGGCCTCGCCGTCACGCTCGCGATCGGCGTCCGGTGGCGCGGCAGCGTGGCCCCCGCGCGGGTGGTGCTCACGCCGTCAAGGTCTCGAACGCTCTGACCTGCTCGCGGATCACGTCGAGGCTCGCGCGCCAGAAGGCCTCCGCGCGCACGTCGATCCCGAACCGGCTCGCCAGCTCGGCCGCGCTCTCGAGACCCGTGGAGGCGAGCAGGTCGTCGTAGCCCGCGCGGAACGACTGCGGATCCTTCCGGTAGTGCGCGTACAGGCCGAGGCCGAACAGGAGCCCGAAGGTGTAGGGCCAGTTGTAGAACGAGCGCGCGGCGGAGTAGTAGTGCGGCTTCATCGCCCACATGTACGGATGCAGCGTCGCGGGGTCGAGCCCGTCGCCGTACGTCTCGCGCTGCGCCTCGAGCATGAGCGCGTTGAGCTCGCCGACGGAGAGATCGCGGCGCGCCCGCCGCTCGAAGACGCGCGACTCGAAGAGGAAGCGCGCGTGGATGTCGACGACGACCTGGCAGGCGCCCTCGAGCTGGTGCTCGAGGATCGCCAGCTTGTCGGCGGCGGAGCCCGTCTGGATCGCGGCGTTGGCGACGATCGTCTCGCAGAAGATGCTCGCGGTCTCCGCGAGCGCCATCGGCGTGTCGCGCTGCATCGGCGTGCGGGCGGCGAGCTTCGTGTTGTGGTACGCGTGGCCGAGCTCGTGCGCGAGCGTGCTGACGCTGCTGAAGCTCCCGCCGTAGTTCACGAACACGCGCGACTCGTCGCCGCGCACGCCCATGCAGAACCCGCCGTCGCGCTTGCCCTCGCGCGGCTCCGCGTCGATCCAGCGGTCGCGGAACGCGCGGCGCGGGAGATCCGCGAGCGTTCCGGAGTACGTCCCGAACTGCTCGACGATGAACGCCGCCGCGTCGTCGAACGGCCACGCGCGAACGCTCTCGCCACCGACCGGTGCGAACATGTCGTACCAGGGCAGGGACGTCTTGCCGAGCAGGCGCGCCTTCGCGCGGAGATAGCGCCGGAAATCGGGGAACGACTCGCGACAGGCGGCGTGCATCGCATCCAGCGTCGTGCGGTCGGTGTTGTTGGCGAAGAGCGCCGGCGCCAGGTCGTCGGGCCAGCCGCGCCGCTGGTTCAGCGTGCGCACCTCGCCCTTGATGCCGTTGAGCGCCGCCGCGAGCGGGACGGCCGCGCGCTCCCAGCCCTTCAGCTCCGCTTCGTACGCCGCCTTGCGCACCTCCGCGCTCGGGTCGTGGGCGAGCGCGCGCACCGCGCTCATCGGGAGCGGGGCCGGCCGGTCTTCGACCTGCACGACGAGCTGCGACGACACGTTGCCGTGGAGCCGGCCCCACGCGATGCCGCCGGCGGGGCCGAGCGCCGCCGCGAGGTCTTCCTCGGCCTCCGACATGAGATGGCGCGCGGCTTCCGCGGTCTTGCGCAGGGGAAAGGCGTGCGCGCGCGCGACCGCGGACTGCTTCACGAGCGCCTCCACGTCGAGCGATCCGATCCACGCCGCGAAGCGCGTGCCGAGCTTGCGCAGCTCGACGAGGTGCTGCTGCAGCTCGCTCTCGCGCGCCTGCGCGGTCTCGTCGCGCGAGTTCGTCGACACGAAGGCGGCGATGTAGGCGCCGATCGTGCGCAGCTCCTCTCCGAGCGCGTTCTGCCCGGTCACCAGCGCGTCGAAGTCGGCCGCGAGGCGCGCGTCGATCGCGGCGCCGGGGCGGGCGCGCACGCCGAGCCGGTCGTACTCCGCGCGGAGCGCGCCGATCCGCGCGACGACCCCCTCGAAGGCGGCGCGGAACGCGTCGCTCTCGAGCGCGGGGTAGATGCGGGACATGTCCCAGCGAGGGAGCGTCGTGGTCGCCATGAGGCCGATTTGAGCACGCTTTCCTTCGCCCCGCGAGTGCGCTATCCTCGGGGCGTGCCGAATACAGAACGCTATTCCAAACACAGAACGACCTCGGCCGGGCACCGCGCGGCCAACCGCGTCGTCGACATCCTGGAGCTGCTCGCGAAGAGCCCCGACGGGCTCGCGCTGCGCGACGTGAGCGCGCAGCTCGAGGCGCCGAAGAGCAGCTTGCTGCCCCTGCTCCGCGCGCTGACCGCGCGCGGCTATCTCGTGCAGGGCCGGGCGGGCGAGTACCGGCTCGGGCCGGGCGCGGTCGAGCTCGGCGCGGCGACGCCGGGCCAGCGCGAGCTGGTGGAGATCGCGCGGCCCGCGGCCGTCGAGCTCATGCGGCGCACGGGCGAGACCGTGTTCATCGGCACGCTGTCGAGCGACCGGCGCTCGATCGTGTACGTCGACCGCGTGGAGAGCGACCACGTGATCCGCTACGCCGCCGGCGTCGGCGACCGCCGGCCGCTGCACGCGACCTCCAGCGGGAAGGCGATCCTCGCGTTCCTGCCCGAGGAGGAGCGTGAGGAGATCCTGCGCGCGGTCTCGCTGTCGCGCCACACCGAGCGCACGGTGACGAGCCTCGCCGCGCTGCGCGCGTCGCTCGACGACGCCCGCCGCACGGGCGTCTGCGTCACCATCGACGAGCTCGTGGCCGGCGCGTCCGGCATCGCGGCGCCCGTGTTCGACCGCTTCGGCCGCGTCGCGGGCACGTGCGCCATCGGCGGCCCGACGGAGCGCGTGAAGCCTCGACTGAAGATGCTCGCCGGCGAAGTGAAGGCCACCGCGCGCGGGCTCTCGGCCCGGCTCGGACATCGCGTGGAGCGAAAAACGGGGAGGAGCACATGAAGGTCGGCGTGGCGCTGAACATGCTGCAGAAGGAAGGACGCTCCGACGCCGAGGTCTTCGCCGAGCACATGGCGCTCGGCGACCTGGCGGAGCCGCTCGGCTTCGACTCGCTCTTCGCGCTCGAGCACCACTTCACGGGCTACGCGATGTCGCCGTCGCCGGCGCAGCTCCTGAGCTACTACGCGGGGCGCACGAGGCGGATCACGCTCGGCACCGCGGTGATCGTGCTCCCGTGGCACGAGCCGATTCGCGTGGCCGAGCAGATCGCGCTGCTGGACGTGATGTCGGGCGGGCGCTGCCTCTTCGGGTTCGGGCGCGGCGCCGCGAGCGTGGAGTACGCGGGCTTCCGCGTCCCGATGGAGGAAGCGCGGGCCCGCTTCGTCGAGTCCGCGAAGATCGTGGTCACCGCGCTCACGAACGACTCGTTCGAGTGGGACGGCGAGTTCTTCAAGATCCCGCGCACCTCGATCCGGCCGCGCCCGATCTCGCACCCGGAGCGGCGGTTCTACGCCTCGTCGGTGAGTCCGGAATCCGCGGAGATCATGGCGAAGCTCGGCTTCGGCGTGCTCGTGATCATGCAGAACGAGTGGCCGAAGGCGGCGCAGGACATCCAGCGCTACCAGGAGCTCTCGCTGAGCGTGGGGCACCAGCCGCGCCCGCCGATCATCCTCACCAACGTGTCGTGCGCGGAGAGCCGCGAGGAGGCGCACGAGCGCGCGACGACCTACCTCGCGCGGAAGTGGGACTCGATCGACACGCACTACCACTTTTCGGACGGGCACCTCGCCACCGTGAAGGGCTACGAGTTCTACGGCGGGATGGCGAAGACGTACTCGAAGATGAAGGACGAGGGCTACCGCAAGAAGGCCACGGAGTTCTACGTCAAGATCCAGGTGACCGGCACGCCCGACGACTGCATCCAGCAGGTGGCCGAGCTCAGACGGCTCACCGGCCTCGACCATCTCGTCACCGAGTTCGGCTTCGGCGGCATGCCGCACGAGCAGGCCGAGCTCAACATGCGCCTCTTCGCGGACCGCGTGGTGCCGGTGCTGCAGCGCGACGCCGCGTTCGCGGCCGCGCCGCCGGCGGCCGGCGACCCGATCGCGACGCCCATGAGCACGACCGGAATCTTCGCGCCCGCGTAGAGGACGCCGCGGAGCGCTTCGGGGAGGAGACATCGATGGAGTTCGGCATCCTGTTCACGTCGCACCCCAACCACGTCACCGAGCCGTATCCGCACCAGGACGTGCACGCGCGCGTGACGGCGGAGATCGAGGGCGCGGAGAAGCTCGGGTACGACACCGCGTGGGTGGCGGAGCATCACTTCTCGAACCAGTACGGGATCATGCCCGACGTCTTCACGTACCTCGGCTATCTCGCCGCGCGGACGTCGCGCATCAGGCTCGGCACCGCGGTGGTGACGCTGCCGCTCTACGATCCAATCCGCGTCGTCGAGAACATGGCGTTCGTCGACATCCTCTCGAACGGGCGCGTCATGCTCGGGCTCGGCTCGGGCTACCGGCCGTACGAGTTCGACGGCTTCGGCCGTGACTTCGACAGCCGGCGCGACGTGCAGGAAGAGGCGATCGACCTGATCCTCGAGCTCCTGCACACCCGGCGCGTGAGTCACAAGGGTGCCCACTTCCGCTCGACGATCGAGGGCGACTTCGAGATCTTCCCGGTAAGCCGGCAAGCGCCGCACCCGCCGCTCTTCATGGCCGCCGGCACCGAGCGCTCGATGGCGTACGCGGCGCGCCACGGCTTCGGGCTGATGCTGTCGACGCTGCCGTCGTTCGACACGCTCGCGAAGCAGATCGGCTTCTATCGCCGCCACTGCATCGAGGCGCCCGCGCACCTGGCGCGCAACGCGGCGCACACGAAAGTGGACGTCGCGCGCTGGGTCTACGTCGCCGACACGGACGCGCAGGCGAAGGCCGACAGCGCCGAGGGCATCATTCGCCACCTGACGCACTTCATGAGCGGCGCCACGGCGGGATATCTCGGCAACGTCTCCGAGAAGGACCGCGGGGTGAAGCTCGACTACGACGAGCTAACGGCGACCACGCTGCTGCACGGCTCGCCGGAGACGGTCACGCGCCGCCTGCGCGAGCTGCGCGACACGACCGGCCTCACGTCGCTGCTGCTCCACTATCCGCCGTACTACGGGCACGAAAAGGCGATGCGCTCGCTGAAGCTCTTCGCCGAGCGCGTGATGCCTTCGTTCCGCGGGGCGTGACTCCCGTCGACCGCAACGCTTACGCGGACGGCGTCGACGAGCGGGGCGCTTACGCGGACGACGGCGGCGAACGGGGCGCGGTGGGCGATGGCTCGGAAGTCGGACTGCGAGGTCGCGAAGCGGCCTCGTGTCCTCCACTCGCCCCTGCCCACCGCGCCCCGCTCGCCGCCGCCGTCCGCACAACCGTTGTCGGCGATGGCAGGACCGCTCGCGGCCCGGCGCCCTCGTGGAGGAGCCGCGGGGCGACGTCGGTTGTCGTCACGACCTTCGTCACGCTCGGGCTCAACTACGGGTTCTGGTACGCCTACTCCGTCTTCCTCGTCGCATTCCTGCGTGAGTTCGGATGGAGCCGCTCCGTCGTTGCCGGCGCGTTTTCCATTCTCGTCGTCGTCCACGGGGTGTCCGGCCCGGCCCTCGGGTGGCTCGTCGAGCGATTCGGGCCGCGCCCGGTCATCGCGAGCGGCGGCGCGCTGCTCTCCGTCTCGCTGCTCATGGCCGCGCACCTCAGCGCGGTGTGGCACCTCTATCTCGTGATCGGGATCCTGGCGGCGCTCGGCATCAGCGCCGCGGGGTGGGTGCCGGCGGTGGTCCTGATCCGCTCGTGGTTTCCGACGCACGTGGGCACCGCGCTCGGGATCTCGTCGGCCGGCATCGGCGTCGGGATCTTCGCGCTCGTGCCGTTCACCCAGCTCATGATCGATTCGCTCGGATGGCGCTGGGCGCTGCGCGTGCTCGCCGTCATGGTGGCGGCGTGGATCATTCCCGCTGCGCTGCTGCTGGTGCGCAATGCGCCCCCGCGCGCGGCGGCGCCGTCCACGATCGCGGCGGCGCCCGCGCGTCCGCACTGGACCGTGCGGACCGTGCTGCGCTCGTGGAAGTTCTGGACCACGGGCGTCGTGTTCTTCGCCGGGAGCGTCGCGACGCAGATGCTGCTCGTCCATCAGGTCGCGTACCTCGTCGATCACGGCGTGTCCGCGCTCGTCGGCGCCACGCTCGTCGGCGTCGTCGGGATCGCGAGCATCGGCGGCAAGACGGGGTGGGGGACGCTGTCGGATCGCGTGGGGCGCGAGCCCACGTACAGTCTCGCGTTCGGCTGCGTCGCGCTCAGCGTGGCGTGCCTCGCGCTCGCCGGCGCGTATCCGCGCACGCCGCTGCCGTACGTGTACGCGCTGCTCATCGGCGTCGGCTACGCGGTCACGGCACCGCTCACGCCCGCGATCGCGAGCGACCTCTTCGGCGGTCCGCGCTTTCCGCGCATCTTCGGGCTGCTCCACCTGATGAACTCGCTCGGTGGCGCCGCCGGCCCGTGGATCGCCGGCTGGCTCTTCGATCGCACCGGCAGCTACGCGCTCGCGCTGCCGCTCGCGGCCGGCATGGCGCTGCTCGCGCCCGCGCTGCTCTGGGTGGTGGCACCGCGCCGTCTGAACCCCGCGCCGCGTTGAACACGGGGGGCGCCGCGGCGTCAGCGGCGCTCGACCGGCGTCAATCCCGTCTTGGCGTACTTGAGATCGCGATAGTTGCCGGATAGAACCGGCGGATGCTTCGCCGGACCCTGCGACGGCAGGCACTCGATCAGCACGTCGTAGTTCGGGTGATTGAAGAACGCGATCGAGAGGCGCGCGCCGTGCGCGCCGCCGGCGACCGGCGGATTGACGACGCGATGCATGGTCGAGAGCCAGCGATCGTTCGTCCAGCGCATCAGCAGATCGCCGATGTTGACGACGAACGTGTGCGGGCTCGTCGCCACGTCGATCCAGTCACCGCCGCGCGTGAGCGCTTGCAGGCCGCCCGCCACGTCCTCGCCGCTGAGGATCGTAAACCCGCCGTAGTCCGTGTGCGTGCTCGCGCGGAGCTGTCCGGGCCGTGGCGCGACGGGCTGCGCGGGATAGTAGTTGAGGCGCATCGTGCCGATCGAGCGATCGACCTTGTCGTCGAAGAAGGTCTCGTCCACCTCGAGCGCGACGGCGGCGAGGCGCATCAGGAAGCGCAGCAGGTCGCTCATCGTCCGGTAGTACGTGGTCGCGACATCAGCGAACTCCGCCGGCGCGGCGGGCCACAGGTTCGGCTCGAAGTGCCGGCGTCCGAGCGCGCTCGTGTAGTAGGGGTCGCCGGTCGTGTCGACGGGGCCGACGTGGAAGAACTCCTTCAGATCCGGCGGCGCGGGCGCGGGGGCGTCGAGCGAGGCAGAGAGCGTCTCGCCGCCGACGGGATGGTAGCCGCGGTTCGTGCCGGCGATTGGATGGCGCGCGCGGAGCTTCTCGGCGAGCGGCAGCGCGAAGAACGCGTGCGCGGCGCCGCGCAGCTCGTCGACCACGGGTTTCGGCACGCCGTGGCCGGTGATCGCGAAGAAGCCGATCGTGCGGCACGCCTCGTCGATCGCGCGCGCCACGTGCGCGCGGCCCGCGCGTCCGCCCTCGCGCGCGGGCGCCAGGTCGATCAGCGGGACGCCGGCGCTCACAGCGTGCCGGCCCTCACAGCGTGGAGAAGACCGAGCCGCCGTCGACGACGAGCGTCTGGCCGCTCATGAACGCGCTGTCGTCGGAGGCGAGGAACACCACCGCGCCTTCGACGTCCTCGGGGAACGCCTCGCGCTTGAGCGAGCGCGCCCGCATGATCGCGTCGAGCTGGAAGTCGGTGATGGCCGGGTTCGCCTGCACGGTGTCGCTCAGGATCAGGCCGGGCGCGACGGCGTTGACCGTGATGCCGTCGGGGCCGAGCTCGCGCGCGAGCGCCCGCGTCATCGCGACCACCGCGCCCTTCGACGTCACGTAGTGCAGCAGCATCGCGGTGCCCTTCGCGACGATCGCGGAGGCGACGTTGACGATCCGGCCGCCGCGCTGCGCGCGCATGACCGGCACGACCGCGCGCGCGCAGTTCCACACGCCCTTGACGTTGACCGCCATCACCCGATCCCACTCGGCCTCCGGGATGTCCTCGAAGCGCTGGGGCTTGAGCGTGGCGAAGACGGCGGCGTTGTTCACGAGCACGTCGACGCGGCCGAAGTGCCCCACCGCCGCGTCGACCATCGCGCGCACGGCGCCCGCGTCGGCGACGTCCGCGCGCACGGCCAGCACGCGATCCGGCACGCCGAGCTTCTCCGCCGCCGGCACGGGATCGATCACGTCGGTGACGACCACGCGCGCGCCCTCGGCGAGAAAGCGGCGCGCGTACGAGAGACCGATGCCGGCGGCGGCGCCGGTGACGATGGCGACCTTGTCGGTGAGGCGCATATGGGGTGGAGAATACGGTACGCTGTCGCCATCGTGAAGATCTACGGATTCGACCTCGTGCCGTGGCCCCACCTCGCGGAGGCGTCGTACTACCCTGACTCGAACGCGCTCTTCGACCCGGAGCGCGGGCATCAGGTGTACACCGAGCATCTCGACCAGATGGCGCTCTACGAGCAGTACGGGTTCGACGCGATCTGCATCAACGAGCACCACGCGAAGCCGTACGGGCTGATGCCGTCGCCGAACATCGTCGCCGCCGCGCTGACCCAGCGGACGCGGCGGATCACCATCGGCATCCTCGGCAACCTGCCGGCGCTCCACGCGAACCCGGTGCGGCTCGCGGAAGAGGTCGCGATGCTCGACGTGATGTCGGGCGGCCGGATCATCTCCGGCTTCGTGCGCGGCGTGCCGCAGGAGTACCTCGCGCTCAGCGCCCCGCTCGACGACGCGCGCGACCGGATGCGCGAAGCCTGGGATCTCGTGGTCAAGGCGTGGACGGCGCGCGAGCCGTTCGAGTGGCGCGGCAAGTACTTCAACTACGACCGCGTCTCGATCTGGCCGCGGCCGCTGCAGCAGCCGCACCCGCCGATCGTGCTGCCCGCGGACAGCGACGAAGGGCTGGAGACGGCGGCGCGCCGCCGCGTGCCGACGGGCGCCGCGTACCGCTCGGTCGCGCGGAGCAAGAACATCTTCGATCGCTATCGCAACTTCGCCGCGTCGCACGGCTGGACGCCGGCGCCGTCGGACTGTCACGTGCTCCGCCACGTCTACGTCGGCGAGACGAGCGCGAAGGCGCGTGAAGAAGCGGAGCCGCACCTCGATTACTTCTGGCAGAAGCTGCTCAGCTATCACCGCGGCTCGATGAAGCTCCTCGGCGGCCAGGTCCCGCAGGGACCGCCCGGCGTCGGGCGCGGCGCGGAGACGGTGCCGTTCTACGAGTTCGACTTCGACCTCACGCAGAAGGAAGGCATCACGATCGTGGGCGACGCGGAGGAAGTGGCGGCGAAGATCACCGCGCAGATGGCGGAGATGGGCGCCGGCGTGCTGATGGGCCTCTTCCAGTTCGGCTCGATGCCGCACGCGCTCGCGGTGAAGAACATCGAGCGCTTCGCGTCGCAGGTTCTCCCGAAGCTCCCGCGAGGCTGAGCCCGCGCGGAATCAGACCCAGTTCTCGGTCGCGAGCCCCGGGATACGCGTGCGCCGCGACGAGGGCGCCAGCGTGCTTACTTCTTCGGCGGCTTCCAGAACTGGTCGATGTCGTGCACCACGTCGAAGACCGTGTGCTGGAGCTTGCCGCCGACCTTCTCCACGCGGCGGAGGTACGTCGGGATGATCGCGTTCTGCTTGTCGTCGAAGCGGAACGGGCCGCCCGGCGCCTCGAACTTCACCTTGCGGAGCGCGTCGAGGAACTTCGCCTGGTCCTCGACGTTGCCGCCGACAGCCTTCAGCGCCTCGCCCACGGCGCGCGCGGCCAGGTAGCCGAGGTGGTTGTTGTAGACCGGCTCCTTCTTGAACTTCTTCGTGAACGCCTGGACGAAGCGCTTGTTCTCGGCGGTGTCGATCGTGGACCCGTACGACATCCAGTTGACGATGCCGAGCGCCGCGTCGCCCACCGACTTCAAGTACACCTCGTTCACCGTCTCGCCGAGCGCGAGCATCGGCTTCTTGTCCTTGAGGCCGTACTCCTGCCACGCCTTGACCCACTGCGGTGCGCTCGGGCCCCAGAGGATCGCGACGACCGCGTCGTACTCGCCGAGCTTGTTCTGCACGCGGGCGATGTACGGCGCCACGTCCATCGCGCCGAGCGGCATCAGCACCTTGTCGGCCGACTGCCCGCCGCTCTCGGTGAACGCCTTGATGAACCCGTCGACCTGCTCCTGGCCGGCGACGTAGTCGAGGCCGACGACCGCGATCTTCTTGTGACCGAGCTTCGCCGCGACGTACCAGCCACCGCCGGCCTCCTGCTGGTAGCTCGACATCGCGCTGCGGAAGATCGTCGGGCTCGCCTTCTCGTTCGTCAGCGCGTTGGCGGTCGCCTGCGTGATGATCAGCGGGACCTTCCTGTCGTGCATGTAGTCGCGGATCGCGACGCCCGTCGCGCTCGAGACCGGCCCCAGGATCATGTGCACCTTGTCGCTCTCGACCAGCTTCTGCGTCTTCGTCAGCGCGACGTCCGGCTTGCCGACCTCGTCCTCGACGAGCAGGCGCACCGGGCGGCCGGCCACCTGGTTCCCCATCTCGTCTTCCCAGTAGTACTTGATGCCCTCGTTGATCTCGCTGCCGTTGACGGCGAGGGGGCCGGTGATCGCGTTGAGCACGCCGATCCGGACGGGCTCGCGCGCGCCCTGCGCGATCGCCGTGAGGGGCGCGACGACCGCGAGGACCGCCAGCGTGACGAAGGCTCGTGTCTTCATGACCGTTCCTCCTGGGTGTCAGCGAGTGCCGGGATCATACGCCGAGATAGATCTCCGCGACGCGGCGGTCGCGACGGATCTCGTCGCGCGTGCCGTCGGCGATCACGGCGCCCTGGTGCAGGACGGTGACGCGGTCGGCGAGCGTGAGCGCGACGTCCATGTCGTGCTCGATCAGCAGCACGGTGACGTCGCGCGGGAAGCGCGCGACGGTCGCCACGACCGCGGACGTCTCCGCGGCCGAGAGCCCGGCCGTCGGCTCGTCGAGCAGCAGCACTTTCGGGCGCCCGGCGAGCGCCAGCAGCAGCTCGACCTGCCGCTGCTCGCCGTACGAGAGCTCGCGCGTCGTCACGTCGCGCCGGTCGTCCAGCTTCCACTCGGCGAGCAGTGCGTCCGCGCGATCGGAGAGATGACGGTACGCGCGGCGCCGCTTCAGCAGCGAGAACCGCGCGGCGTCCGCGCCCTGAACCGCGAGCAGCACGCTCTCGCGCACGGTGAGCTTCGGGAACAGCGTGGTGATCTGAAACGTGCGCCCGAGCCCGAGCCGCGCGCGACGGAACGGCGGCAACGCGGTGACGTCGTCGCCGAAGAGGCGGATCGTTCCGGAAAGCGGCGCGAACAATCCGGTGACGAGGTTGAACAGCGTGGTCTTGCCCGCGCCGTTCGGGCCGAGGATCACACGCCGCTCGCCCTCGGCGATCGCCAGCGTGACGTGGTCCACGGCGCGCAGCCCGCCGAAGTCGTGGCACAGCCGCTCGACGCTCAGCGCGTTGACGGATCCCGGCGCGCTCACCGCGTCGCGCCGGCGCGCCGCCGCTGCGCGAGCCCGAGGAGCCCGTCGGGCGCGAACAGCGTCACGCCGACGTAGATGAGGCCGAGGACGAGCACCCAGCGCTCCGTGTACGCGCCGACCGTGCTCTCGAGCCCGACGATGACCGCGCTGCCGATCGCGGGGCCCAGCAGCGTGCCGGCGCCGCCGAGGATCACCATGATCAGCGCCATCGCCGAGAACACCACGCTGAGATACGCGGGGCTCACGAAGCCGGTGAAGAACACGAACGCGATCCCGGCCACGCCCGCGAGCGCGCCGGCCAGCACGAACGCGACGTACCTGTGCGCCCACACGTGATAGCCGAGCACCTCCATGCGCCGCTCGTTCTCGCGGATGCCGACGAGCGCGCGGCCGAACGGCGAGTGGGCGACGAGCCGGAGGAACGCGGTCGCGAGCGCGAACACGACGAGCGCGAAGTAGTAGAAGCGCGTGGCGCCCGCGAGGCTCCACGGCAGTCCGGCCGCAGGCCGCGAAATCCCGGGCAGCCCGTCGTCACCGCCCGTGAAGGATTTCCAGCCGAACGCGATGCCCCACACGACCTGGGCGAGCGCCAGCGTGATCATCAGCAGATACGCGCCGCGCGTGCGGAGCGCGAGCAGGCCGAAGACCGCCGCCGTGATCGCCGCCGCGGCGAGTGCCGCGCCCGCGTCGAGCCAGAAGTTGTCGACGCCGCGCCGCGCGAGCAGGCCCGCCGTGTACGCCGCCATCCCGAAGTACGCCGCGTGGCCGAGCGACGGCATCCCGCCGTAGCCGAGGATCAGGTTGAGGCTCATCGCGAACACCGCGAGGATCAGCATCTTCGTCAGCAGGCCGAGCTGGTACGAGCTGAGCGCGAGCGGTGCCAGCGCGAGCGCGGCGGCGCCGGCGGCCGGCAGCGCTTTCATCGGCGCGCCGTCATCGCGTGCCGAAGAGGCCGGTCGGCCGGAGCGCGAGGATCACGGCCATCGGCGCGAAGATCGTGAAGTACGCGAGCTCGGGAAAGAGCGCCTTGCCGAAGTTGTCGAGGCAGCCGACGAGCACGCCGCCCACGAACGCGCCCTTCAGGCTGCCGAGCCCGCCGACGATCACGACGACGAACGCGAGCAGCAGCACCTCGAAGTCCGCGCCCGGATACACCCCGAGCACGGGGCCGGCCATGATTCCGCCGAGCGCGGCGAGCCCGGCACCGAACGCGAACACCGCGGTGCTCAGGCGCGAGACGTTGATGCCGGTGGACTCGGCGATCTCGGCGTCGTCGATCGCCGCGCGCACCATCGCGCCGAGGCGCGTGCGCTCCTGCAGGAACCACAGCGCGACGCCGACCGCGAGCCCGACCACGATCAGGAAGAGCCGGTACGTCGGAAACGTGATCGGCCCCAGACGCACGGACGCGGCCAGCGCCGGCGGCTTCGGCAGCGACTGCGGCGTGCCGCCCCAGATCCACAGCGCGACGTCGCCGAGGATCAGCAGGAAGCCGAACGTCATCAGCGCCTGCGGCAGCTCGTCGTGCTGCGGCAGCCGCCGCAGGAACGCGCGCTCCATCAAGACGCCGACCGCGATGACCACCGCGAGGCCGGCGAGGGCGCCGAGGGCGAGGCTGCCCGTGCTCTCGACGCCCGACAGCGCGACGTAGGCGCCGAGCAGGTAGTAGCCGCCGTGCGCGAGATTCAGGATGCGCATGAGGCCGAAGATCAGCGAGAGCCCGGCGGCGAGGAGGAACAGCAACATCCCGAACGACAGCCCGTTGAGGAGCTGGAAGAGCCAGAAGCTCAATGAGCTATTGAGGACGGATTTTGAACATGGGGGCCCCGCATCACAGGACCCCCAACCCCCCTTTGACCTGATGCTTCTGCACCGCCGGGAGCACCTCCGCCGCGAAGCGGCGGATCTGGTTCATGAAGAGGTCGTGCGGCATCGCGCCCTGGTTGAACTGGATGAGCAGCACGTTCGACCCGAGCGCTTCGCCGAGCCCGATGAGCTGATCGCGCACTTCCGCCGGCGAGCCCCAGCAGAGGCGCTCGTTCTTCCGCACGTCGTCCATCGTCATCTGCCGAAAGCCCTGCAGCGATTTCAGGAACGCGTCGCGATTTTCCGGACGCAGCCAGCCGAGGCCCTCTTCGCGCACGTAGCCGCCCTGGCGCTGGCCCGCGACGTTGAAGAGGTTGCCGTGGCTGAAGAGCGTGTGGAAGAAGTAGAGCTGGTATTTCCCGGCTTCCTGCAGCGCGTGCTCGCGGCTGTCGGCCACGTACACGCTGGCGCCGGCGACGACGTGATCGGGCGTGATCTGACGACCGTTCTTCGCGAGGCACTCCGCGTAGTAGCGCACCATGTCCTGGCGCGCGCCGAGCGTGGCCACCGCGCCCGGCGTGATCGGCGCGTTCTCGCGCGCCGCCCACTCGAGCGTCTCGGCGCTCGTCGTCACCGGCACCCAGATCGGCGGGTGCGGCTGCTGCACGGGGCGCGGCCAGATCGCGACGTCCCGGTACGTCCAGAACTTGCCCTCGTACGAGAACGCTTCTTCCGTCCACGCGCGCTTGATGATCTCCCACGCTTCCTCGAACCGCGCGCGCGAGTCGGCGAGATTGACGTTGTACGCCTTGTACTCGCGCGGGATGCCGCGCGCGAAGCCGCTGATCAAGCGCCCGCCCGTGAGCCCGTCGAGCATCGCCAGCTCTTCCGCGAGCCGGAGCGGCTCGTGGATCGGCAGCAGGTTGCCGTAGATGAGGATCTTCATCCGCTTGAGCCGCTGCGACGCCGCCGCGGCCATGAGGTTCGGCGACGTCATGAGCCCGTACGGCGACGTGTGGTGCTCGTTGAAGCCGATGCCTTCGAAGCCGGCCTCTTCCATCAACGCCCACGCGTCGAGGTGCTCGCGGTAGTTGCTCACCGCGAGCTCGGGCCTGAAGTGCTTCTTGGGCAGCGGGTACGGCAGCTCGCCGTCCACCTTCAGATGGTCGAGGTGCTCGGGATACGGCAGCAGATCGAAGCCGAAGATTCGCATGGCGGCGATTATAACGGCCGCGCGATGACGCTTCGTCTCAAGCGTGCGAGCGGCAAGAGCCGGCTGGGGTCCCGGAAGGGACGCCCAGCGCCCGTGGTCGCGCGCGCGGACGGAGCAACGTAACCCCAGCTCGACGTCGTCCCAGGACTTTCAAGGCCCGCGACCATCCGGTCGCGGGCCTTTTTTGCTTTCGGGACACGTCGACGAAGAGGAGAGAGCCATGGCGCTGTCAGGGATCTGGCTGCCGATCGTCACGCCGTTCGTGGACGGGGCCGTCGACTTCCGGAGCTACGAGCGGATGCTCGCGCACTACCTCGCGAAGGGCGTGGGCGGAGTGTTCCCGCTCGGCACGACGGGCGAGGGACCGACGCTCGACGAGGACGAGATGGAGGCGATCGTCGATCGTACCGTCACGATCGTCGCGGGGCGCGTGCCGGTCTTCGTCGGCATCGGCAGCAACGCGACCGCCAAGGTCGTGAAGACGGTGAAGCGGCTGGAGCGCTATGCGTTCCCGGGGATCGTGTCGGTGTGCCCCTACTACAACCGTCCGAGCCAGGACGGCATGCGCGAGCACTTCACGCGCATCGCGGAGGCGACCGCCAAGCAGATCCTGATCTACAACATTCCGTACCGCACGAGCGTGAACCTCCTCAACGACACGCTGCTGCGCCTCGCGGAGCTGCCGAACATCGCCGGCGTGAAGGATTCGTCGGGCAACCTCTCGCAGTCGCTGGATCTCTTGCGTCTTCGTCCCGCCGGCTTCTCGGTGCTGACCGGCGACGACCCGATGCTCTACACGATGCTCGCGCACGGCGGCGACGGCGGCATTCTCGCGTCGTCGCACGTGGAGACCGAGCGCTTCATTCGGGTGTACGAGCGCATGGTCGCCAACGATCATCGCGGCGCGCGGGCCGAGTGGGCGCGATTGGAGACACTCGTTCCGCTGCTCTTCAGGGAAGCGAACCCGATGCCGATCAAGCACTGTCTGTGGCGGGAAGGTTTGATCGCGTCGCCCGAGTGTCGACTTCCGCTGACGCGCGTCTCGCCGGCGCTCGCCGACGAGCTCGATCGCGCGATGAAGGATGGCCCTGCTTTACACTGATCGGCATGCAGACGTGGCTGCGCTGGATCGTCGCCGTCATCGCGCTCGCCGTCGTCCCTGCGATCGCGCAGGAGGCGCCGCGCTCGCCGACGCCGCGCGACAGCCGCTTGCCCGCGAAGCAGGTCGACGTCGCGAAAGGTCTCGAGCATCCGTGGGGGCTCGCGTTTCTTCCGGACGGGCGCATGCTCGTGACCGAGCGCCCCGGTCGTCTGCGGCTCGTCTCGCGCACGGGTGCGCTCTCGGAGCCGCTGAGCGGCGTGCCGAAGGTGCGCGCGGGCGGGCAGGGTGGACTGCTCGACGTCGCGCTGAGTCCCGGCTTCGCGAGCGATCGTCTCGTCTATCTCTCGTTCGCGGAGAGCGGCGACGGGGGGGCGGGCACGGCGGTCGCGCG
>Ga0233425_10005155_pt1 | contig 21007 bp, 19 predicted proteins | sample Watercolumn_Towu_2_FD_181712 | JGI IMG/M metagenome (GOLD analysis project Ga0233425, IMG submission 181712) | Freshwater microbial communities from Lake Towuti, South Sulawesi, Indonesia - Watercolumn_Towuti2014_140_MG | ecosystem: Environmental > Aquatic > Freshwater > Lake | place...
TTGTTTTCGCATCCGGCAAGCATGCCAAGTTTTCGGGAGATTGAAAAGAGCATCACCTCAAGCATCGTCGCTGTGCCTCAGATAACGCGAGGGGGAAAATACCCACTCACTTTCACGAAGAGCCCTTCTTCAAGATGTGTGTCGAGAAAAGAGTCTGAGGGAAGAGAGGTCAAGCCGAGTTGGTAGGTATGGGAAGGGAGTAGGGTGTGGCCAAGAAAGCGTTGATCACAGGCATTACAGGGCAGGATGGATCGTATCTCGCGGAGCTGCTTCTGAATAAGGGTTATGAAGTCTACGGCATCATTCGACGCTCCAGTTCGTTTAATACAGGCCGGATCGACTCTTTGTACCAAGACCCGCATTTACCCAATGTGCGGTTGCGACTTGTCTACGGGGATTTGAACGATGCCAGTTCGCTCAACACCATTCTCCGAACGATACAGCCCGACGAGATCTACAACCTAGGGGCTCAGAGCCATGTGCGGGTCAGTTTTGATATTCCTGAATATACGGCGGAGGTGACCGGCGTTGGGACGATTCGCTTGCTTGAGGCCATCCGAGAATCAGGGCAGAAGCCGAAATTCTATCAGGCTTCATCGAGTGAAATGTTCGGGAAAGTTCAGGAGATCCCTCAGCGAGAGACGACGCCGTTCTATCCGAGAAGCCCCTACGGAGCAGCCAAGCTGTATGCCCATTGGATCACCGTGAACTACCGGGAGGCCTATAATCTGTTCGCCTGCAGCGGGATCCTGTTTAATCATGAATCACCCAGACGCGGAGAGACGTTCGTGACGAGGAAGATCACCAAGGCTGCGGCCCGCATCAAGGTTGGATTGCTGCAGGACCTGTATCTGGGCAATCTGGATGCGAAGCGTGACTGGGGTTACGCGGGCGATTACGTCGAAGCGATGTGGTTAATGCTGCAGCAGGACCAGCCGGAGGATTATGTGATCGCGACAGGAGAGACGCATTCGGTCAGAGAATTCTTGGATGTCGCATTCGGTCACCTCAGTCTAGACTGGAGGCAGTACGTCAAGGTTGATCCGAAGTATTATCGTCCCACGGAGGTGGATTTGCTCATTGGCGATGCCGGAAAAGCGAAGAGGCAGTTACACTGGGAGCCGAGGGTGCGGTTTAAGGAACTGGCCACGATGATGGTGGAGGCAGATCTGGCGGCGGAACGCGAGCGGCTCGAAGGAACGAAGAACTATTCGAGATCGAAATAGGTTTCGGCGATGGAGAAAGACGCATGTATTTATGTGGCCGGCCATCGGGGCATGGTAGGGTCGGCCTTATTCCGCTTACTCGAAGCGCGGGGGTACAAGAATCTCCTCTGTCGGACCAGCAAAGAGCTCGACCTGCGGGATGGACGGCTCGTGGGACAGTTCTTCGCTGAAGCGAAACCCCAGTATGTCATCGTGGCTGCGGCGAAAGTGGGCGGCATTGTAGCTAACAGTACGTTTCCCGCCGAATTTCTTTACGACAACTTGGCCATCCAAACGAACCTGATCCATCAAGCACATCTCCACGGGGTCAAGAAATTATTGTTGCTGGGATCGTCATGCATTTACCCGCGCGATTGCCCACAGCCGATTCGTGAAGAGTATCTCCTCACCGGGCCACTCGAAAAGACGAATGAATGGTATGCCGTGGCCAAGATCGCCGGCATTAAGATGTGTCAAGCTTATCGCCGCCAATACGGCTGCGACTTCATTGCAGCCATGCCGACGAATTTGTATGGCCCCAACGACAACTTCGACCTCGCCACGGCGCATGTGTTGCCCGCGTTGATCCGACGATTTCACGAAGCGAAGGAGACCGGCCAAGGCCCGGTGTTATGGGGAACTGGGAGCCCTCGTCGAGAATTCCTTCATGTGGACGATTGTGCCGAAGCCTGCCTGCTGCTCATGGAGCGATATTCTGATGATTCGATTGTCAACGTTGGAGCGGGGAAGGACATCCCGATCGCTGAACTGGCAATCCTAGTGGCCGAGGTGGTGGGATACAAGGGGGAGATTCAGTGGGATCGCACGAAACCGGACGGCACCCCGAGAAAGATTATGGACAGCTCAAGAATGCTTAAAATTGACTGGAGGCAGAAAATCTCGCTTCGCGAGGGTGTAGGGGGCACCTATGAGTGGTATCAATCGCGCGGGGAGAGCTGAAAAAGTACGCAGTCTATCAACCCAATAGCCGCTTCAGTTTCAAGTGGGGAGGTCTCAACAATTTACCAAGACCAGAGACAGATGGCTGATAGAGATGGTGCGGGGGCCGTTACAGGGAGTGCAGTGAATTTTATTGAGAAAGGGAAAGCGGCACCGCTTGGTGCTCGGCGTGCGCCTGATTCAACAGGCGGCGGCGGTAGAGATCGATGTGAAGGATGTGGTGCCGGTGTATGTATCCCTCATGCTCATAGTGATATGGTTCAACTTACCCACTCAGCAGCCAATTCTGGACGCTTCTCAAGGTAAGGTGGGCTTGCTATGCTAGTGCGAGAAAAGACGGCTTTGTATCTGGATCTCATAGTTCTCATAGTTGGTAGGGGACTTCAGGTCATTGCCGGATTTTTCACTATCAAGATTGCCACGACTATCCTGTCTCCTGCCCAGCTGGGCAGCCTGAATCAAGTGACAAGTCTTGCGGTGCTTGGTACGGCTGCCGTGCCTGTCCCGATATCCGCCTATATGGGGCGAGGGTGCTTGGAATGGAGAGATTCAGGGGTATTGAGAGATCGGCTCTCTTCTTACTTCTTGCTTGTGATGGTGGTGGGGCTCCTACTCGGGCTTGCCGCATGGGTTTTACAAAGTCAGACGTTTGTAGTCTCGGGTGTCACTGCGGCGTGGGTAGGAGGGCTCGTCATGCTTTACACGGTCGGGTTCTCGCTTCACACCATGGGGTCAACGGGACTGAATCTGATCGGAAACCGTGCTTTGTACGTTTTCTTTGGCAATGTTGCCGTATGGGGCGGGCTGTTCATGGCCGTGGGGTTTACTCAAACCGAAGGATCCCCTGAGACATGGCTGCTCGGAATCGTTTGCGGATTTCTGTTGTCTTCGCTTGGATATCTGTTTTTGTTTTGGCATGGTCGGGCCAATTTAGGGGTCGATCGATCCGAGGATAAGGGAGTGCTGCCGTTTGACGGGTGGACGGTATTCATGTTTGTCTGGCCGCAAGCTGTGACGTTCGCACTGTGGTGGGTGCAGTCGCAGAGCTATCGGTTCATTCTCACCTGGGTTGCCGATATCGCGGATGTCGGGCTTTTTGCCGCCGGGTACATGATCTGCTCGGTTCCAATGCAGACTTTCGAAACGCTGCTTAATGAATATTACAACCCGGCGTTATTTCGATCGCTAAAAGGACAGGACAAAACGGGAGTTGCTGCAGCGTGGAATGCTTACGCCGCAGTATACATACCTGCAGTCATCTTATTTGGCGCTTTCTTGGTAGGGAATGCCAGTTTTCTAGTGAAGCTCTTGCTGGGTGAACAGTTTCAAGCTGTCGTGCCGATCCTGCTGTGGACGGCCGTGACGGAAACCCTTCGGGCGGTCTCCTCATCGCTGCATCAGCTTGGTCTAGCCAAGGTGGATATGACAGTCAATATACTTCCTGTAAGTGTGGGAGCCGTGACTGCTCCTACCATGGTCTACTTCTTGGCATCGCACGAGCCCTTGATGGGTACCGCCATGGCTCTCTTTATCGCAGGGCTCGGCGTTCTCGCCTTGGTTATTCCGATTAGTCATCGAGCGTTGCCGGTTATATGGCCGACACGTCGGATTGGGGCAGCGCTGCTTTGCGGAGTCCCTCTTATACTCACGGGGTGGGGCCTCACACTCTTCTTTGCAGAATTGACTGCGCCCCAGGCTGGGCTGGCATTGCTCATGTCCACTATCCTCCTGTTATTTTTTCTCTATGCGTTCAGTAGAGAGTGGTTGTGCAAGGTCAAGCAGTTAGCCGTAAAAACCGTATGAAGACGCCGGGACTTGTCACTATTATGGTGCCTGTTCTGAACGGAGAACTCTTCCTGCCGTTGGCGCTAGATTCGTTGCTGGCCCAAGACTACCCGCAATTCGAGATCGTAATTCTTGACAATCAGTCGACTGATCGAACTGCGGAGATTTGCCGCGAGTACGAATGCCGCGACGTTCGAGTGAAGTACGTGCTGGATACAGTCAACCGCATCTCGCACGACGCCGCAAACCACCTCGCCACATTCATCGCCGGCGAGTTCTGCATGATTGCGTGCGATGACGACCTCTGGGCGCCCAATTATCTCAGTACGCTGGTGAAACACCTTCAGCAACGTCCCGATGTCGGGCTCGTCTATCCCAATGCTTGTTATGTGGATACCGAGGGACACCGGGGAACGCAACGGTTGCTGGCCGCACAGCATCTCTATGCATGCGGTGATTCGCATTTGGCCAACGCATGGCGTTACCTCGGGCAGCGGCGGGTGGTTCCGACGATCTTTGGTCTGTACCGAAGCGATGCCTACTTGGCTGCCTTGCCATTTGATACATTTGACGAAACGATCGCGGATGTGGATAACCTTTTCCTTATTAAGCTCTTGATGCAAACTAAAGTCCAGGGAATTGACGATACCCTCTTCTTTTATCGAAATAAGTATCGAGGGTATGACCCATCGTTAGCCACTGGCAGTCCCAAGGGAACAGCTGGGTTCCAAACATGGTGGTTTTTTTTGCAACATCAACGGCGGTTTCTTGTAAAGATTATTCAGGTCGTGAATGAGTCTCAATTGAGTTGGACGGCAAAATGGACCTTGAAAATGCGTGCCCACTACACATTTGGGGTCGCGGTTACCATCCTTCGTCTGCGAGCACTGTTCGGCCTGGGCTTGGTACGGCTCGGGTTGAGGGAAGGGCCGCCGGTTAACAAGGATATTCATTTCGAGAAAAGATCATCTGCGCTCCGTGCCAGTGGATATGATCCGGTCGGGAGAGCCCATAGCACGAGTAGGCGGTCCTAGGGTACGCTGCGCAGCTGCCTCATGCAAACAGGCGGCGCGGGAGTTCATGGGCCTACAACGAGTATCTCAATCTTCCCCTGGTTCGTGAAGCATGGATCCCAAGGCTTATGACGATCTCTGCTCAGTGGCTCAGCCGCTGATTTCTGTTGTGACGCCGTCGCTCAATCATGGTCGGTTTCTTCGGCGGACGATCGAGAGCGTTGCCGCTCAAACATTTAGAAACTTTGAGCATATTGTCGTGGATGGGGGATCAATCGACGGGACCGTGGAGATCCTGAGCGAATATCCTCATCTCCGGTGGGTCTCTGAAAAAGACACCCACGTCGTGGATGCCTATGAAAAAGCCTTGGCCATGGCGCGGGGACAGTATGTGATTCAATGCTGTGTCTCGGATGGGTTTCTTGATCCGAACTGGTTTCGGAAGTGCGCGGAGATTCTTGAAAAGGATGATGAAGTATCGTTGGTGTGGGGATTTGCCCAAACCATGTCCGAGGAAGGCGATCTGCTGAATGTTTCCTTTCAGGAGTTTTTTCCAAATCCCCCTCCGCAGAAACGGAATTTTTTCGCTTTTTGGCTGGCGACCGGATTTTCCTTGCCGGAGGGCAACTATTGTGTCAGACGCGATATCATTCAACAATGGTTTCCCGACTCCCAGTCCAATGGCTGGCTCAGGCACTGTCCTCATCTTGGATTCATGTACCGATTCTTCACGCAAGGATATTGCCCTTACTTTCTGCCGGTCGTTGCAAACTTTGGACGCACGCATCGTGACCAGCGAAGCCAACGGTTGCGCGAGATTGAAAAACCGGCGCAAGCTGCATACTGGAGAGCGGTGAGGGACTATCGTCGAAGCATTTTGAGTGGAACCGGGGAACATCGCTTCTGTGACGGACGGTCGCGCGAGATCGGAAATATTCCGCCCCATGAGCGCTGGTCATTGCGGAGAAAAATCTGGCGGCATCGGCTCCTTCGATCCCCATTTCTCCGAATTGATCCGTATACGTTGTTCAAAAAAGTCAAAAGCCGGTTGAATGAGGTCCGTGGGGTGATGCGCTGGAGTTGAAGTTTTCGTTTCTTTCTGACATGATGCCTTGGGTCCTGCAGCCGCAGCAGTACTGACCTTGCCCAGTTTTCTTGCAAAAAAGAAATCCCATGCGTACTGCAGTGACGGTGTTTATTCCCAGAGCGCTGGTGTCGGCTGGACTGCCCGCGGAGGCCAAAACGCACACGGTGGAGATGACGGCGGTCCCATATCAAGAGATGGAATGGCTCATAGTGGTTAGTTTGTGACAATGCGCATGCCTTCCAGGCGGTTGGACGTCCTGTTCGTCAACGCCGATTCATCGCTGCAGGCCTATCAAGGATTGGCCACAACCCATTCGGCCATTGAACCCCCGACATGGGCGCTGTTGCTGGCACAGTCATGTCGAGCGAAGGACTTTGGCGTAGCGATTCTGGATTGTGATGCGGAGAAGCTATCGTTATCTGATGCCGTGAGCCGGATTCGGAGTGCCAATCCACGACTGGTTGTCTTTGTGGTGTACGGACAAAATCCCAATTCCGGGACGACGGGAATGATCGGGGCCAGTGCCCTTGCAACCGAGCTTAAGCAACAATATCCGGAATTCCCCGCTTGCTTTGTCGGCTCCCATGCCAGCGCATTGCCATTGGAGGTTCTGCAACTCCCATCTGTGGATTTCGTTCTTCTGAATGAAGGCGTATATGCGCTGCATGATCTCCTCCGAACGGATCTCTCTTCCGGGTTAGGGGCTGTAAAAGGAATTGGCTATAAAGTGGCTGACCCTTCAGGGAAGAGCCGACCGATCCTGAACGAACCGCAAACAGTAGTGCCGCAAGATCGCATGGATATCGATATGCCCGGTTATGCATGGGATCTTCTTCCGTACCGTTCACGTCATCTGGATATGTACCGGGCGCACTTTTGGCATGCGGAATTCGACCATGGCAAGCGAACGCCATTTGCTGCCATCTATACTTCACTTGGATGCACATTCGCCTGCGATTTCTGCATGGTCAATATTGTCAATCGTACAGACAACGGAAGCGGGATCGACGCCTCCCATTCTCGCGGCATGCGATTTTGGAGTTCGAAGCTGATCTCAAGTGAACTTGAAAAACTGGCGAAGATGGGAGTGGAGACGATTCGCATCAGCGACGAGATGTTTTTCTTGAATCGCAAATACTATGAGCCGTTACTGCAGAACATCATCGATCGGGACTTACGATTGCGCATGTGGGCCTATGCCCGTGTGGATACGGTGCGCCCGGAGTATCTCGAACGTTTCAAGAAAGCCGGGATCAATTGGCTCGCGCTTGGGATTGAGGCCGGCAACCAAACTGTTCGACAAGTGGTGTCGAAAGGCTCGTTTAAGGATGTGAATATCCGTGACATTTGTTCGACCGTGAGAGCGGGCGGATTGAACATCATCAGCAATTATATCTTCGGGTTTCCAGACGATGATCTCAAGACCATGGGGGAGACCTTGGATTTGGCCTTGGAACTCAACACGGAGATGGTCAACATGTACCCGAATCAGGCGCTTCCCGGCAGTCCCATGTACCACATGGCCAAACGCAACGGCTGGAAGTTGCCCGATAGTTACAGCGGCTATGCGTTTCTGTCATATGACAGCGAGCCGCTGCCCACGAAGTATGTCACGGCGGCGGAGGTGCTGAAGTTCAGAGATGACGCATGGCAGAAGTATTTCTCCAATCCAGATTACTTGAGTTTGGTTGAAAAGAGGTTCGGAGAACGGCAGAGAAAAAACGTCGAGGATATGGCCAAAGTCAAGCTGCGCCGCAAATTGTTGGGCGATTAGATGGCATTGGTTTGAAGGCCAGGCGTCAGGAGTATCGTTAACTCAGCATGATCATCACGCGCACTCCATTTCGCATCTCGTTCTTCGGCGGCGGTACCGACTATCCGGCTTGGTATCAGGAGCATGGCGGAGTCGTGCTCGCCACCTCGATTAACAAGTATTGCTATATCAGTTGCCGGTACCTTCCGCCATTCTTTGAGCATAAAAGCCTAATCGCGTATTCCAAAATTGAAATGGTGAAGTCCAACGGGGATATCGAGCATCCGGCGGTGCGGGGCGTGCTGTCGTATCTCAAGATCGAAGACGGTGTAGAGATCCATCATGACGGCGACTTGCCGGCTCGATCGGGCCTTGGCTCCAGCTCATCGTTCACCGTCGGTCTTGTTCATGCGCTGGCTGCACTGAAGGGGAAGTACATTTCCAAAGAAGAGCTTGCCGCCAATGCGATCCATATCGAGCAAAACGTCATCCATGAGAATGTCGGTTCGCAAGACCAGGTTTCGGCGGCGTACGGTGGGTTCAGCCGGATTGAGTTCAGGCATGATGATACCTTTGCAGTTTCTCCGGTCATCTTGGACAAAGACCGGTTGAATGAGTTTCAGAGTCATCTGATGCTGTGTTTTACCGGCTTCTCAAGAGTCGCATCAGAAATAGCGAAGTCGAAAATCAACAATTTCAAGAGCAGAGAAGTCGAGCTGAAGCGAATGAAAGAGATGGTTGAGGAAGCCATTCAAATACTCCAGAACACCGGAACGCCGATAGAGGAGTTCGGCAAGTTGCTCCACCAGGGCTGGCTGTGCAAGCGCAGTCTTTCCAACAAAGTGTCGACACCCGAGATCGATGGGATCTACGAGGCAGCCATGCGGGCCGGAGCCACCGGAGGCAAGATTCTCGGAGCCGGCGGCGGCGGCTTTCTGTTGCTGTTCGTCAAGCCCCAGTTACAGCCAAGAGTGTATGAGTGTCTGAAGCACCTGATCCATGTCCCGTTTAATTTTGAGAACTCGGGCAGTCGAGTCGTGCTCTATCAGCCCAGCGGCTTGTCCTGATATGAAAAAAGACTCGATCATCTATGTGGCGGGCCACACGGGCCTGATCGGTTCGGCAATGTTGCGGCGCTTGGAGCGCGAAGGCTATAGTCGTCTGATTACGATGCAGCGCAATCAGTTGGATCTTCAGGATGGTCCTCATGTGGCCGCGTTTTTTGAGAACGTCCGGCCCCAATATGTGGTACTCGCAGCAGGTCGTGTTGGCGGTATTGTAGAAAACCAGGCCTTTCCAGCGGACTTTATGGGCGAAAATATGGCTATTCAGGTGAATGTTCTGAAGGCGGCGCGCAAGACCGGCGTGCGGAAGCTGATCCTCTTTGGTTCATCCTGCATGTATCCTAGAGAGTGTCCCCAGCCGATGACCGAAGATGCGCTCTTGTCGGGCAGACCGGAACCGACGAGTTTGCCCTACGCGATTTCCAAATTGGCAGGTACATACATGTGCTTGGCCTATAACAAGCAATATGGCGACAAGCGGTTCATTCCCGTTATTCCGAACAGCGCCTATGGACCGTACGACAACTTTGATCCCAAATCAGGCCATGTTCTCTCGGCGCTCTTGGCCAGGTTTCATGAGGCAAAAGTGAATGGAGCAGAAAACATAACTCTCTGGGGCAGCGGTTCGCCGCGACGTGAGTTCGTTCACGCCGATGATATTGCGGATGCCTGCCTCCATCTTTTGCGGCGGGATTGCACAACGCTTGAACTCCCCTTGAACATCGGGGTTGGCACTGACATTTCGATCAAGGAACTCGCTGAAATGGTCGCGGAGGTCGTCGGATATAAGGGACGGCTCGAATGGGACCTGACGAAGCCGGACGGCGCTCCGCGAAAACTGCTCGATAGCTCGCGAATGCAGTCGTTCGGCTGGAAGCCCAACGTGGCGCTTCCCGATGGTCTCTCCGGTACCTATCAATGGTATCTGCACAATGCAGGCACGCGGCAGCAAGCCCCTCCTAACTATGTCGTTTGAGGCTGTAACGCTCTGGACAATTTCCCAGACAACATCAACAATTTACCCGATCATGCACGGGAGACGAAGGGTGGTCCGATGACGAAGGAGGAACTGATTGCGTTTGAGGAAGACATTGCCGCACTTTTTAATGCGGGACAGATTCGAGCACCGGTGCATCTTTACTCCGGAAATGAAGATCAGATTATCGATGTCTTTCAGAAAATTCGTCCGCAGGATTGGGTGTTTTGTTCATGGCGTTCCCATTATCAATGCCTTCTGAAAGGCGTACCGAAGGAACTTGTCCGCGCCGCGATCGTGGCGGGGAGATCCATCTCGCTGTGCTTTCCGGAATATCGAATTTACTCCTCGGCCATTGTCGGCGGGGTGGTGCCGATCTCGGTCGGCGCGGCGATGTCTATTCAACGGCGGGGAGAAGATGCAAGGGTGTATTGCTTTATGGGTGATATGACGGCTGAAACCGGGATTGCCTATGAGTCGATCAAGTATAGTCGCAATCACCGTCTTCCGATTCATTTTATCGTTGAAGACAATGAGAAATCCGTGTGTACGGATACAAGGACGGCGTGGAATCAGCCTCGCCTGAGCTTTGAGGGGACGAGTGACGAATACGTCAGTTATTATCGCTACCACAGCAAGTACCCGCATGCCGGCGCCGGCGTGCGGGTGCAGTTTTGAGGTGCGGGCGTGAAATACTTCGAAGAACTCAAGCGGTCGATGAACTTCCTGGCGCAGGACCCGCGAACCATATTCTTGGGGCAGGCGGTGGCGGTGGAGGGAACAACGATGAGCAACACGCTGAAGGACGTGCCGTCCGATCGCTTGCTTGAGCTTCCGGTCGCCGAGGAAATGCAGATGGGGATGACGGCTGGCCTGGCGCTCACAGGGCTCGTTCCTGTGAGCATTTTCCCGCGATGGAACTTTTTGCTTTGTGCAATCAATCAGTTGGTCAACCACCTGGATAAAATTCAAGTGATGTCGAACGGCGGCTACAAGACAAAGGCCATCATTCGAACGGGGATCGGGTCTCAGCGCCCATTGCATCCACAGCACCAACATGTGGGTGACTATGCGGAAGCGTTACGGGACATGTGTACCACTATCGATGTGATCCGCCTGGACGAGCCCTCTGATATTTTCCCAGCCTATCAGAAGGCACTGTGGCGCGAGGATGGCCGCAGCACGATTTTGGTCGAGTACGGTGACTATTATGGTGAGAAATAGCAGGATGCTGAAACAGACTGCCGACGGTGCGTCTGTTGTCCCGGACGTGCGGATTGGTTGAGGTGGGGAGTGACACATGAAATTCCCGTTGATGCGAAATAATATCCTTCGTGCTGATCTGGACGCGGTCATTGAGCATTTAAGGCATGATGATCCGATTCTGACGCACGGCGCAAACGTGCGGGCCTTTGAGGCCGAATGGTCCGCGTGGTTAGGCGTCAAGCATAGCGTGTTCGTCAACTCCGGCGCTTCGGCGAATCTCCTGACGATGGCCGTTCTCAAAATTCGTCACCCAGAAGGCGGGGATGTCATCGCTCCTCCTTTGGCCTGGGTGTCTGATATTGCGTCGGTGCTCCAGAACGGATTTAAACCGGTTTTCGTGGATATCGATCCCCGTACACTGGGCATGGACCCGGTACAAGTTCTCGCCAAAATCACGGATCAAACGAGGGCGGTATTTCTGACCCACGTCCAGGGGTTCGACGGGCTCACCGACAAACTCCTGAACGAATTAAAACGGCGTCATATTCCGCTGATTGAAGATGTGTGCGAATCCCATGGCGCCACGCACAACGGAAAGAAATTGGGTAGTTTTGGCTGGATATCGAACTTCTCCTTTTACTATGCCCACCACATGAGCACGATCGAAGGCGGCATGGTATGCACCGATGATTGGGAGGTGTATCAACAGGTTCGCATGCTGCGTTCTCACGGCATGGTTCGAGAGTCCAACGATCCATCGGTACACGCGGCCTACCAGTCCGAGTACCCTCAACTGAACCCTGATTTTATCTTTGTCTTTCCCGCTTACAACACTCGCAATACGGAAATCGGCGGCATTCTGGGGCGGAGCCAACTGAAACGCCTGGATCTCAACGTCAAGCGGCGAACCGAGAATCTGCTGCGTTTTCTGAAACTGATCGATCCAAATAAATACCGCACTGATTTCAAGCTTGAGGGATCGAGTAACTATGCGTTTAACCTCATCCTCAAGCATCCCGATGACAATCTAGTTCAGCGCCTTATGCGGAAGATGCGTGACTCGGGCGTCGAGTTCCGGCGTGGCAGCGCGGGGGGCGGCAATCAATTGCGGCAACCGTATTTAAAGGGCGTCGTCCCGGAGGGTCATTACCGGGAATTCCCCGAAACCGAACACGTCCATTTTTATGGTTTCTACATCGGCAACTTCCCTGATCTCAGGGACGAGGAAATTGACGAGCTGTGTGCCATTCTGAATTCCGTATGAGGCGGTGGTGACCCCCGCCATTATCCTTGCGGGGGGGCTGGGCACGAGGCTTCGCAGTGCCGTGCCTGGTCTGCCGAAGCCGATGGCGCCCATCGGCGGTCGGCCTTTTCTCGAGTATCAGTTGGATTATTGGATCGGCAAAGGGATCGATCGCTTCGTGCTCTCCGTCGGCTATCGACATGAGGTCATCAGCAATCACTTTGGGGCGAATTACAGAGGTGCCGAACTCAGTTATGTTATTGAACGCACACCGCTGGGTACCGGCGGGGGGCTGTTGCTGGCCGTTGAAGAATCGGGCATTACCACGCCGTTCCTCCTTTTGAATGGCGATACCTATTTTGAGGCGAACTGGAAAACGTTGAGGGATTTTTCCCAAGCCAACGATACGGACTGGTGCGTTTCTCTCTTTCGGACCAATGAAGAGAGGCGGTACATGGGCCTTGAGATATCGCCTGAGGGACGGATCATGTCGATGAAATCGGGGGCTATGGGGGGCTCGCGTCTGGCCAATGGCGGGGTGTATTGGGTTCATCCACGAGCGTTGCGGGGCTGCCGATTTTCCTCCGGGGAAAAAGCTTCCCTCGAAGATAACATTTTCCCGGCTGCCCTGGCTTCCGGCCAGCGTCTATTCGGGATTGAGTTCTTCGGGACCTTTATTGATATCGGTGTGCCTGATGATTATCGTCGAGCCGCTTCACTCTTAGCGGTCTAACGCGAGAGGATTGTGAGACCGGTCGAGCAACTGAAGACAAATCTGGAGCGCTCCATCGAAGCCAAGCGCCAGTTGATGGAGAATCCGGAAAGCCTGTCGCTCTTTGGACGCGCCGTTGAAACGGTCATTGACCGATACAAGCGTGGCGGGCGCATCTACATCGCGGGGAACGGCGGGTCGGCTGCGGATGCACAGCACCTGGCGGCGGAATTCGTCAGCAAGCTGGCTCGATATCGTGCGCCGCTGCCGGCCGAGGCGCTCACCGTGGATAGCTCTATTCTGACCGCGATCGGCAACGACTATGGATTCGATCAGGTCTTTTCCCGGCAACTGACAGGTAAGTTGACGAAGAACGATGTGTTTCTGGGAATCACGACGTCCGGAAAGTCCCCTAACATTCTCAGGGCGCTTGAACAATGCCGGGCAATGGGCGTCCCGAGTATCGTGTTTTGTGGGCGCGATGGTGGCGAGGCCAAAACGCTCGCCGATTATTGTTGCGTGGCGCCTGGCGCAACAACCAGCACGATCCAGGAAATACACATTGTCCTCGCCCACACCCTGTGCGAGTGTGTTGAAGCGGCGTTGTGCTCGGCCTAACGTGTGAGCATTAGAAAAGGACACCCTATGACATACAACATTCTTGTGACCGGCGGCGCGGGGTATCTGGGTTCCACAATGGTCCCTGACTTGCTGGAAGCGGGCCACAAGGTCACGGTGCTTGATAACTTCATGTACAAGCAGGCCAGTCTCAACCATGTCTGCCACCATCCCAACTTTTCCGTGGTCAGAGGTGATATCCGTATCGAACGCGTGATTGCGCCGCTGCTCAAGAAGGTGGATATCGTCATCCCATTGGCTGCGCTCGTCGGGGCGCCGATGTGCAACCAGGATCCGGTCGGTGCCACGACGGTAAACCACGACGCCATTGTGCTGATGCTGCGCCTTCTGTCGAAGCAGCAGATGGTACTGATGCCAACGACCAATAGTGCCTACGGAACCGGAGATAAGAATAACTTCTGCACGGAAGAATCGTCGCTTAATCCGATATCGCAGTATGCAAAGGAAAAAGTGGAGATCGAAAAGAAACTGATGCAGCGGGAGAGCGTTATCAGCTTCCGCCTCGCCACCGTGTTCGGCATGTCGCCGCGCATGCGAATCGATCTGTTGGTGAATGATCTCACCTACCGCGCGGTGCATGACCGCTTCGTGGTGCTGTTTGAGAGTTCGTTCAAGCGCAACTATGTGCACGTGAAGGATGTGTCCAGGGTCTTCCAGCACGCCATTGTGCACTTCGACAGGATGAGAGGGCAGATCTACAACGTTGGGTTGTCAGACGCGAATATTTCCAAGAGAGAACTCTGCGAGCGAATCCAGAAACAGGTGTCGGATTTTGTGTTCCTGGAGGCGCCAGTCGGCAAGGATCCAGACCAGCGGAACTATATTGTCTCCAACGCCAAGATCGAGTCGACGGGATTTAAGCCCATGTATTCGCTCGATGTGGGAATTGACGAATTGATCAAAGGGTACACAATGATCAAGAACACGCGTTACGGGAATGTGTGAAGTCACCATTTCGATCGGCGGACATTCGCGGCCACGAGTGCTCCATCTAATGGGCATCCAACAGTATGCAGCATCCTATAGCGGCCACTCGCGCTCGCCGTGAGACGCAAAACGGACATCGTGGCGTCATTGTGTGGTTTACCGGATTGTCCGGCTCTGGAAAGTCCACGCTCGCGCATGCGGTCGAGGAGGTCTTATGTCGACAAGGGTGCCGCACGTTTGTGCTGGACGGCGACAATATCCGCCATGGTTTGTGCCGCGACCTTGGTTTTTCGGCCAACGATCGTCATGAGAACATACGACGGGTCGGTGAAGTGGCCAAACTGTTTATGGAAGCGGGCATGATTGTGTTGACGGCTTTCATTTCCCCTTATCGAGCAGACCGTGCATTTGCGCGCAGTTTAGTTGGTAGCGGCGACTTTCTTGAGGTGTATTGCAACGCGTCACTTGAAGTGTGCGAAGCCCGCGACCCCAAGGGCATGTATCGGGAGGCTCGTCTCGGACAGATTCCCGAGTTTACGGGCATAGCGTCACCCTATGAAGCCCCTGAAATTCCTGAAATTGCGGTAGGGAGTGGAACGGCGGACATCGAAACGTGCGTGCAGCAGATCATCGAGGAAATAACGAAGCGTGGTATTTGCCGCTTCCCGTTACCCTTGACGCCATGAAAGTGATGCCGGGGAATGCGGGTGTTTCCGGTCGGCCCGACCGAATGCGCAATGCTAGGCGATCTGGTCGAGGAGCCGGGTGATCGGGAGTACAGAAGACTGATGAGGACGATCTGCCAGTTGTTTCGCGTTCTTTATCGTCACCAAGCCATGATCCTTGCCATGGTAGCTCGAGATTTGCAGAGCCGATATGTGGGAACGCTGGGCGGAATTCTGTGGACCTTTGCCCATCCTCTTGCGGTGATCGTCATTTTCTATTTTGTATTTACCGTTGGGTTCCGGTCACAGGGGCCTGATCGGACCCCCTTTCTCCTTTGGTTTGTATGCGGAATGATTCCATGGTTCTTTTTTAATGAATCGCTCATGGCTGCGGCTACTTCGATCACCAGCCATGCCCATTTAATAAAAAAAACTATATTTCCATCGGAGATTCTGCCGGTGGTCAGCGTGACTGCCGGACTCGTTCTTCATTCTGTATTTCTGTTTATCCTAGCTGGCATGTTGGTGGCGTTTGATGTGCAGTTTGCGGCAGGCCGGTTGCTGATCGTCTATTTTTTGTTTTGTACGTGTGTCCTGTCGCTCGGCCTCGGGTGGTTGCTGTCTGCTGTACAGGTGTTTTATCGCGACGTTTCACATGTGCTGTCAATCGTGCTCAACCTGTGGTTCTGGGTCACCCCAATCGTGTGGCCATCGGAGAAGATTCCGTCAGAGTATCGCGGTTGGTTGTTCTGCAATCCGATGTACTATATAATTGAGGGCTATCGCGGCCTGCTGATCTTCAACAAAACCATATGGCCGAGCGCTGAGCATACGGCCTATTTCTGGGGTGTCGTGCTGGCGGTGTTTTGGGCCGGTGCCTATGTATTCGGCCGACTCAAACCGGAATTCGTGGAAGACATATAGTCAATATCCATGCCGTCTTCTCCCGTTATTTCAGTTCGAGACCTGTCCAAGAAATTCCGGCTGTTCGCATCACCGAAAGATCGTTTCCGGGAGGCGCTGCACCCGTTCCGGAGGCGGTATCACCGTGAGTTCTGGGCATTGCGCGACGTATCATTCGATGTTTTGCGCGGCCAAGCTGTCGGAATCATGGGCAGAAATGGCTCAGGGAAGTCTACACTGTTGCAGATCGTTTCATCGGTTATGCGGGCCACTCAAGGCGAAGTGTGCGTTAACGGTCGCTTGTCGGCTTTGCTGGAGCTGGGTGCCGGATTCAATCCGGAATTCACAGGCCGGGACAATGTCATCCTCAATGGGGCGATTATGGGATTGTCCCGCAAGGAGATGATTGAGAGGCTTCCAGAAATAGAAACCTTCGCTGACATCGGGGAATTCTTCGATCAGCCGGTGCGGGTCTATTCTTCGGGGATGTATGCGCGCGTGGCGTTTGCATGCGCGATCCATGTCGATCCGGACGTGTTGATACTTGATGAAATTCTTGGCGTGGGAGACGCCAAATTCCAGGAAAAGTGCTACAACCGGATTTGCACCATGCGCAAGAAGGGGGTCAGTATTCTTCTCGTCAGTCATAGCACCGAAGCCATACAGCGCAACTGCGAATCTGCCTTGCTCCTCGAAGCAGGAAAGGTGGTGCAATATGGACCTGTAGACGCAGTAGTCGCTGCTTATCATGACCTTCTATATGGTTCCGGGAAAACTGGATTGCTGGGGGATGCGAAACCGTTTAAGAAAAATGAGGGAGCAACTCTGGAAACAGAGAATATCGCACAGGAATCCGAACTCCGAACATTTCTGGAAGGTGATGGCGAGCCGCTCTTCCGGCGCTTTCCCTATTACAATCCGTATGAACGTCGAATTGGAAATGGTGGTGCCGAGATAGTGGATTTCCTTGTGGCGGCCAATGGTGAGCTCCACTTCAATGTATTGTCCGGTTCGGAAACTTTGACTGTTTACCTGAAGGTGAGATTCAATCGAAGGGTCGACATGCCCCGCATAGGCTGGGCGATCGTGACTTCAGAAGGCATTGTCATCGCAGGATCCAACACGGTAATGCTGAACATTCCTCTCGCGTCCGCTCAGGCGGGGGAAACTTGGGTGTACGCAGTAAAGATGAAGCCGAATTTTTGTGGTGGTCAGTACTTCCTTACTGCAGGGGTTGGTGAGTGTGATAAAGTTGGTGCGTGCGATGGAGATGAATGGACATATTTTGACGTAAGGAGATCGGTATGTCACCTTTCAGTGGCAACGTCAGGACGCGCAACCGGCTTCGTTGAAGTGCCCTTCAGTTGCGCGGTTCTTCACGGGCCTCTCAATAAGGCCCTTAGCTTGAGCTAGAGGCTAAGATATTGATGCTCCTATTCCCGTTCATTCCGAAGTGCTAGGTCGATTGCTTGCAATATGAACGATCGTTGTGGTCCAGATTCGCCGGCTTGTAAGTACCTCGTAGTTGGACCTCCACGCGGTGGATTCACCTTGCTGCTTTCGGTTCTGGTCACTCTCTATCGGGACCGGGGAATCCAAAAACCACAGGCCCAGGAAATTGCCGATCCCTACATTGCCATCGCTGGAGAGTATCTTGATGCTGCGATACGAGACTGGTTCTGCTCGCAGGTCGGTGAGGACAGACTGTTTTTTAGCAAGGAATTTTCAATTCTTGTGGGTGGCCCAAAATGGATTTGTGCCGGTGATGCAAACACCGTTTGCGTTCGCAAGTACCTTGGCGTTAAGGGGGCTGGCGATTTCACTTTCCTGCTGTACTTGCCGCGATGGGTGCTGGCTTTCGACGAGATCATTCATTCGCACAGCCACCCGGCACGCTGGCTGGCGATGCCCGACTATTCGGAATTCAGGAAGTTTGCCTCGATTCGCAATCCAATCGACATCATCCACTCCTCCGTTTTCTCCATCAATGCGCTGGCCAGTGAATATATCCAGCGTGAGCTGAAGCTGGACGAACACCAGATTCGACGCGAACTTGCGCTGAACAAACTCACCAACCCGGAGTTTATTTCTGGACTGATCGTCTTTCTCAAGAACTACATCGACGAGTTCGTCCCCGTATCCGACCGATTCGATTATGTGATGCGCTGGGAAGATTTGATTCAACAGCCTGCTGAGGAAATCCAGCGTATTGCACAAGCTACCGGCGAACCCGCTAGTCTGGGATATGCAGCCCGCGTCTGGAGCGAATTAGATCACCGTAACCTGACCCGATACCACAGGCATAGTTTTCGTCGCGGTTTGTTGTACGATTGGCAGTTCAACATTACCAATACCCACCTCAAACTTTTTGAGGAAGCCGGCTTCGGAGAATACCTCGAACGATTTGGCTACGATCCGATCGCCTATTTTAAGGAGAGTGACTACACGTCTGACCAGTTGCTTATTGAGGAGCACATCAGACGGGGACAGCCCTATGTGGAAAATCTGGACGATGATCTGATAACCCTCGCATTCAACAAGACGAACTTCACGCCGTCGCCTCGTTTCAAATTCCAACACTATCCTCGGCAGGGTGCGATCGAGGTTGAGAGGTCCACCATGCGCGATGACGCCTTGATGACGGGATTCGTGACTCGTGTGTCCCCCGCCTCGGAAGTCGTTTTCAACTACCTCCAGGAATTGCGGCCGGCTGCAGAAGAGGCGACAGTAGGCAATGATGCGCCGCTTAGGGCGTTGCGCGAGCGATACAAGGAGGTGTTCTCGGAATGGCTGGGCGATCGTTCTGAGGCGATGGTTGCTGCAGTGACGCGCTCTACCATTTCGATGACGTCCCCCCCGGTTTGTTGAGAGTGTCGCCGGATACAATATCGTTCTTCTGGAGGGCCACCATTATTCCGTGCCGCAATCGCTGGGGCCTATGGATCTTGGGCAACTCGACAAATCTGCACTATTAGCGTCGATCCTGATCACCCGCACGTATGGAGAGGCGATCCAGGCTATCGAAAGGACGACTGAGGCGTGAACCGGCATTTGGACTTTTTTGACCCTAGCATCAGCGGCGCTATTGGTAAACCGCTCGAACGTGCATTTGAATTCGGGGTCCGCAGAGCGGTGGTGGTCGGTACGGAGGCTTGCGGACAGAAATTGGCCAGCGTCCTGCGGAAAGTCGGATTCTCCTGGGTTGAAAGTCCGTTGGCTACCTTCAGGACCCCGGAGGCTAATACCGACCTTGTCCTTATAACCAGCACGAACGGCGCAGATGTTTCGAAGGCCCTTCATGCCTGCATCGACAGAAACGTTGTCGTTATTGCTCCGATCACCGAACATCACTACAGTCGGCGCACCGTGTTTTTATTGTCCATACCAAAGGCTGGAACCCATATGGTTATCCGGCTTCTCAATCTGATGGGGCTGAGGCGGTCGCCAGAACGAGCGCCACTGCCCGGTACTTGGTCCACTCCAGTCGGCTATCATTATCACGCCCCCTGCAGGGATCTGCTAGCTGGTGACTCGTTTGATCCAATGGGGCGCCAATTGTTGTTTCGGTCGCCAGCGATTTTTGTGTATCGAAACCCACTCGATATTGTTGTGTCCGAGTTGGACTGGTTTCTAAAACCAGATCACGCTCTTTCCGCATACCTGAATTGCTGTACGGACAAGGCGGAACAACTGGATCGACTGATCGCGGATAGCACTGTGATGGGCACCATTCGCGATCGCATCAATAGCCACGTCGGTTGGATAAACTTCAACAATGTCATCGCGGTCAGCTATGAGGAGTTAGTAGGGCAGCGCGGAGGCGGAAGCGACTCCGCGCAGCTAGATACCATATGGGCTATGCAGCTGAAGCTCCAGGTTTCCGGAAGTCCGCAGGACTACGGCTCTCGTCTGTATGATCCGGCCAGCGCGACCTTCTCCAAGGGGCGGATTGGTCGCCATAAGGAGTGTTTTGAGAAGCGTCATTTCACTCTTTTTGATTCCTTGCCTCAAGATTTCATGCAAACGCTTGGGTATACTCGTGGCTCGCGGATTTCATCGAGGGTGAAGATGCTACGCCAGCGGACCTTGGTGGTAAAGGAGTTGCCACTCCCTCTTTTCTATGAGCCACGATTGGTGCGGGAGGGCATGTTAGGTTGGAATATTGTTGAGGTAGGGGGAAGGTATTTCCCTGTGAGACAGGGTGCGCACGCTACGTTCCCAGAAAACGCCAAGGCCATTGTAGCTGGAACCGAGGGGTTCATGACCTTGCGCGATGCTGAGGACGCGGTAATTATTGGTCAGGCGGAGACAACTGGCGGCAGGGCGCCGGGAGTCACTCAACCAGAGTTGGTCGTTGAAGGCTATTGCGGGTTTAACATTGTTTGCTACAAGGGTGGTTGGTATGGATTTGATCAAGCGGCAGGTTCGATTGACATCGGCGCCCTTGGCGACTCCATCCTGGAGGCCATGAAGCGAAATGGGAGTTGCGTGACGGGGGAAACCATCGCCGATGTCAAGGCCGAAATACTTCGCCTGGTAATGAGAAAAACGGAGCAGCAGGATCATGCGTTGCACGACGAGTTGACTGGGCTCAGAAGTCACATGGAGCAGCAGGATCATGCGTTGCACGACGAGTTGACTGGGCTCAGAAGTCACATGGAGCAGCAGGATCATGCGTTGCACGACGGGTTGACTGGGCTCAGAAGTCACATGGAGCAGCAGGATCATGCGTTGCACGACGGGTTGACTGGGCTCAGAAGTCACATGGAGCAGCAGGATCATGCGTTGCACGACGAGTTGACTGGGCTCAGAAGTCACATGGAGCAGCAGGATCATGCGTTGCACGACGGGTTGACTGGGCTCAGAAGT
>Ga0233425_10005156_pt1 | contig 21005 bp, 10 predicted proteins | sample Watercolumn_Towu_2_FD_181712 | JGI IMG/M metagenome (GOLD analysis project Ga0233425, IMG submission 181712) | Freshwater microbial communities from Lake Towuti, South Sulawesi, Indonesia - Watercolumn_Towuti2014_140_MG | ecosystem: Environmental > Aquatic > Freshwater > Lake | place...
TCGGGCAGGCCCGACGTGTGTGTCAGCAGATGCCGCAGGGTGACAGCATGCTTTCCGTGGCCACCGAATTCCGGGACGAATTGTTCGACGCGATCGTCCAGCGACAACAGGCCACGCTCGGCAAGCAGCAGCACTCCCATCGCAACCACCGGCTTGGTAATCGACGCGATCAAGAAAATCGCGTCCTGTCGAATCGGCTTGGATTCGAGACTCAGGGTCTGCCGACCGAACAATTGCGGCCCAAGCGTCTTGCCGTCGCGGGCGAGCATCAAGCCGGCGGACGGCACGCGGTCGGTCTCGCACCAATTCTGGATCAGGTGCAAAGCCGATTGCCAACGATCGGAGTACAGCCCCACTTCTTCAGGCCCATGAACCGTCCGCAGCATCTTGGAGGCCCCGAGTCGCATTCGGTTGCCAAAAAAAACGCCCCTGCGAGCCAATCGCAAGGGTGTGAATTGTCGTGTGGTTCCGCGCGAAGTTCAACGGTCCAAGTGTGATCGATTTGCGACCTGTCTGGAGAACAATCGATCAGATCTCCAATTCGTGAAGCTCGAAGATCGTGCTCAGCTTGGTAACCTCCAACACCTCACGCACATCCTCGGACGGGTTATAAAGGTGGACATCGATCCCCTGTCTGCGGAACGACGCCAGCAACCCCAAGAACCCACTTGGAACATAGCGAACGCCGGTCAGGTCGAGCCCAAGGACTCGGCAGCCATGCTGTTCCAGCAGTTCCAGCAACTCGGTGCGGCACTGTCCCAAGTCAATCTGATCAACGATTCCCTGCCCGCCGAAGCCCAAAACGGTCACGGGACCTGTCTCGTAAACACGCAAAAACTCTTGAGCAATTGGCATGGTCTCCTCGCTTCTCGGCGCATACGAAAATGAGAAGTCAGCAACCATAGAAACGGCGATGCAGTTTCCGAGCCAGTCGCCAGGTTCTCACCCAAGCCCTCTCGAAGAGGGGGAATTGGCGAGTCTTCGCAAATCTCAGGGTCACAAAGCCGCGCCAAGGTCGACGTTGATCGGCAGAATCGAACAGACCGGGGCACATTGCTACGCTTGGATTGAAGTTTGGTGGAGGAAATGGGCTTGCCGCAAATCTCACCACTTGGCACACTTCCGCCCCTTTCGGATTCTCAGTTTCGACCTGATTCCTCGCACTACCACCTCGCCATGCGACCTTTGGTGCTCCTCCCCGCGCTGGCCTGGATGTCAGTGTCGCTGTCCGGATGTGCCATGGGTCCGCGACCGGCGAGCACGAACCAGCTTTTCGTCGCCGCCACCAACGAAGAAGCCGTGTGGGAACGCACGGTGGACGTGGTGCACGATTACTTCGAGATCGCCCGCGAGAACAAACCGTTTTCGGGCGTGATTGAGATTGAGACGAAGCCGAAGGTTGGCGCGAGTGTGCTCGAACCGTGGCATCGCGATTCGTCCGGGTTGCACAACCGTCTGGAAAGCACGATGCAGTCGATCCGCCGGCGCGGGTTCATCAACATCTCGGCGGCTGACGGCGGGTATGTCGTCGCGGTCGAGGTGTACAAGGAAATCGAAGACCTCCCCGGCCTGGCGGCGAACCAACCGGGCGCGGCGACGTTTCAGCAGGCGAACCCACTGCGCCGTGATTTGAACCTGGTCAGCCAACGGCCAAGCCCGGTGGGCTGGATCACTCTCGGACGCGACCCGGCGCTCGAAGAAACGATGGTCCGGAGTCTGCAGCGCGAGTTCTCACGGTGATGGACGAGATCGAGAACATGCAACCTGGCAGCCCGGTCTCCGCGAGACTTCGCCGCTGGCTGAGCCTCGCCGCGCTCGGCTATTTCGTCGCGATGTTCTGGGGGACACACACTCCCAAACCACCGCCGTCGCTGACCGAAGGTTTCTCCGACAAGCATCTGCACTTCGTGGCCTACGGAGGCCTCGCGTTCCTCGTCGCGGCTCGCTTGGGTTGCAGTCGCGCCCTGACGCGGCGGCATTACGTTCGGCTGTGGCTTGCCGTCGCGACTTACGGCGCACTGGACGAGTTGCTCCAAATTCCGGTCGGTCGCGATGCGGATGTGGTCGACTGGTTGATGGACGTGACAGGCGCCGCGATGGGTCTTGCAGCGGTCGCCCTCGTCGGACGCTGGCTGCGAAGCCGGGTCACGCCAACACGGCCGTGACCGGTTTCCCGGCGGCAATTACCAGCGGGCGATTGAGCTTGTCGTGGATTTCGGTTTGCGGGTTGAGGCCCAGCAGGTGGAAGATTGTCGCGGCGAGGTCATCCAAAATCACGCCGTCGCGGTCGGAGAAGGCTCCGTTTTTGTCCGACGCGCCGTGGATGTAACCCCGTTTCACGCCACCGCCGGCTAGCAACACGGTGTAGCAAGACGGCCAGTGATCGCGGCTGATGTTCTCGTTGATTTTTGGAGTGCGACCAAATTCGCCCATCCACACGACCAGTGTGTCGTCGAGCAGCCCGCGTTCGTCCAGATCGTTCAGCAGCACGGGAAACGTGTGCTCGGTGATGGGCAGGTGCCGCCCCTTCAGAATGGGATACATTCGTGTGTCGTTGAATCCGTGCGTGTCCCATCCACCACGCTCGGTGCTTTGTCCGCCGATGCTCTCGTCAAAATAAACATTCACAAATTTCACCCCCGCTTCGACGAGCCGACGAGCCAGCAGGCACGACTGACCGTACGTCGTGCGGCCGTAGCGGCGGCGAACCGACTCCGGCTCCTGCGTCAGGTCGAACGCTTGCCGCACGTCGGGCGAACCGAGCATCGTGAGCGCCTTCGCGTAGAATTCATCCAGCCCGCGCGCGGCGGCACTCGCGTCGAGTTGCTTCGTCTGGCGATTGACCAGCTCCTGAATGGCCCGTCGGTTGTTGAGCCGTTCCGAATTCAGATTGCTCGGCAGGCTGAGTTCGGGCAGCCGGAAACTGTCGTCGTTCGGGTCTTCCGTGATCAAAAACGGATCGTGCTTCTTGCCGAGAAAACTGGCGTGCTGTCCGGGCGTGATGGCCCCGTCACGGATCACATGCGGAAAGGCCACGAATGTCGGCAGACGGCTACTGACGGGAGCCAGATGATCGACGACCGAACCGTACGCCGGAAACAAGTCGATCGAATCGCGCAGACGGATGTCGTCGAGCGGCGGGGCGTGACCGGTCAGCGCGTAGTACGCCGCGCTGTTGTGATTCTTCATGTTGTGGAACACGGTCCGCACGAGCGTGACCTTGTTCATCACCTTGGCCGTTTCGGGGAGGTGTTCGCAGATACGGAGACCCGACAGGCTGGTGTCGATCTGATCGAACTTGCTCCGAATTCCGTCCGGAGCGTTCGGCTTCATGTCAAACGTATCGACGTGACTCGGCCCGCCAAACTGGTACAGGAAGATCACCGACTTCGCCCGCGGCTTGGGATGCGTCACCTTCTCCGCCGCCAGCACGCGCGGCAACGTGAGTCCCAGCATCCCGAGGCCGCCGATGCGCAATGCGTCTCGCCGCAGCATCGTCGCCGCGCGGAAGTCCGCACAACCAGTGAACCGAATCCCATTCATGGGCGTCAGTCTACGCGCGGCGGAAAGCTCTGCCAAGAGCCAGTCCGCGCGCTTGCGGACCCTCCCGGCTTTTCAGATACTCCGGCCGTCTTGTTTGTTGCTAACCTCAAACTGCGTTGAATCGAGAACATGCTTTCAGTCCAACTCCCCGACGGATCGGTCAAGGAATATCCCGACAACTTCACCGCACTGGACGTGGCCAGGACGATCGGCGAGCGGCTCGCCGCGGCCACGCTGGCGGCGGACGTGAATGGGACGATCGTGGACGCCATGCGACCGCTCGCGGAAGTCGCGCCGGCTTCCGGCCCGATCGTGTTCAAGCTGCTGACCTCGAAGGACCCGCGTTCACTCGGCGTCATGCGACATTCCGCGGCGCACGTGATGGCTCGGGCGGTGATGCGGCTCTTTCCCGGAGTCGGCTTGGCATTTGGTCCGACAACGGGGCACGGGTTTTACTACGACTTCGATCTCGACACGAAGATTTCGGAAGATGACTTCCCGAAAATCGAGGAGGAGATCAAGAAGATCACCGCCGAGGCCGAGCCATTCGAGCGGTTTCACCTGTCGCGCGAGGAAGCGGTCAAATTCTGCGGCGACCTGCATCAGGCGCTCAAGGTCGAGCACATTCAGACCGGCCTGGCCGATCACGGCTCGCTCAGCTTCTACCGGCAAGGCGAATTCGTGGACCTCTGCCGAGGCCCCCACGTTCCCGATGCCGGGCGGATCGCGGCCGTCAAATTGATTTCGATCGCCGGTTCGTACTGGAAGGGGGACGCGAAGAACAAGCAGCTTCAGCGACTCTACGGCACGGCCTGGTTCAGCCAGAAGGACCTCGACGAGTACATCAAGCAGGTGGACGAAGCGAAGAAGCGCGACCACCGCGTGCTCGGCAAGCAGCTCGGTCTGTTCAGCATTTCGCCCGACGTCGGTCCCGGCCTCTGCCTGTGGCTGCCGAAAGGTTCGACGGTCCGGGCCACGCTCGAAGAATTCATCAAGCGCGAACTGCTTCGCCGCGGCTACACGCCGGTCTACTCGCCGCACATCGGGCGCGTGGAAATGTACGAAACGAGCGGCCACTTCCCGTACTATCGCGAGGCCCAGTTCTCTCCGATCTTCGGCCACGATGCCGGGGCCCTCGTGGACTTTTGGATTCGCAAGCTCCAACCCGTAGAGCAAGCTGCCAGCTTGCTCTACGATGACGAGCGCAAGCTTCTCGACGCAGCCCGGCTGATGGGTGCCGACATCGCGGCCTACCCGCTGACCGGCTCGGTCGATGCCAAAGTCGAATTCCTCCACACATGGGAACACTCACAGGAGCGATATCTGCTCAAGCCGATGAACTGTCCGCATCACGTGCAGATGTACGCATCGCAGCAGCGAAGTTACCGCGATCTCCCCGTGCGGCTGGCCGAATTCGGCACGGTCTACCGCCACGAAAAGACGGGCGAACTGAACGGCATGCTCCGCATCCGCGGCTTCACGCAGGACGACGCCCACCTGTTCTGCACCGCCGATCAGGTCGAAGACGAATTCAAATCCACGCTGGACCTCGTGAAGTTCGTGCTCACCAGCGTCGGGCTGGAAGACTATCGCGTGCAGCTTTCGCTCCGCGATCCGAAGGACAAGTCGAAGTATGTCGGCAGCGACGACAACTGGAATCGGGCCGAGGAGACGTTGCGGCGCGTGCTGAGCGACGTGGGTTGGAACTTCACCACGATGGAAGGGGAAGCCGCGTTCTACGGGCCGAAGACCGACTTCATGGTCCGCGATTGCATCGGCCGCGAATGGCAACTCGGCACCGTGCAGCTTGACTTCAATTTGCCGGAGCGGTTCAAGCTGGAATACATCGGGCCGGACAATCGGCCTCACCGGCCGGTCATGATCCACCGGGCACCGTTCGGTTCGATGGAGCGGTTTTGCGGCATGTTGATCGAACATTTCGCCGGAGCCTTCCCGCTGTGGCTGGCTCCCGAACAGGTTCGCGTGCTGCCGATCAGCGACAAGGCGGCCGACTACGCCGCGTCGGTCGAACGCCGTTTCCGCGACGCGGGTTTTCGAGTGCGGACCGACTACGCCAGCAGCCGCGTCAACGCGAAGATTCGCGAAGCGCAGCTCGAACTCATCCCGTACATGCTGGTCGTCGGCGAAAAGGAAGCCGCCGCCGACACCGTTTCCGTGCGCGACCGTATCTCCGGCGACCTCGGCTCGATGCCCGTGTCCGAAGCCCTCGCGAAACTCTCGCAGGAAGTCGCCGACCGCCGCGTGCGGCAAGTCGTCAAGTCGTCGTTCAAATCGTTCGACGAAGGAGGCGACGAAGCGAATCAGTATTGATGTCGGATGGCCGCGCTAGGCCGTCCCCTCGCGCATCGATGAGAGAACACAAAACAATGGTCGGGTGGCCGGAGTCGAGCCGACAGGCGAGCCCCCGGAACGCATGCGGCGACGAGGAGACCTGCGGTCGGCGAGTGGCGGTGTGAATGGGTGCCACTGGCAGCTTGTCTGCCAGTGCCCATCGGGGGTCAAGAGTCACTCGCACTGGCGGGCAAGCCGCCAGTGGCACCCGGCGCGGTCAGTCGACCCGCGCACAACAAGACCCGCGCACAGGGAAGCAGCCCGGCTGCTCGAAAGCAGCCGGGCTGCTGGGTGCCCGAAGCACGGCCTATTCAACGACTAGGCCGCGCGCGGCACGATTGGTAATATCTCGCGCGCAATCTATCTCGGCAGCCGTGAACATGGATGAAGACCGCGAGGCTTGCTTTCCGCCAAGGAGTAAGGCATTCTGCTGACGAATTCTGCGTATCGCTGCCAACGGCCTTCGCGTACTAGGCCGCGCGCGGCACACTTAACTGTTCGGCGGCGGAGGCAAACCCACATGACTCCTGAGCAACATGCCTTCGCGAAGGTCATCACCCGCGTAATGCGGATTGGCGGGAAACTTTTTCTCGTATTCTGGTTGTTGACTTGCGGAACAATGGCTGTGGTTGCGCTCTGCGCCTTACTCGGTGTGCCGGAGCGAGCTGCGTTTTCAAACACGCCATCGCTTTGGGCAGGAGTGCTGTTTGGATCTCTCGCAGCAGCCGGATTCGGCTACTTGTTCATGCAGCTATGGCGCAGGACGCTCGACAGATTCTGCGCTCATATTCCCGACGCGCCAGTGCAGGCCGCCCTTGACGATAGCAATCGACGAGAGAACAGTTCAAACAAAGTCCGACTTAGCACGACCGCGCATGTCGGCTTGCAGATCGTCCTAAGTTTAATTGGGGGTCTGGCCGGATTTGCAATTTCCATCGTGTTATCATTTAATAACACCATCACATCGCAACTTGCATCTGTTCTGGTTTTCGTATTGCTCGTGGGAGTTGGAGCGATCCTCCCCAGACTCATTATGCTGTTGGTTCCGGCACGATGCCCGAACTGTCTGGGGCGAGCATACTGTCGTGGTAGCAGGCCCATAACCTTTGTTTGTCGCGAGTGTAGGCACAACCACAACACAGGGATTTCGATCGAGGCCGGGGATGGCAACATGTGAAGTCGGACGATGTCAGCCGAACCAGTCACTGCAGCTGACCCGCCCAGAGCGGCGGGCAGCTGAGTTCGGGCGTTAGGCAGGAAATCGCTCCATTCAAATGACTTAACCCTAGTCTCTGATTGGCCTTTCGCGAGTTTTGTAACGTCAAAACTCTGCGGCTGCACGGGCATCCGCTGCGGCTGGTTGGGCCTTCTCTGCGGCTGGCTGGGCGTCCGCTCCGGCTGGTTGGGGCTTCTCTGCGGTCGCGCGGGCGTTCGCTGCGGCTGAACGGGCGGACTCTCCGGCTGCCGGAGGGGACTCTCCGCCTGCTTGGGGGGACTCTCCGTCTGGCGGGGTTCTCATTCCGGCGGCGTGATGTGGCACTGTGGCCGGATGGCGTTGCCCGCCACCCGGCCGGCGAGCGGGGGCCGTGAGGCCCCCGAGTCACCCGGCACGACTTCTCGGAGGGCTGACGCCGGGCGCCACTGGCTTTGCCAGTGCTGTCCCGACGCAGGGCTTGCCGAAGCCACTGGCAAAGCCAGTGGCACACACATTCACGTTATGTTTCGTCAGTGATTGAGGACCGAGAGATGTCGCACCTGTCTGTTCGTTCGCCGTTCGTCATCGGCAGCCTGCTGCTGAGTTTCATCACGATTTCGACGACTGCGACGGGCGAGGAGGCTGCCAATTGGAAGGCGGGCGCGGCGACAGTGGTCATCACGCCGGAGGCGACGGCGTTGTTCGTCGCGGGATGCGGCGGCGACCAGAATCCGTATCCCCGCGGCACGCTCGAATTGGCGATGCAACACGGAAAGTCATTGGCCACGGCGGTCGAAGCGGCTCTGCTGCCGAAGCCGCGCCCGGTCCGCGGGCCGCTGCGCGTGGGCTGGAAGGAAATCGAAATCGACTTCGCCCCACCGCCGTCTCGCGACACGCTCGTCAAGCAGCAGCAATCAACCGACAAACTCGATGCCCGCAAGGCGACGTTCCTGCTCGACGAACTCGACCGCGCGGGGAAGATTCGTTCGACGTACACGTACCCGATTCAGGTCCTCCAATTCGGCAACGACCTGACCCTGATCGCACTGTCCGGCGAAACGGTCGTCGATTTTTCGCTGCGCCTCAAGCACGAACTGCCCGGGACGCCCCTCTGGGTCGCCGGCTACTCGAACGACGTGTTTGGTTACGTGCCGTCGCGTCGCGTGTTGTTGGAGGGAGGCTACGAGGGAGGCGGAGCCATGCGATACTCATCACTGCCGGGACCGTTCGCCCCAAATGTCGAGGAGCAAATCGTGGGGACGGTGCATGAGTTGATCCGCAGCGTGCGATGATCCAGTTTGGCGGCAGTTTGGCGGCAGAGCATCATCAAATCCTCCGCCGTCGTCACAGACGTCACACGTAACCGCCAGCCGCTCTGGGCACTACATCCATACCAATAGCTCCCCGACGCTGTGACCCGGCGGGATAGCGTTTGTTGTCTGTCGGTCAGGATTTTTGCTACATTTCCATTGACCGAACTGCGGGCCGTGTCCGATCATCCGATAACCCATTCCCTGCCGACGGCCCTCGTGTAACATGCCGTGAAGACGTCTGCCAAAGGACGCCTGCGATGGAACTTGCAATTCATGAATGCCCAGCCTGTCGTGCTCCGCTGATGGCGGATGCCGAGCAGTGTCCGATTTGCCAGTATGACGTGAAGAAGGGTCAGGTGAGCGGAGCCCGGGCGGCGGGCGAGACCACGGTCACGGAAGAGATTTGCCCTGTCTGCGGCGACAGCATGCGCACGGGTGTGGTTCGTTGTCGCAATTGTGGAGCCTTCTTGAATCCGGAGATGGAAGTCGCGTTCCTGGCGAAGACCGGGCTGAAAGAGGTGCCCCTGGTTCCTCCGGAGCGGCGCGCGTTTGTTCGCCGGCTGGAAGATGATGACTTCGAATTGACGCCCGAAGCCTCGGCGGCGGAATTCGAGGCGATTGAGGAATCTCACTTCGTGCCGCTGTCGGGCGACGATGAAGATTTCGAACTGAACACGCCATCGGTCGAGTATCAGGACGAGCAGGATCTCGAAGATCGATCTCAAGCGCTGAATACTCAGCCGGAGATGATCCAGTCGAATGAATTTGCCTTGGCGCCATCGGCCGCGCCGACGCCCGAGAGCGCGGCGGCGGCTACTTCGGCCAAAGCACCGGATGCAGCGCCTGCTTCCGATGCAAAGGCCGAAGCAGCCCCAACCGCTGCAACGACCTCCAAACCGGTTCCTGACGGAGAAGTGAAAAGCGTCGATGCGCCGGCCGTCGCCCATTCCGTCGCCACCGGCGGCGATGCCTTGCTGGCCGTGGCAATGCAGGAGGAAACCGAGGCCGAAAAACGCCGCCGGTTGGGTTTGAACCGACCGCGGCGCCGGGTCGTTGCCGCAACCGAACTTGCCGCGGGTGGCGATGGTTTTCTGATCCATTGTCCGTACGGGCACCGGATCATGGTACAAGAAAAGCATCGCGGGCGAATGGGTCGCTGCCCGAGTTGCAAGTCGCCGTTCATCGTGCCGGCGGCTCCGCTGGCGGGCGTTGCCGGAGAAACCACAGCCGCGCCGGCCGAAGCCGCAACGGGAAGTCAGCCGGTTCCGGTCACCGGTCCCGTCGGATCGCACACGCTAGCGGCAAGGTATCCTCACGGGATCGACAACCTGCATTTGCACCGCGTGGTCCTTGCCAAGCTGAAGATCAAGCCCGGCAGTCTGGTCGATGACTTCGAAACGGCTGACATCGGCATGGCAACCGATCATCTGTTGGTGGTCACGATTCACGCGGGAGGCGGCCTGCTGGGTGGTCTGGGAGCGGCGAAAAAGATCGCCACAACACGTGCCGCCGTGCGCGAAGCGATTCGCACTGGTGTCCCGCTCAGTGATCTTCCGGCTCCCAAACACCGACAGTTCATGCTCGACGACGTTCGAAGTCTGAAGGTGGTGCAGCCGAACGCGCCGGACGAAGATTCGGTCTTCGCCAACGTGCCGGTCTTCGGCGTCGGGCGGATAGCCGTTCAGTTTGCGGTCGATCAAGCCACGGGAGAGCGCTTCTGCTTGTCGTTCGCGCTCACGGAGTTCCGCAAGTTTTCCGAAGGCTTGAGCGCGATGTACCAGGTTCCCGACTTCGGAGCCATCCGCGGGATCCCGCTCGAGAATTCCACCACAACCAGGACGTGTCACTACAGCGAGAACAAGCTGAAGATCATCGAGCAGCCTGAGTTTTACCAGGCCGACACGGCATTCAAGGTGCTTCTCGCCGGTTGGGAATGCCAAAACTGTGGCCTGGTCGTCAGCGAGGACAGTCGCAAGAAGGAAAAGATCGGCGGCTCATCCGGCAGTAAGATCGCGAAGCATCCCTGCCCAAAGTGCAAGCGTCCGTACGGCTCGAAGCCGCTGTACTCGCTCAAGGATTGAGGCTCCGCGTTCGCCGATCGCATTCACCCGGCGTCGACGCAGGCGGCGAAATCGCGTTTGCCGCGGGCCATGGCGGTTGGCCGGACCATCCGCGCTGGCCAGTCTTGCAACCGGCCTCCAAGTTGCTCTTTTCCGGATCACGGCGTACCGATTACGATCCGCAACCCCAACTCCGGGGTTGAATTCTGGATTGTCGATACTGTTTCATCGCCCGTGCAGCCGAACCACCCAAAATGTTTCAAAACTGGAAGTTAAATTGGCGGAACCCGTTCATTCCTCGCATTCCTCGCTCGAAACGAATCACGATTCGTCGCGAGCATACCCGCCGGTTCGCCGTTGTCGAACGGTTGGAGGATCGGGCACTCCTGAGCGTAGGAGCAGGTGAGTATCCGGTGCCTGCCGAGATGACCGTTGCACCGCGAAGCGCCGCCAGCCATGGCGTGGCCGACCATATCCACGCGTACCTGAAGATCATCATCGACGGCCAGGAGATGCAGATCCCGGCGGACATCGGAATTACGGCCGCCGGCAACTTCAGCCCGCATACGCATGACATCAGCGGCAAACTCCACATCGGTGAAGGCTTGCTGGCAGGCACTTTGCAGGAAAATCGTTTCGTCAAACTCGACGACTTCTTTGACGTGTGGCGCACGACCACTTCGATTAGTCCCGGCGGCACGAACGCGAACGCCAATTTTAGTGCCACTCAACTGATGGACCGGGTCGCCGACGCCACGCGCTCGGTATTCATGACGGTTAACGGCGTGCTGAATACCGAATTTGAAAACTACATCCCGCACGACAACGATCGCATTGTGCTTAGCTACGGACCCGCGGACGGCGGTCCGTCCCTGGCATCGCTGCCCAACGTCACTTTGCTGGCGGGGTCGCCGTTATACGTGCCCTTGGACGGCTACGACCCGAACGGGCAGACGCTATCGTACACGGTCACCAGCAGCAACCCGGCCGTGTCGATCTACCAGCCGACGACGAATCGCAGCCTGCGGATCAATGTTGAGGCGTTCGGCGACATGCTGTTCGAGTTGTTCGACGACAAGGCGTCTCGCGCGACGAATCAGATCACCGCCCTGGCATCGAGCGGGTTTTACTCCAACGTGATTTTTCATCGTGTGATCGACAACTTCGTGATTCAGGGTGGCGATCCCACGGGAACCGGAAGCGGAGGATCGTCGCGTCCCAATTTTGATGACCAGTTCGACGTTACACTGCAGCACAACCGCACCGGCCTGTTGTCGATGGCCAAATCGACGGACGACACGAACAATTCGCAGTTCTTCGTCACCGAAGGTCCGCAACGACACCTCGATTCCAATCACACGATTTTCGGGCTCCTCGTCGAAGGCGAGTCCGTGCGCGAAGCGATCAGCGAAGTCGCCACCGACGCCAACGGTCGCCCGACGACGCCCGTCGTGATGAACTCGGCAACGGTCATCCCCAACGATGCGGAAAACGCTGTCGTCATGCTGGATGCCCCGATTGGTACGACCGGCACCAGCACGATCACCGTGACGGTCACCGACCCCGATGGGCATCGGACGCAGCGGACGTTCACCGTGACAATCCAGGCAGACACGGTCAACAACCCGCCATTTCTGGCGGACATTCCCAGAGTGGTCACCACGGTCAACACGCCTGTCACTTTCCAGCTCACCGCCCGCGATGCGGAAGGGGACGCGGCAGTCTACGGATCGGCTGGAACTCCACCCGCCAATTTGCAGTACTCGGTGCATCCCACCACCGGCTTGGTCACGGTGACACCCACGAATGGCATCGTGGGTACATTTCAGATCACGGTCGGGACTGCCGTGTCTTTTGAGTCGAGCGCCGTTGACTTTCAAGCCGTCACGGTGGTCATCAATTCGGGACCGGCAATGACCAACTCGGCGCCGGTGCTGGATAACTTTGGTGCCCCTTACTTGATCGCTCCGGCGGGAAGCGGGTTGCCGGTCGAAATGCAGAACGGGATTCTGATCACAGACCTGCTGGTCCGAGGCACCTCTGGCAATCCGATCTCCGATCCCGACGCTGGAGCGGTCGAGGGAATCGCAGTCACGGCGATCGACAAGTCGCTTGGCAAGTGGCAGTACACCTTCGTTTCCAATCCGACGGAGACCGACTGGACCGACGTCGATGCCGCAGGGGCGGTCAGCGATTCCAGTGCGTTGCTGCTCCCGGCCGACACCACAACGCGCCTGCGATTCGTCACCACGCTGATGCCGCGTCACAACGATCAAGCGACCGACGGTTCGACACGCGGCCCGGCGCAGGGCTTTCTACCGCTGGAAACCCGGCTGGACGCGGGCCTCACGTTTCGCGCGTGGGATCGCACCGCAGGCTCGGCCGGCAGTCGCGCCGACACGACGGCCAACGGCGGTACGACCGCGTTCAGCAGCGCCGCCGAAACCGTCGCCGTCATCTTCGAGACGCGACTGTTCCGCTCGTTCAATGCCGCCGCACAACTCAACGTGTACACCCTCGAACAGGAGTTCCACGCCCTCGTCAATGTCTTTGGATACCAGGACCGTTCCACGTCGGGATTCTACGGCTTCACCGTCTTAATGAGCCGCGTTCCAGGGCTGAGCATGTCGCCGCTGTACCGCATGTACTATGGAATCCAGTTCAATCCGGATGGTACGCAGACCGACATGGGCTACCGCTACCTCACGACCGACTTGAACGAAGCCCAGTCCCTCGAGACGCTTGGCCCTGCCGACCGTCGTGCTCAGCGCGATGGCTGTTACTTTCGAGAAATCGGCGTCAACAGCGGGACGGCCATTCTGGCCTACATTTACGCGACATCGCAGTCCGGGACAGTGGCCATGTCGCAGATCTATCGCACCGACCTGTTCCCGAAAGACACTCGCACCGGTCCGCCCGGCACGCCGGTCACCGGCTCGGTATTGCAGCAGCAGGGGGACCATGTCTACACGACCCGATCCGCCATCGAGATGGCCATGCCCGGCACGTGGCGGCAGGAATCCACGCGCGGCTTCGTTCGTGAACTCGCTCCGGGGTCCGGTGGAAGCCAACAGGCGGCTCGACGCGCTTCCGCGACCGGAACTGCGTCCTTGAATTCGACGACGGTGTCAGACGCAATCCTCACGCAATCCGGCTCAGTCGAAAATCCACTGACCGGCCTGGCCGGTCAACTCGTCACTCCAGTCGCTCGCGAATCGGCACCACCGGCGCCGGGCGATCGTCGCAGCCTTCCACGTCCGGAAAACGCGTTCGGTCCGCCGGCCGACCGCAACGACACCGGTCACGATTTGACTCCCGATGCCCTCGCTTTCGATGCGCATTGGTCCGCCGCGAGTCACGACATTTTGATCGATTGGGACGCGTTCTGCGACACAGTGTCTGGTTGATGCGCACACACGGATGGTCTTTGTTCCAAGGATGTGAACGATGCGACAGGTGCCCTGGCGTTTCTGGCTGCTTTCGGCCGTTCTTGTGACGATCAACGTCGGCGGTTGGATTTGGCCCCATCGCGAGGTGAACGATCGGTCCACCGGCGCGGGGCGTCCAGCTCGAGTCGTCGCGGCGCTGCCCTCCGTCAACGCCGACGCGGCCGAACGGCTCAGCCTGCTGTTCGACATCCCCGTCGCCGAACCGAGACTCCTCGATCAACCGCTGATCACCGCGCCGTTCGTCATCGAACCGCAGCCGAAGGGTCACTGGGTCTGGTCCAACACCGACCGCCTGGACTTCGTCCTCGACCAACCGCTCCCCGCCGGAAAGCTCTTCACCGTGAAGCCGGCGGCCAACGCGGAACAACAGACGGGCCGCATCCTGCAGGTCGCGGGTGACATCACCTACCGCACGCGGCCACTGCGGCTGAACGATTGCCGCCTCGAATCGGCCGACCGCGACCGCGTCATGCTCGAATTGAAATTCAACCAAACCGTCGCCCCCGCGGATCTCGCCAAGCACCTCACGATCACGGGTGACCCGTCTCCCCTCGCCCCCGCAGGGGGAGAGCGGCCGAGGGTGGTGGACGAGCGACTCTTGCAACCAATCTCGACGACAGCCATCGAAACACCAGCCGCGTCGCCGCAGCGAATCGCCACCGAAGTCGTCACCAAGTCGCCCAACGCCAGGTTGCTCGTCCGCTGCCCGCGCCCGGCGGCGAATCGTCTGCGCATCGAACTCGCCTCAGAACTCACCGGGCACGACGCGCGGCTCTCGCTCGGCGAACGAGCCGTCCAGCACCTCGACCTACCGCCGCTGGCGATCCCGAACGCCAATTCAGCAAACGTGTCCCCCAAGCCGACTTCGCCGCTCTGGCTGCTTCGCGCCGATGCCCATCCGGTCTGGGGCGAACCGACCATGCACGTGGCTCTGCAATTCACGACGACTCTGCAATCGCCAACCGACCTCCGGGCGATCGTTCGCATCACGCCGCCCGTGGAATTCACCGAAACATGGATCGACCGTCGTTGCCTGCGAATCAACGGCCACTTCGCGCACGGCCAGCGTTACTCCGCCACCGTGAACGACACGCTGGTCGGCACGGGTGGCGAGCGACTTACCGCACCGCAAACGATCACCTTCGAATTCCCTGACCGCGACCCCACCGTGCGGTTCCCGCTGACCGGAGGCATCCTCTCGCCGCACGGCTACCTGCTGTTCGACGTCGAAACCGTGAACGTTTCCGGCCTCGAACTCTCCGCCGCTCGTGTCCACGCCAACAATCTCGTGCACCACCTGCGTGGCGAATACGACGGCGTGACGGCTCGCAAGCTGAACGGCCAGACGCTACGGATCGACCAGCCGGCGAAAAACGTCTCGAAGACGACGACGCTCGATCTGCGGCAGTGGCTCGAACAACCACTCGGCATCTACCACCTGCGAGCCAAAGCCGCCGATCATGCCTGGACGATGGACGACGCGGTCGTCACCGTGACCGACCTGGCCCTGACCTGCAAGCAGGAGCGCAGCGGCCTCGTCGTTTGGGTCACGTCGCTGCGAACCGCCCAGCCAGTCGAAAGCGTGAAGGTCTCGTCGTTCTCGTACACGAACCAAACGCTGGCCACCGCCGTGACCGATCGGCACGGGATCGCCCGCCTGCCGTTCGACGAGCGTCACCCGGACGGCAAGCCGTGGGTGATCGCCGCCGAAACCGCGGCCGATCTCGCGTTCCTGCGTCTCGACCACCGACCGTGGGTGCTCGACCATGTCGACCAATCCGGCCGCGACATCCCCGCAACCTACGACGTGCTGCTGTACGCCGAGCGCGGCGCGTACCGGCCCGGCGACACGATTCACCTCACCGGCCTCATCCGCGACGCCAATGGCGACACCCCACCGCCGTTCCCGCTCGCAGTGACCGTCGTGCGACCCGACGGCCGGCCCGTCGCCAACCTCACCGTCACGCCCGACTCCGCCCAGCAGGGTTGCTTCCAATTCGAGTTCCCCACACGCGAAGACGGACAGACGGGACCTTACCGCTTCCGCGTTTCGCTGCCGGGATCGAAGGACATTCTCGGCCAGACGCATGCGCAGGTCGAAGCGTTCGTCCCCGTACGCATGGAAGTGACCGCGAAGCCAACGCAAGCCCGCTTCGGCCCCGTGGACAAACCGGCGCTCGATGTACACGCTCGCTACCTGTTCGGCCAGCCGGCGGGCGAACTGCCGCTGGTCGTGATCGGAACGCTCCGACGCACCGCGTTCCGATCGGCCACGCACCCTGAATTCACATTCGGCGACGACGCGCCGCGACGCATGGAGACACCGCGCCGCACGATCGTCAACCTGCCCGATGTAACCACGACACTCGATTCGGCAGGCTCAGCGCACATCGATTTGCCGCCGCTCGGCGACGAACCGCCCGCCGTCTGGAGCGGCGCGGCCACAGCCACCGTGACCGAAACCGGCGGACGCTCGGTGTCGCGCTCCGCCTCGGTCACGATCGATACGGCGGATCGGCACGTCGGGCTTCGCAGTGCCGCCGGCCCGATCGTCGGCGTGAACGAATCGATTTCGATCGACTGGATTACGCGCACCGGCTCCGACGACGCGGCCACGCCGGGCGCGATCGAGATCCAACTCGAACACGTCACGTTCGATTCGGTACTCCAGCGACTGAACGGTCAAACGACCTGGAAATCAGTCGAGCACTCGAAGCCGGTCTGGTCGCGAACGCTGACGGCGGCGGAGACCGATCGCGCCGCGGGTTCAATCACCGTCGCCTGCCCATCCTCCGGCGTGTTCCGTCTGCGCGCGAAAGACCTGACGTCCGGAAGTGTTTCCGTGCTCGAACTGCATGCCTCGGCAAACGGCGGCGAATCCTCCAGCTTCGCCATGCAGCGACCCGAACACCTCGAACTCGTCCTCGACCAGCCGCGTTACCGTCCGGGCGAAACGGCCAGGCTGCTGGTGAAGTCTCCGTTCAACGGCTCGCTCTGGATGTGCCTCGAATCCGACCGCGTCCTCGATCAACGCGTGATCGACATCGCCGCCGGATCGACGTCTCTCGACGTGTCCGTGCCGACCGACCTCCGCGGCGGCGCGTTTGTCACAGCGACGGTGGTCCGCCGGATCGACCCCGGCGATACGTCGTGGCTGCCGCATCGCGCGATGGGCCTGGCCCGCCTCGAACTCGACAACACCGCCCACGAACTCCCCGTGCGAATCGACATCCCGTCGCGAGCGCGACCGGGGGACGTCATCGCCGTCCGAGTCGAAACGTCACCGTCCGCCGATTCGTCGCGACCTGCGGTCGTGCATTGCTGGGCCGTGGACGAAGGCATCCTGCTGACGACCGCGTTCCAGACGCCGAACCCATTCCGGTATTTCCTCTCGCATCGCAAACTTGGCGTGACCTCGAATGACGTGTTCGGCGACTTGCTCCCCGATCACAAACGGGCGCTGAGCATCGCCCGGATCGGCGGCGATCAGGACGACCACGCGATCGACCCGCTCCGCCGCAGTCCGGCGCCGACGCATCGCCGCGCGGCCGCTATCGTCTGGCGAGGCCTCGCCACGACCGATGCGAGGGGGCACGTCGCGTTCGATGTCGAACTGCCGCAGTTCACCGGCGAACTGCGATTCATGGCCGTCGCGGTCGATGGGGATCGCTACGGCTCGACGCAGCAGCCGCTGACGGTGACGCAACCGCTTCTCGTCGAAGCGACCGCGCCGCGCGTGGCGGCTCCGGGCGACTGGTTCGATGTGCCGGTCAAGTTGTTCAATTCGACGAGCGAACCACTCGTCGTTCGACTGACGGCTGCCAACACCGGCGGGACGCCGGTGCCACGGTCCACAGGCGATACACTCCCGCACCCCAACCCTGTCCCGGTGGACAAGGGGGCAGTGCGGATTCATCTCGAACCCGAAGATGCCACGCAGCTCGTGCCGCCGAACGAGCCAGTCACGATCTGGCTGAGCGCGACGGCGACTCGGATGGGACGGGCAGACATCCGGATCGTCGCGGAAGCGGATTCCGCCGCTGGTCCGCTTACTTCCGCGGCCGACATCGCCGTTCCCGTGCGATCCGCGGCACCCTTGCACACGGTCACGAAGTTCGTCCGCGTTGGCGCTGGCGAACCGATGTCGATCGAACCGCCAGTGGAACTGCACCCGGAGACAACCCGCACCACGTTGACCGTCAGCGGCCGGCCATTGGTGGAATTCAGCCCGGTCGCGAACGACTTGATCGACTATCCGTACGGCTGTGCGGAACAGACGAGCAGCCGCATTCTTGCGTTGCTCGCGGCGAAGGAATTGCTGGCAGCGGACAGTTCGAACACGGCTCAACCGGGCGCCGTCGCCGGTCTGATTGACGCCGGGATCGCGCGGCTGTGGTCGATGCAGACACGCAGCGGCGGCCTCGGCTACTGGCCTGGCGCGGCGACCGCGTCGCCGTGGACCACCGCCTACGCCGCAAACGCGCTTCTCGAAGCGCGGCGACAGGGGCACGTTGTCGATTCTCGCTTCACCGACGAACTGGCAACGTTTCTGCGCGGCATGCTCAATCGTTCCGCCTCATCCGGCGACTTCGATGACCCACACGCAGTGTTTCACGAACAGGTCGACGACAACACGCGAGCCCGAATCTGCCGCGTGCTGGCGGGGTTCGGTAAGCCGGATGAGGGATGGATGGCCCGCCTCGCCGAACGCATCGCGTTCCTCGACATGGCGGGCCGCGCGGACCTCGCGGCGGCGTGGCAGCTTGTCGGTCGCAAAGACCGATCGCTCGCCGCTCTGCCAGACGACACGCTCGGGCAGTCAGTCGAATTGCTCGCGTCCGAGCGAATCAGTTCGCAATCCTACGCCGAAGCGAACCTGCTGGCTGTGCTGCTGGACATCGACCGCGACCACGTCTGGATTCCCACGCTGGTCGAACGGTTGAAGCGCTCGCGTCGCAACGGCCGCTGGCAAAACACACTCGAAAATGCCACGGCCGTCGCGGCACTCGTCCGGTATCAAGCCGATGAGACGGAGCCGGCAGAGTTCACGGGATCGCTGGAGATCGGGGCGCACGAGCTCGCGACGTTTGATTACAGCCGACCGAGCACGGTCCGGGTTGATCGGCATTCGCAACCAATCACGCTGACCAGCCGCGGCACCGGGCACGTCTACGTTGCAGCGACAAGTTCCGGATTGCAGCGCGAAGCGTCTGCGTGGGCGTACGACAGGCGCATCCGCATCCGCCGCGCGTGGCTCGACCGATCCGGCAAGCCGGTCGATCCGTTGCAGGTGCGAGTCGGCGACCTGATCGTCGTTGAAACCACACTCGTCGCGCCCGACGGGCCGGTGTGGAAGCCGATCGACAACGTCGCGATCGTGGATGCACTCCCCGGAGGTTTCGAAGTTGAGAACCCGCGGCTCGAGACGTCGCAGAAACTTGGAGACGATTCATCTGCTGCGAACGAAGACGCCGCGGACCACGTCGAATTCCTCGACGATCGCGTCGTGATTTTTGCGTCAGCCACATTCAAGCCGCGGACGTTCCGATACCCCGTCCGAGCCGTTTCCGCTGGCCAGTTTGCTCACCCGCCGATCCAAGCCTCGTCGATGTACGATTCCGGCGTGGCGTCAGTTCACGGCGGAGGGACGATCGAGGTGCGGCGATGAGGTTTCGTTGGAAGGTTGCGGCCTGTCATACGTCCGACAGCGCGGACCACGCCTCACCCCCGACCCCTCGCCCAAAGTGGGAGAGAGGAGGAAGGTGGCAACGCTGGCGGAAACGATTTCGTCTGGCCTTCGTCGGCACCGCGGCGTTCGGACTGGTCGGAGCGATCGCCGTTGCGATCCTGTGGCACCTGTTTCCATTTCCGATCGATCGGCTGGAGCGATGGCCGTCGAGTCCGGTAGTGACAGACCGTTCGGGGACGGTGCTGCTGCAAGTCGTTGGGCGTGACGAGCAGTGGCGGCGGCCGGTGCGGCTTGTGGAAATGTCGCCATGGTTACCGCTGGCCATTGTCGCGGCCGAGGACGAGCGGTTCTGGTCGCATTACGGCGTGGACCCGATCGCGGTGGGACGCGCCGCGTTGCAGAACTTGCGAGCCGGTCGAACCGTGTCCGGCGCGAGCACGATCACGATGCAGGTCTGCCGCATGGCCGACGATCGGCCTCGCACGTGGAGCGCGAAGCTGATCGAAGCGATTCGCGCGGTGCAACTTGAACAGCTCCGCTCGAAACCGGAACTGCTCGAACTGTACCTCAACGTGGCTCCGTTCGGCGGGAACATTCGTGGCGTCGAGGTGGCGTCGCGGACGTACTTCGGCAAGCGGGCGTGTGATCTGTCGCTGGGCGAAGCGGCGACGCTGGCGGGGCTGCCCAAATCGCCCGGCCGGTTGCGCCCTGATCGGCATCCGGACGCGGCCCGTCTGCGGCGCGGTTTTGTGCTGCGACGGATGGCTGAATGCGGATTTATCACGACCGGGCAGCAGGCTGACGCGGCTTGCGAGCCAGTGGCTTCTACGTGGCGACTGGACACCGAGTCGAAACGGCGGGCGACCGTCTGCCCGGCCTCGCACGCGGCGTGGCTGGCATTGCAGCGGCGTCCCGAGGGAGGAAGGACGACGATCGACATCGCGCGGCAAACGGAATTGCAACGGCTGACCGAAGCGCACGCGAAGTCGCTTCCCCCCGGCAGCGATCTGGCGGCGATCGTCATCGACATTAAAACGTCCGAGATCGTCTCGCTCGTGGGGTCGGCCGATCCGACGGACCCCGTGGATGGTCAGGTGAACGGCGCGACCGCACCGCGCAGTCCCGGTTCAACGCTCAAACCGTTTTTGTACGCGGCGGCGTTCGACGCCCGACGACTCACTGCCGGCAGCGTCGTCGACGACGTCCCGATCGAGCGCGCCGGCTGGGTTCCCGAAAACTTCGACGGCAGCTTCCAGGGATCTGTTACGGCGGCCGAGGCATTGCAGCGATCGCTCAACGTCCCTGCGATTCTGATCACGGAAGATTTGGGGGTGACTCGCTGCGTAGGCGTTCTCGAATCGGCGGGGATTGGCCTGTCACACGACGCGGGACTTCGCGGAGGCT
>Ga0233425_10005157_pt1 | contig 20999 bp, 17 predicted proteins | sample Watercolumn_Towu_2_FD_181712 | JGI IMG/M metagenome (GOLD analysis project Ga0233425, IMG submission 181712) | Freshwater microbial communities from Lake Towuti, South Sulawesi, Indonesia - Watercolumn_Towuti2014_140_MG | ecosystem: Environmental > Aquatic > Freshwater > Lake | place...
AGCCGAAGCGTCTGTGCCCATTGCGAGTTATTTGCTAATCCCTCCACACAGAGGGCACCCGATGGCAAGAAACCTCGCGCCGGGATACAATAGGGGCGTCCGGCAAGCGTTTCCTTTCCGGGTCTGGGAAGGGGTCTTCCCTTCAATCATGCCCAACCGTGCGGCACACAACGCAGGTTCCCATGGACGCGGCTTACCTAGCCCTGGCTGCCAAGTACGTCCGCCGGCAGGCGAAGCAGCTTGCTGAGCAGCTTGACGGCGTGCGCGCGGCCAGCGACATCGAGTACGTGCATCGGGCGCGAGTAGCGTCGCGGCGGCTGCGGGCCGCGTTGCGCGTGTTCGCCGAGTGCTTCGGCGCGAAGGCCGTGAAGTGTTGGCGGCGGCACATCCGCAGCGTCACCCGCGAGTTGGGCGCCGCGCGCGACAACGACGTGCAGATCGACTTCCTCTTCGCCTTCCTGCACGGCCTGAAGGTGCCGGCCGTGTATCCGGGCCTCGTGCGTTTACTGGGGCGGCTGGAGCAGCAGCGGGAGGAGTTGCAGCCCCAGGTGGTCGAGGCGGTGAAGCGGCTGCGAGCCAAGAAGACGGTGGCCGAGATGCTCTTCGCCTGCCGCCGCATTGCGTCGAAGCTGAATCCGGCTACTGCCGAAGGCCCCGCCATCCAAGCCCGCCGGCTGGCCGAGAAACACGTCGTCGGCCGGCTCGAAGAAATGCTTCCCTTGCAGGACAGTCTCCGCGACGCCGAAGCCAAACCGCGGCACCACGCCCTGCGGATCGCGTGCAAGCGGTTGCGGTACACGATGGAGATCGTCAAGCCGCTCTACGGCCCGCCCATCGAGCCAGTCATCGAGGCCGCGCGTGCGGCGCAAACGCTCTTGGGCGACCTGCACGACTGCGACGTGTGGGAACAGCGGCTGGAGGAGTTCGTCGCACGCGAGCGGAAGCGCATCCGCAAGCATTTTGGGCACGACGGCCCGCTGGCGCGATTGGAGGTCGGCATCGAGTACCTGCGGCAGGACCGCCGCGCCCGCCGGCAAGAGGCGTTCCAGGAACTCGTCGCCCTGTGGGACCATTGGACGCAGCAAGACCTGTGGGACAAGCTGCGGCGGTTCCTCCGCGGCGAGGTGGTCGAGATCCGACGCGCAGACATCCTGCCTGCGGAACCCCGTAGTGCGGGCATCCTGCCCGCGGAGGCAGTCGGGACGGCGGTTCCACCGGTGGAAGCAAGCAGGATGCCTACTCTACACGCGGAAGCGGCCGAGACGGCGGCGCCGCAATCCCAACCGCGGCGGAACGTCGTGCCCGAGGAATACGTCCAATCGCCGCGCGCGCTGGCCGCGGCGTACCGCGAGCCCGTCCGCGTTTCCAAGTCCGTGCGCGAGGCCGTGCCCTCATGACGATGCCGTCGATGGACCCGACGAACAAGGCGCCGGAGCGTACGGCCGCGGCCACGACCGTGGCGGCCATCGACCTGGGAACCAACTCGCTTCGCATGGTCATCGCCGAGATTCTGCCCGACGGCCGCATCGAGGTTTTGGAACGCCTACAACGGGCCGCGCGATTGGGGCAAGACACGTTCCGCCGCGGACGCCTGGGCGGGCAAAGCATGAGAGCCGCGCTGAATGTGTTGAAGGACTTCGCCCAGGTGCTGCGCGTGTACAACGTCACCCGGGTCCGCGCCGTGGCCACCAGCGCCGTGCGCGAGGCCGACAATGCCGACACGTTTCTCGACCGCGCGTTCCTGGCTGCCGGGTTGCACATCGAAGTCATCGATCCTTCCGAGGAAAGCCGGCTGGTGGCGGCCGTGCGCCAGGCGCTGGGCGATTCGCCCCCGGAGAACCCCCAGCAGACGCTCATCGCCAACGTCGGCGGCGGCAGCACGCTGCTGACGGTCATGCGCGGGCAGGAGATCGTCACCTCGCAGAGCCTCCGCCTGGGTTCGATCCGCTTGCAGGAGATGCTCTTCACGGCCGAAGACCCGCCCGAGCGCTCGGCCGAGTTGCTCCGCTATCACATTGCCAACATCGTGGCGTCTGTGCAGGGGACGTTGCCCTTGCGGAGCATCGAGCGGTTCGTGGCCGTGGGCGGCGACGCGCGGTTCGTCGCCCGGCAAGTCGGCAGCCCCATCGAAGGCACCGACCTGGTGGCCGTCGATCCGGCCGAGTTCGACAAGCTCGTGGCCCGCTGCCAGCGTCATACGGCCGAGGAGCTGTCGAAGCGTTACGGGCTCCCCTTCGCCGACGCCGAAACGTTGAACCCGGCGCTGTTGATCTACCAGATTCTGCTCCGCCAGACCCGCGCCCAGCGCGTGCTGGTCTCGCAGGCCTCGATGTGCGACGGTCTGCTGCTGGAGTTGGCCCGCGAAGCGACGGGGAAGGAAGACGAGTCGCTCCTGGCCGGCGTGATCCACTCGGCCACGAGCCTCGTGGAGAAGTATCACGCCGATCTGGAGCACGGGCGGAATGTGGCCGACCTGGCGTTGCGGCTGTTCGACGAGTTGCGCGGCGACCATCGGCTGACGCCCCGCCACCGCCTGTTGCTGCGGATCGCCGCCCTGTTGCACGAGGTGGGCGGGTTTGTGAGCAACCGCGCGCACCACAAGCATAGCGAGTACCTGATCGGTAATTCGGAGATTTTCGGACTCAACCGCAACGAGATCACGATGGTGGCGGCCGTTGCGCGCTATCACCGCCGCAGCCCGCCGCAGCCGACGCACCCGAACTTCATGGCCCTGCCGCGCGAGACCCGGGTGGTGGTCGCCAAGCTGGCGGCCATGCTCCGCGTGGCCGACGCCCTGGTCCGCGGCGAGGCCCGCCAGGTCCGCGGCATCCGCTTCCTGCGGCAGGACGACGACCTGGTCGTGGCCGTCCACGGACCCGACCTCGTGCTCAAGCAGCGGGCCGTGGCCGCCAAAGGCGATATGTTCGAGGAGTTGTTTGGAATCAAGGTGCGCGTGGAAGAAGGCTAGTCCGTTGACGCAAACGTGTTGGGGCGGCAGTTGTACTGCCGCCCCGGAGTCGGAGAGGTACGGCAGTACAACTGCCGTACCAACGGAGTAATCATGGCCAAAGATCCCCTCAAAGCCCCCGAACTGTACATCAACCGCGAGTTGAGTTGGCTGGAGTTCAACGACCGGGTGTTGCGCGAGGGGCTGGCCGACGATCTGCCGCCGATGGAACGCCTGAAATTCCTGGCGATCGTGGTCTCGAATCTCGACGAGTTCTTTCTGATTCGCGTGGCCGGCCTGATGCGGCAGCGGGCGGCGGCCGTGCGCCGCCGCGATCCGTCGGGCATGACCCCCACGCAACAACTGGCGGCCATCGCCGAACGCGTCCGCCGCATGGTGGCCGAACACGCCGTGGGCGTGCGGCAGGTGCTCGGGCATCTGGCCGGGCACGGCTTGCGCGTGTTCGAGCCGGGCGAATGGACGCCCCAGCAAGAGGAATCCCTGCGGTCGCACTTCCGCAGCGACATCCTGCCGGTGCTCACGCCGCTGGCGATCCAGGATCTCGATCCGCCGCCCGTGCTCCCCGGTCTGCAATTGCACGTAGCGGCCGTCCTGGCCGAAAACGGCGCGGCCGAGCAGCCGGCGCTGCCCGGCATCGAGCCGCCGCCGGGCGAACGGATTGCCGTCGTGCCCGTCCCCACGCTTTTCCCGCGGTTCGTCAACCTGCCGGCCGACGGCGAAGTGCATCTGGCCCGCATGGAAGACGTGATTGCCGCCAACGTCGACGCGCTCTTCCCCGGTTCTACCGTGCTGGCCACGGCCGTGTTCCGCGTCACGCGCGACGCCGACATCGAAACGCCCGACGAGGACGCGGCCGATCTGCTGCAGACGCTCGAAGAAGCGGTGCTCGAGCGTCGCCGCCGCGAGGCCGTGCGGTTGACGATCTCGGCCGGGGCCGACCGCCGCATCCGCAAGTGGCTCAGCGAATGGCTTCGCCTGCGGCCCGACGAAGTCTACGACGTCGACGGATTTCAGGACGCCGCGCCGCTGTGGGACTTGGCGGGGCGGCCCGGCTTCGACGCCTTGAAGATCGACGACTGGCCGCCGCAGCAACCCCGCGACCTGATCGCCGCCGAAGACCTCGGCACCGCCATCCAGGACCACGACGTGCTGTTGTTCCATCCCTATGAGAGTTTCGACCCCGTGGTGCAACTCGTCGAGCAGGCGGCCAAAGACCCGCAGGTGCTGGCCATCAAGCAGACGCTCTACCGCACCAGCGGCGATTCGCCCATCGTCCGCGCGTTGCAGCAGGCGGGCGAACGCGGCAAGGAAGTCACCGTGCTGGTCGAGTTGCGGGCGCGGTTCGACGAAGCCCGCAATGTGGCCTGGGCGCGGCGGTTGGAGAACGCCGGCTGCCACGTGATCTACGGCGTGGCGGGCCTGAAGACGCACGCCAAGGCCCTGTTGATCGTCCGCCGCGAGGGACAACGCATCCAGCGCTACGTGCATTTGGCCACCGGCAACTACAACGACCGTACGGCCCGACTCTACAGCGACCTGGGCCTGATGACCTGCAACCGCGACATCGCCACCGACGTGGCCGCCTTCTTCAACCTGCTGACCGGCTATTCCGAGGCCGTCGGCTGGTCGAAGTTGTGCATCGCCCCGACCGGCTTGAAGCAGCGGTTTCTCGACCTCATCGACCGCGAGATTCAGGCTTCCACGCCCGACCGGCCGGGCCTGATCATGGCCAAGACCAACGCCTTGCAGGATCTCGACATCTGCCGCGCGCTGTACCGCGCCAGCCAGGCCGGCGTGAAGGTGATGTTGAACGTCCGCGGCATCTGCTGTTTGCGCCCCGGCGTGAAGGGCGTTTCCGAAACGATCGAGGTCCGCTCGATCGTCGACCGCTTCCTCGAGCACTCGCGGATCTTCTACTTCCGCAACGGCGGGCACGAAGAAGTCTATCTCAGCAGCGCCGACTGGATGCGCCGCAATCTCAGCCGGCGGCTGGAGATTCTCTTCCCGATCGTCAACCCGGTGCTGCGTCGGCGTCTGATCGACGTGCTGGGCACGTATTTCGCCGACAACGTGAAGGCCCGCGCGCTGCAAAGCGACGGCAGCTACGTGCCGGTCGCCCGCCGCGGCCAGCGCGTCCGTGCGCAGGAGAAGTTCTACCGCGACGCCGTCGCCCACGTCCGCGCCGCCGCCAAGGCCGAGCCGCAGTTCCAGCCGTTGACCGGGCCGAAAGAGTAGTCCACCTCCTTGTTCCTACGCCTTGCGTGGGAACGAGGGCGAGCGGCCCTGCTCACTTCGCCCGTTTTGCCCCTTTTCACCCCGGCCGGATCGGGTACAATAACTCAATTCTCATCGCTTCGGGGACGGAGGAACACGCGGGATGAATGAGCAGGACACGCGCCGCTGGACGGTGGCCGAGTCGGCTGAACTCTACGAGGTCGCCGGTTGGGGAAAAGGCTATTTCTCGGTAAACGCCGCGGGAAACGTGTGCCTGCATCCCGACAAGAACCCCCAGCGGCGGATTGACCTGAAGCAACTTGCCGACCAACTCCTGGCCCGCGGCATCAGCCTGCCCGTGCTGATCCGCTTCGGCGAGGTGCTCAAGCACCGGTTGGGGGAGATCCACGCGGCCTTCCAGGCGGCCATCCAGGAGCAGCAGTACCGCGGCACCTACCAGTGCGTCTACCCGATCAAGGTCAACCAGCAGCGGCAGGTGGTCGAGGAGGTGGTCCGCTTCGGCCGCACGCACTGCTACGGCCTGGAGGCCGGGAGCAAGCCCGAGTTGTTGGCCGTGTTGGCTTTGGCTGCCAACGATGCGCCGATCATCTGCAACGGTTTCAAGGACGACGAGTTTATCGAGATGGCCCTGCTGGCGCAGAAGATCGGCCGGCAGGTGTTCATCATCATCGAGAAGTACACCGACCTGGAGTTGATCCTCCGCCACGCCGCGCGCGTCGGCGTGCGGCCGCTGATCGGCGTGCGCGCGAAGCTCAGTTCCCTCGGCGCCGGGCGGTGGCAAAGCTCGAGCGGCTACCGCTCGAAGTTCGGCCTGACCGTGAGCGAAATGCTCCGCGTGCTGGCCGAACTCCAGGCCCGCGACATGGCCGATTGCTTCAAGCTCCTGCACTTCCACATCGGCAGCCAGATCACGAATATCCGCCACATCAAGCTGGCCTTGAACGAGGCCGCGCGGATCTACGTCGACCTAGCCCAGCACGGCGCGGGCCTGGAATACCTCGACGTCGGCGGCGGCCTGGGCGTGGATTACGACGGCTCGCAGACCAACTTCGAGTCGAGCGTCAACTACACGCTCCAGGAATACGCCAACGACGTGGTGTTCCACATCCAAAGCGTCTGCGACGACGCCAAGGTGCGGCACCCGAACATCCTCTCCGAAAGCGGGCGCGCGGTCGTCGCCTATCACAGCATTCTCGTGTTCAACGTGTTGGGCACCTCCGGGCCGGGCGAGAACAACATCCCCACGCAACTCTCCGACAGCGACGAGCAGCCGCTGTGGGATCTGTTGGAAACCTACAACGAGTTGACGCAGCGGAACATCCTCGAGGCCTTCCACGACGCGCAGCAGGCACTCGACATGACGATGTCGCTGTTCGGCGGCGGATACATGCCGCTGGCGCAGCGGAGCCAGGCCGAGAACCTGTTCTGGGCGATCTGCCGCAAGATCAGCCGCCTGATGCACCAGTCCGAGGAAGTGCCCGAGGATCTGGAGACGCTTGACGCCCTGCTGGCCGAGACCTACTTCTGCAATTTCTCGCTGTTCCAGTCGATTCCCGACAGTTGGGCCGTGAAGCAGTTGTTTCCGATCATGCCCATCCACCGGCTCGACGAACGGCCTACGCATCACGCGATCCTCGGCGACATCACTTGCGACAGCGACGGCAAAGTCGAGCGGTTCATCGACCGCCGCGACGTGAAGCGCACGCTCCTGCTGCACACGTTCGACGGCAAGCCATATTACCTGGGCGCGTTCCTGGTCGGGGCCTATCAGGAGATCCTCGGCGACCTGCACAACCTCTTCGGCGACACGAACGCCGTCCACGTCAGCACCGACGACGCCGGCAACCTGGTCGTCGAGGCAGTGATCAACGGCGATACGGTCCGCGAGGTGCTGGGCTACATGCAGTTCGACGCCGAACGCCTGGTCGACCGCATGCGAACCGCCGTCGAGCAGGCCGTGCGCAACAACTCGATCGACGAACAACTGGCCGGACGCATCATGCGCTTTTACCGCGAAGGGCTGGAAGGCTATACGTACCTGGAAGATACACCGGAACGGTGAGCACGCCGATGGATGAGAGCATTCCGCACGAAGGGGAGGGTGGGCAGCGGCCCGAACCCTACACGCACGACTTCAAGCACACGCCCATTAGCGCCCGCGTGCCGGAGAAGATCGGGCGCGGGGCGTTCGCCAATGCGGTGATGATCCTGCAGGCCAGCGACGAGTTCATCCTGGACTTCTTGTCGACGATGTCGCAGCCGCAACAGGTGGTCAGCCGGGTGGTGTTGACGTCGACCACTTTCGGGCAGTTCATCGCAGCGTTGCGGACGAACGTGGCCAAGTACGAACAGCAGTTCGGTCCGCTGACCGCCCGTGTGCCGCCGTCCCCCGCGGCGCCGACGCCGCCGACGCCAAGCTACGGAGACGACCCGCACGGCGGGATCATCGCGGCCGCCGGACATCCCACGCCGGCGTCAGAAGGCCACGGCGGGCATCCGAAGCGCGAGGAACAACAACCGCCACGCATCGACGATCTCTACGATCAACTCAAGCTGCCGGACGAGTTGCTCGGCGGGGTATTCGCCAACGTGGTCATGATGCGGCACACGCCCGAGGAATTCGCCTTCGACTTCATCGCCAGTTTCTATCCGCGGCCGGTGGTGGCGGCCCGGGTGTATATGGCGGCCGGGCGGATCCCGTCGTTCATCGACGCCCTGGCGAGCTCGTATCAGCGATACCAGCAGCGGCCACGGGGTGGACCGCCACCGGACCCTCCCGAAGAGTCATTCTAGCACCACCCGCACGGGCAGTTGTGGGGTTCGGGGGGCACTCCCAGCGGGCAGAAACTCGCGAATTTTCTCCCCCAAACGCCTTTCAACCCCTCCCCCAACCGCTAAACTTTGCTATGATTGACAGCAGTAGGGAACGATGCTCACCCGGGGGACAACCGGCGAGGTATTGCGAAAACCCCCAGCGGTCCCGAACCCTGCTGCGGTATTGGTTCCCGGGGCACTCGAGATTTCAGGAGATCGCGTATGACGACGAACAAGATCCGGTTGTTGATTGCCGACGACCACGAAGTGGTGCGGAGCGGTCTGAAGACCCTCCTGGCCGGCAGCGAAGTGAAGATCGTGGCCGAAGTCTCCACGGGCGCGGCGGCTGTGAAGTACGCGCTGGAGAACGAGGTCGACGTGGTATTGCTGGACATCCGCATGCCCGACGGCGACGGCCTGACGGCCCTGGGCCGCATCAAGCTCGACAAGCCCGACATGCCGATCCTCATTCTCTCGACGTTCGACAACCCGACGTACGTCGCCCGCGCGGTTGCCTTGGGCGCCAGCGGCTACGTGCTGAAGGGTTGCACGCGCGAGCAGTTGCTGTCCGCCATCCGCACCGCGGCTTCCGGCGAGAGCGCGTGGACCCGCGACGAGCTCCGCCGCGTCACCGGCGCGCTGGCCACTCCGCGGTTGACGGCCGACGTCGAAGTCCCCCTGACCCAGCGCGAAAGCGAAGTCCTCCGCCAGTTGGCCTACGGGCTGACGAACAAGGAGATCGCCCGGGCGCTGCACATCAGCTACGAAACGGTCAAGGAACACGTGCAACACATCCTCCGCAAGATCGGCGTGTCCGACCGCACGCAGGCCGCCGTGTGGGCCGTGCGCAAGGAACTGGTCTAGCAGGACGCAGTCTTACTGCGTCCTGTGGCCAGCCGAAACGCCGGCAACACGCCAAAGATAGCGCGTCTGCGCCCCGGCAGACGACCGCTACGGCGAAGGGTACGATAGGAAGCGCGGTGCGGCAGTCAGCCCTGCCGCACCGCGTCGTTTCTTGGCCAACGCTTGCGGTTCGTCGGACACGCGAGTAAGCTGCGCCTATTGACTCTCAAGTCGACTAGGTCGTGCGGGGCCGGGTGCCATGCGGTAAGCGTAGCTTACCCGTGCCCCAGCAACCGCAGTGTCTCCGTCACGGGTAAGCTACGCTTACCGCATGGCACCCCGACATTTCTTTCCCGACATTCAATACCCGCGACACCCCGATGCGACCCACTCGGAGCATCTTTCAATCGAGGCCCCTATGCCCAAGCCCACCGACATCCGCCTGCGGGAGTCGCACAGCGACACCGAATACATCCGCTACCGCGCACCGATGAAGTTCGGCGGGCGCGTGGTGACCGACGTGGTGTTGCTCAACGTGAGCGTCGATGTGGAGACCCGCGACCGCCGCCGGGCTCGCGGCTGCGGCTCGATGACGATGGGCAACGTCTGGGGCTGGCCCAGCAACCAAGTGTCCACCGAGCAGACGTTGGCCGCTATGGTTGCGCTGGGGCAGCAGATCGCGCACGCCGCCGGCCAGTACCAGGGCATCGGCCATCCGCTGGAAATCACCCACGAGCTAGCGCAAGGCTACCAGACTGCTGCCGACGCAATTAGCTCGGCTGCTGGCGGGGAAACGGGGACTGGCTCCGAGCGTGTACGCCGACGCGCGGCTGAAAGTGACTCAAGCGAGGTGCCTGTCCCCGTTTCCCCGCCGGCACTAGTCGAACCCATGCCGCGGCTGGCGCAACTCGTGGCCGCCAGCCCGACGGAGGCCGCCATCCACGACGCTTACGGCAAGGCGTTGGGCGCCAATTCGTACAACCTTCTCGGCCCGGAGCACGTCAACGCGGATTTGTCGGCCTATCTCGGCCCGCAGTTTGCCGGCGAGCATCTCGACCGCTACACGCTCCGCCGGCCGAAGCCGACGATGCCGCTCTATCACCTCGTCGGCGCGCTCGATCCGTTGACGGATGCCGACATTCCCGCGCGCATCAACGACGGCCTGCCGGAAACGTTACCCGAGTGGATCGCGGCCGACGGCCTGACGCACCTGAAGATCAAACTCAACGGCGACGACCTGGCGTGGGACGTGGAGCGCGTGGCGTCGATCGAGCGCGTGGCGGCCGAGGCGCAGCGTGCCCGCGGTTGCATGCAATGGTGCTACTCGGCCGACTTCAACGAGCGGTGCGCGAACGTCGAGTACGTGCTCGATTTTCTGGCGCGCGTGGGCGAACGCTCGCCCGCCGCGCTCCAGCGCCTACAGTACATCGAGCAGCCCACGCACCGCGACTTGCGCGCGAATCCCGAGAACCGTATGCACCGCGCCGCGCGGATCAAGCCCGTGGTGATCGACGAATCGCTGGTCGATTTCGAGAGCCTGCTCTTGAGCCGCGAACTGGGTTATTCGGGCGTGGCCCTGAAGGCCTGCAAGGGGCACAGCGAGGCCCTGCTGATGGGCGCGGCCGCGCAGAAGTTCGGCATGTTCCTCTGCGTGCAGGATCTGACCTGCCCGGGGGCGTCGTTCCTGCATTCGGCCAGCCTTTCGGCCCGGATTCCCACGGTGGCCGCCATCGAAGGAAACGCCCGACAGTACTGCCCGGGGGGCAACCGCGGCTGGGCCGACCGCTTCCCCGGCATGTTCCGCGTGACCGACGGCACCCTCGGCACGGCCGCGCTCGACGGCCCGGGGTTGGGGTTCTAGTCGCCCGTGGGGCAGGTTGCCAACCTGCCGTGGGTCGCGTGCCACGGCCGTCTCGGCCGTACCGGTTCCGCTCCGCAGCACGGCCGAGACGGCCGTGGCGCACGCATCTGCGTTCATCCGTTGTTCCCCCGTCCGATCTGGTACAATACAGTATCCCTGCGTCTTTCACGGCAGGTTGGCAACCTGTCCCACGTTGGAGACCCCATGCCGGCGAACAAGCTAGCACGCATGGCGACGGCTGTCGTCGCGGTTTTGGCTGCGGCGTTTCTTTGCGCGGCATCGGCGCAGGCTGGCGTTGTCGTGGTAGCCAATCGCTCGGGGGCGAAGGTCGATTTCACGGTCGTCCCGCTGAAAGGGAAGCCCGAGCAACGCAGTCTCGCGGCCGACGATCTCGTAACGCTGCCGGCCGACGAGAAGCTGGGCATCGCCTTCGACGGCGACGGGACGCCGCGGCGCTACATGGTGCCGGCCAACTCGATCCAATACTTCTGTCTGAAATACGGCCGGCTCGATCTGACGCAACTCGCCTTCCCGGCCGTGAAGAGCAATCCGCTGCCCGTCGGCAAGCCGCAAGACGCCGTGCTCACCGTGCCGGTGAAGATTCTCGTCGATCAACACGAGCCGGCCGTGCGGCAAGTCTGGGAGAAGCGGCTCCGTAACCGCCTGAAGCAGGCCTCCGACATCTTCGAGCGATCCTGTCGCGTGCGGTTCGAGGTGGTGGCCGTCGGCACCTGGCAATCGAACGACGCGAACGTCGATTTTTCGCGGGCCCTGCGCGACTTCGAGGGCAAGGTCGATCCCGCGCCGGCCGCGCTGGCCATCGGCTTTACCAGCTACTACAAGCTGCTCGAAGGGCCGCAGCGCGTGGGCGGGACGCGCGGGCCGCTGCATCCGTTCATCCTCGTCCGCGAGTGGCCGAACCGCGTGGGACACGTCGAACTGCTGCAAATCCTGATCCACGAAGTGGGCCATTTCCTGGGCGCCGGGCACAGCGCCGAAGACACCTCGGTGATGCGTCCCACGCTGGGCGACCAGCGGGCCAACGCCCGCAACTTCCGCATCGGCTTCGATCCGCCCAACGTGCTGGCCATGAACCTGTTCGTCGACGAACTCCGCAGCCGGCCGGTGCGCGAACTGGCCGACGTGCGGCCCGACGTCAAGGCCTGTCTGCGCGAGATCTACAAGACGCTCGGCGAATCGTTGCCGGCCGATCCGGCCGCGCAGAACTTCCTCGATCTGCTCGATCAGCCGCGGTTCGTCGCCCCGCGGCAGATTCCGCAGGCCAAGTCGTTGATCGACGACGCGCAGATGGTGGTCCGCGCGGTCGTGGACGCGGCGCGGCAGAACGCCCGCTTGCCGGCGGCGCCGGCCGGCGGCGGTGCGACGGAAGGCACGCGCGTGACGGGCGACGACTTGACCGAACTGTACATCCGCCGCGCGGCGGCCGCGGCCCGCGAGCTGCCGGCCGACCGCGGTCCGAGGGCGTTTCTGTTGGGCGTCGGCATCGCGCTCGACGACGCCACGCTGTTGCGCGACGTGCCGGTCTTGGGCCCATTGTGGCGACAGGTCGAACCGGACGGAAAGCGGCAAGAGCGACTGGCCGCACTCGGCTCGCCCACCGTGCAGGGACGCCACGATCTGGCCCAGCACTTCGCCGTGTCGTGCGCCCTGACGGCCCTGGCCGGGGCCGAGGCGGCCGAGAGCGCGGGCGTCGTCAAGGAGTTCCACGACATGTACGCCGGCAGCGGTTTCAGCTACCGCGACTTGGCGGCCGATATGGCAGGCGTGGCGTTTGCCGGCCGCGTGCTCGACAAGAAACTGCCGCTGGCCAGCGTGGCCGCCGCGTTTTCCGCGGCCGACTATCTGCCCAATATGGGATATTTGCCCGAGGGGATCGCGTTCAAGAAGTTCGTCGAGACCTATGGCTCGGCCGGCGACGCCCGCTTCCAACGCCGCCGGGAGACGATCCGCCAGGGAATTCTCTCGCTCCCCGGCTATCGCGTGCCCACGGGCGGATAGTATCATAGGGGCACGTCGGGAATGGGGGCATGTTGGGGCGACAGTTGCACTGTCGCCCCTTGGAGTGGCTGTGCAACTGCCACCCCAACACACGCGCCGCGGCCCGTGCCCCGTTTCCCGCATCGCATCCATCCAGGAGTAACCCGCCGTGTCTGCACCGAACACCGCCGTGAAGCATCTCGTGATCGTTCTCGTTGCCGCCGCCTGCGTTGCCGCGAGTTTGCCTGCTGCCGAGCCCTCGCCGGCCAAGAGCCGCTTGGGCATGAATCTCGCCGGGCCGGCCGACTGGACGACCGAGCACGCCTTCGTCGACGTCTTCCGCCTCTCGCGGCAATGGATCAGCCAGCAGAAAGGCGCCGGTTGGGGCAAGGGACCGGAGCTTCAGCGCGACGCCAACGGCTGGGTCAAGCGGCTGGACGACGACTGCTGGGCCGAAACGCCGGTCCTCACCCACGGCCATGCGCCCAGCGGCGAGTACGTCTGCCTCTACGATGGCGAGGGTGAAGTAACCTTCAACAACGTGAAGCGAGTGGTGTCGAAAGAGCCCGGGCGGATCGTGGTCGATATCGACGGCCGCAAGGGCGGCGTGTTCGTCGCCTTGCGCAAGACGAATCCGGCCAATTACGTCCGCAACATCCGGCTGCTGATGCCCGGCTGCGAGAAGACCTACAAGGCCGAGCCGTTCAACCGCGCGTTCCTCGACCGCTGGCAGGGGATGAACACCTATCGTTTCATGGACTGGATGCACACGAACGGCTCGAAGATCAGCCGTTGGGAAGACCGGCCCACGACGGCGTACTGCAACTTCACCGAGAAGGGCATCCCGGTCGAGGTGATGGTTGACCTGTGCAACCGGCAGAAGATCAACCCCTGGTTCTGCATGCCGCACCTGGCGACCGACGACTACGTGCGGAACTTCGCCAAGTACGTCAAGGAGCACCTCGATCCGTCGTTGGTCGTTTACGTCGAGTACTCGAACGAGGTCTGGAACTCGCAGTTCGCCCAGACGAAGTACGCCGGCGACGAAGGGCTGAAGCTGAAGTTCGGCGACAAACACTGGGAGGCCGGCTGGCGCTATAGCGCGTACCGTTCGGTGCAGATGTTCAAGATTTGGGAGGAGGTCTTCGGCGGCCCCAAGCGGCTGGTCCGCGTGATCGCCTCGCAGTGCGTAACCTACGTCTCCGAGCGGAAGCTGGAATTCCAGGACGCCTACAAGCACTGCGACGCCCTGGCCATCGCGCCGTACATCGGGCTGAACGTTCCCGAGCGGGGCAGCGACAAGCAGCCCGGCGCGGCCGAAGTAGCCCAGTGGCCGCTCGAGAAGCTGCTCGATCACGTCGAGCAGAACCGCCTGCCAGAGGCGATCAAGTACATCACCGACCACAAGAAGCTGGCCGACAAATACGGCGTGAAGCTGGTGGCCTACGAGGCCGGCCAACACCTGGTGGGCGTGCAGGGCGGCGAGAACAACGACGCCCTGTGCAAGTTGTTCTGGGCCGCCAACCGGCATCCGCGCATGGGCGCCGTCTACACCAAGTACATGGACGCCTGGCGCGCGGCCGGCGGCGACCTGATGGCCATCTTCTCCTCGACCGGCGCCTGGAGCAAGTGGGGAAGCTGGGGCGTGTGCGAGTTCATGGAAGACACTGAGCAAGACCAGCCGAAGCTCAAGGCGGTGCTGGAGTGGAATAGGAAGAATGTGCGGTAGGAGTCGTGGGGCAAGTTGCCAACCTGCCTGTTTCGTTGGGGCGGCAGTTGCATTGTCGCCCCGGGATGGCAGTGCAACTGCCATCCCAACACCGGCGGAGGCAGGTTGGCAACCTGCCCCACGCTCAAGGAGCCCATCATGCCCATCACCCGCGAACAGGCGACTGCCCTGCTGCACGACTGGACGAAGACGGCGTCGCTCTTGGCCCACGCGCGGGCGGTGGAGATCGTGATGCGCGCCGCGGGCACCAAGTACGGCGACGGCGCCGACCCCGAGCGTTGGGCCTTGGCCGGTCTGCTGCACGACGCCGACTACGAACAGTGGCCCGAGACGCATCCGCAGCGCACGGTCGATTGGCTCCGCCAACAGGGCGACGAGGAACTCGCCCACGCGGTCGCCTTCCACCAAACGGCCTGGAACCTGCCACCCAACGGCCCGCTGGACAAGGCCCTGCTGGCCTGCGACGAGCTGGCCGGCTTCGTCATCGCCTGCTGCCTGGTGCGGCCCGAGGGGATCGCCACGCTCGAGCCGAAGAGCGTCAAGAAGAAGCTCAAGGACAAGGCGTTCGCCGCCAAGGTCGACCGCGAAATCATCCGCAACAGCGTCGAGTTGTTGGGTGTCGATTTCGACGAGCACATCCGCTTCGTCATCGAGGCCCTCAAGCCGCACGCGGCCGAGTTGGGGATCGCAGGGAAGTGAGTCTCGGCTGCCGGGCGACACGATGGATACTCGTTCCCACGGTCTCCGTGGGAACGCACTCACCGGACGCTCCGCGTCCTTTGCATTACGGCCGCTCGGAGGTTATGCTGTGGAAACGTCGATTGCCCGCCTCGTTCCCCATCCGCCGAAAAGGAGCTTCGCCCAATGATCCGCCTCGCTGCCGTGCTGACGATTTCGCTGCTGTTCCTGTTTACCGTAGTCGGGTACGCGACGCCGGCCGTTGCCAAGACGCCCGTGATCTTCGACACCGACATCGGCGACGACATCGACGACACGTGGGCGTTGGTCATGCTCTTGAAGAGCCCCGAGCTGGACCTGAAGCTCGTCACCACGACCTACGGCAAGGCCGAGTATCGCGCGAAGATCATCGCCAAGCTCTTGAACGTGGCCAAGCGGACCGACGTGGCCGTCGGCCTGGGCGCGGGCGGACGCGACGGCACGAGCGGCCAGCAAGCGTGGGTCAAGGATTACAAGTTGGCCGACTATCCGGGCAAGGTCCACGACGACGGCGTGGCCGCGATGATCGACCTGATCGAGAAGTCGCCCGAGCCGATTACGCTCATCGCCGTCGGCCCGTGCAACACGGTCGCCGCCGCGCTGGAGCGCAAGCCGGAGATCGCCGGGAAGGTCAACTTCTTCGGCATGTACGGCAGCGTTCGCAAGGGATACGGCAACAAGAAGAACCCCGAGCCCGAATGGAACGTCAAGAGCGTCGTGCCGGCCGCCAGGCGCGTGCTCTTGGCGCCGTGGAAGCGGATCGACATCACGCCGCTGGACACCTGCGGGCTGGTGGTTCTCGGCGGCGAGCGCTTCCAGACGCTCATCAAGAGCGATGACCCGCTGGTGAAGGCCCTCTTGGAGAACTATCGCATCTGGGCAAAGAAGGACCGCCTCGATCAACTCACCGCGAGCAGCACCTTGTTTGACACGGTCGCCGTCTACCTCGCGCTGTCCGAGCGGCCGCTAGTGGAAATGGAAACGCTCAACATCAATGTGACCGACAACGGCTCGACGACGATCGACCCGGCGGGCCGGAAGATGGGCGTGGCCACCAACTGGAAGTCGTTGGACGCGTATTACGACGAGTTGGTGAAGATCCTGACGCGCTGAGCGGTCGCCCGCTAGGATTGGTTGGGGTGGCAGTTGCACTGCCACCCCCGGGCTTGATCGGAAGTCTACGAGGTGGCAGTACAACTGCCACCCCAACGACTGCACCGGGTACCGGTTCTCCCTTCTGTCTCCTGTCTCCTGTCTCCCCTCACTCGCCATACCGCTCCAAGTACGACTGCACGGCGACCTTCCGCGCCGTGTTCTGCGAGCTCATATAGCGGACGGTGCCGAAGACCGGCCGCTCGGGGCCCCAGGGCCGGTCGTAGCGGCCCAGCACCCAGAAGATGCCCGAATAGCTGTTCGGGTCCTGGCCGTCGAGCGCGTAGCGGTTGTTCAGCTCGATCATCACATCGGCCGCTCCCTGCGGGCTGGCGGTCCACTGGAGGATCTTCTTGCCCCACAGCATCCGCAGATAATTGTGAATCCGCCCCTCGCGGACGAGCTGCCGCTGGGCGGCGTTCCACAACGGATCGTGCGTGCGGGCCTGCTCGAACTCCTCGAGCGAGTAGAGGTGCTCGCGGCGGTCGCGGGCGTGTTTGGCCAGCGTCTTGCGGGCCCAGTCGGGAAGCGAATCGTAGCGGTCGTAATCCTCCGGCCGCAGCGCCGCCATGTTGAAGCCAACCTCCCGCCAGGTGATCAACTCGTCCAAGAAGGCTTCGGCCGGTTCGCTCATGCCCCACCAGCCTTCGCGGCGTCCGTTGGGCCGCTCGGCCAACCGGTCGGGCGACCAGCCTTCCTGCCTGGCCAGCGCGTGGAAGATCTCGTGTACGGAGATGTGGCCGAAGTGCAGATAGGGTGAGAGGCCGCTGGTCACTTCGGCCTCCGGCTTATTACGTTGCTCTGGGTAGAGCGGCAGCCGCTTCTCCAGAAACCGCCTCATTGCCGCCTTTGCTGCCCGCGGGCCGCCGATAGTAGAACAAGCTTCCAGCTTGTTGGTAAGACGAGTTTCCAACTCGTCCAATAGCGCGTGTACGGAATCCAATGGGGACGAGTTGGAAACTCGTCCTACGGGTTCGGATTGCAGCGAGCTGAATCGTTGCCCCACGGGATCGGCCTGTGGCACGTCGAGCAGATGCTCGCGGAGCGTCTTCTGTAGGAAGCGGCGGAAGGCGTGGGCCGTGGTGAATGCCTGCGAGGCGGCCCGCAGCGGCAAGAGCCCGTTGCCGTCCACGCGTTCCCAGGCCGCGGCCAGCGACGACGGCAGATCGGCCGGCGACGGAATCGGAAAGTCGTCGCTGACGACCAGGCAGCTCGACTTGGCCAGCATGCGGAGCGTCTTGCCCGGCGACCGGTCGATTAACGGGCAGTAGGCCACGTTGCGTTTGGCGAAATGCTGGGCGTTGTCGCGCATGCCTTGGAGGACGAAGGCGCGGTGGCGGCCGGTGTCCCAGCGTCCCCCGGTTGGCAGCGGCTCGGCCACCGCGAGCGGCCTGCCGAGGTGCCGCGCCCAATCGACGGCCCGCTGGAGGGCGAAGTTCCACGTGCCGCGGCGGCAGGCGGTCATCCAATAGAGCACGAACTGCCCGCCGGGGTTGATAGGCCGGTCGTTGCCCAGGCGGATACGAATGGCGGGAACTTCGGACCTTGGCGATGAGGCGTATTGGCTCATGGGGAATAGTCTACCTTGGCCGGCACAGAAAGGGGACGGGGCGCGGCGTCGCCGGAACGATCTAACTCCGGGGCCGGGTCCTTCCGGCAACGCCGCGCCCCGTCCCCTTTGTCCGTCCCGACTTGCAACCGCCGGCAGTTGGAGTACGATAGTACGAGTTACCCGCATTGCCCTTCTAACCCGTTTTTCCACAAAGGAACCCGCACGATGAGACGCTTCGTTGCCGCCGCCGTTGTTGTTCTTCTCTTGGCTACCGCCTGCTACGCCGCCGACGCCCCCAAGCCCGACAAGGACGGCTTCTACAGCCTCTTCGACGGCAAGTCGTTGGACGGCTGGAAGGTAGGCAAGAATGCCGCCTCGTTCAAGGTGCAGGACGGCCTGATCGTGGCCAACGGCGACGTCGCCCACCTGTTCTACGACGGCCCGGTGAAGGACCACAACTTCAAGAACTTCCACCTCAAGGCCGAGGTGATGACCTTCCCCAAGGCGAACGCCGGCATCTACTTCCACACGCAGTTCCAAGAGGCCGGCTGGCCGGGCATCGGCTACGAAGTGCAGGTGAACCAGACGCACAGCGACCCGAAGAAGAGCAGCGGCCTGTACGGCATCAAGGACGTGTTCGAGGCCCCGGCCAAGGACAACGTCTGGTATACGCAGGAGATCATCGTGCAGGGCAAGCGCATCATCACCAAGGTCGACGGCAAGACGCTCGTCGATTACACCGAGCCCAACGACGTGAAGGGCGGCCGCAAGCTCAGCAGCGGCACCTTCGCCCTGCAGGCCCACGACCCCGGCAGCAAGGTCTACTTCAAGAGCGTCAAAGTGAAGCCGCTGGAAGATTGACGCGCGTCTATAGGATGGAGCACTGCTCCGTCTTCCCGTAGGACGGAGTCTTACTCCGTCTTCCCGTAGGACGCAGCTTCCGCTGCGTCCAGTTGCGACGGAGCGGAAGCTCCATCCCACGGCGGCGGGGAACGCGGAGTGAAGGGACACTGCCATGATGCCCGACAGCGTTCCGGCCGAACTCCGCCGTTTTGTCGAGCACGAGGTCGCACGGGGCTTATTTCCTTCGGCGGACGACGTGATTGCCGCCGGCTTGCGGCTGCTGCGCGAGCGGAAACTCGAAGACCTCCGCCGCGAGATGGACCTGGGCATCGCGCAGATCGAGCGGGGCGAAGTGATCGAACTGGCCGACGACGCGGCGGTGGAGGCATTCTTTGAGGACATTAGGATTCGCGGCGAGCAGCGACTGGAGGCGAAGCGGGCCAAGAAATGAGCGACTTCGTGATCTGCATTGGCAACTCCAGTAATCCCGCGAGCTTGATCCTGGGCAAGGTCTGCCGCAGATTGCCCGATGCGGAGGCCGAGTCGCATGACATGCTTCGCGTCCTGGACGAGGACAAGTCGGAACCGGACGGCTATCTCTACCCGGCGTCGATGTTCGCGGCGATCGAGTTGCCTGAATCGGCCGAACGCGCGCTGATGACGGCCGGTGGTTGAACTGGCGTCATCGGTTGTTGTAGCCATTCGCGCAGCGATTCGTCGGGCAGGTTCTCGAGCGGGTCGTGGTGGAGAATGCGTTTGGGTCGGCTGCGGCCGGCAGCAAGCGCGGTTATTACGCCCAGGCCGAAGCCAATCAGCCCGAACAGCACAATCAAGGTTGGCGGAACGAACGGTCGGCCGCACAGGAGTTCGATGATGCCGACGACGTAGGCGACCATCTGGATTACAATGAACGCCGTGAACGGCACACTGATGCAGAGCGTAAGGATTGACGCCCCACGGCTCAACCCACGGGTAGGCGGGATTTTCGGGGGGAAACTGATCATGCGGCCGCACCTGTACCCTGCTGCCCGACGTCGCCTCTCTGACATTGGGGAATTGGGGCACGCGCACTACTCGGCGGACCCGCCCCGGTCGGCGCTCCGGCCCGTCGGCAGAGGGCCCGGCGCCGGCTGTCGCAGCCAATCGTCTAGCGTCTCGTCGGGCACGTAATCGAGCACGTCGTGGCGATGGCGGCGATTTCGCCGCGGAGTGCGAAATGCCCACGAGTACCAGCACGCCCCGCCGACAACGATAACCAGGCCGACCGCTACGGCGAGCGCCGGCGAAAAGTCAGGCTCGCCGAACAACCAGCCCAGGAGACCGGCGATGGGCACCGCGATGCAGGCGACAATCACGCCCACGATAGGGATCGTGAACAAGACGGCGAGCACCAGTACGATCGCCGCCGTTGTGCGGTCCAAACCGCCGGTCTGCGGCACTTTCGGGGGCCAAAACATGGTATGATACGGCTGCCGCCCGGGGTTCCCGCCAGTGGCGGCCGGGGCGGTTCACTGCTAAGGTATTCGCCGTCGGCCCTGCCATCTTGGACGATACGGTTGTGCATATATGCCGCTCCTCCACCTCTCCTCCCTCCCACGCGGAATCGGAAAATCCGAGCTGCTCGGCCTGCTGGATGCGGTCGGTGGGCTGGACCGGCGGAAGGTGGGGCGCATCGAGCTCGACGGCGATCGGGCGAATATCGAAGTGCCGGAAGGCTGGGAGGCGCGGCTGGTCAAGAAGCTCGACGGGCATCTGCTGGGGCAGCGGCGTTTGCGCGCGAGGTCGAGTGGATCGGCGGCGGCCGGCCGCAGCGAGGAAGACCACTTTCAGCGTCTCGCGCGGCTCTTGGACCTGGAGAGCAAAGCCGAGGCCCAGCAGGCGGCCGCGCGGGCGCGGCGGCTCTCGCCGGCCGAGGCCGAACTGTCGGGCAACAGCCTGATCGACCTGGTCGTGAGCGACGAAGACACTGGCTTAGGCGGGCGGTATCTGGTCGAGCTGATGAAACGCAAGCGGGGCCGGTTGCCCTGGACGCGGCTCGACGTGGGCAGCCCCGTGGTCCTTTCGCCGCACGAGGCCAAGACCGGCTCCCCAGCGAAGAAACGGGGACAGACCCCGGGCACACACGGTAGCACACAGGTATCCGGGGCAAGGGCTCAGTCCCCGTTCTATCGCGGCGTCGTCTGCGAGCGTGGCGAGCAATCGCTCCGCGTGGCCCTTGGCACAATGCCCGACGATCTGGCCGAGCACGAGACGTGGCGCGTGGACCTGTCGTTCGACGAAGTGGCCA
>Ga0233425_10005158_pt1 | contig 20991 bp, 13 predicted proteins | sample Watercolumn_Towu_2_FD_181712 | JGI IMG/M metagenome (GOLD analysis project Ga0233425, IMG submission 181712) | Freshwater microbial communities from Lake Towuti, South Sulawesi, Indonesia - Watercolumn_Towuti2014_140_MG | ecosystem: Environmental > Aquatic > Freshwater > Lake | place...
ACGCGCCGCCCGATTCCGCCAGCGCAAACGCCTTCTTCATCGCCGCGGCCACTTTCTCGAGGGCCTCGTCCCGCGGCAAGGAACCCAGGTCGGGCCGGAACGGTTCGGCCGCGATCGGGCCGTCGTAGCCGATCTGCACCAGGGCTCGCAGGAAGGCCGCCACGTCGATTACGCCCGTGGCTGCGGGCAGGTCGCGACGGTTATCGACTTGCTGGTCCACGGCCACGTCCTTCGGGGCGTCGTTGAGGTGGCAGCAGACTACGTCCGCGGCGCGAAGCGAAAGAATGTCGGCCGGCGTCTCCTGCGCGGTGTACCAATGCCAGCTATCGAGCATGAAGCCCACGTTGTCGCGCCCGATTTCGGCGATCAAGTCCTTCATCTCGGCCATCGTGTGGATGAAGGGGAAACGGCTCCGGGACCAGGAGGTCTTGGGGCCGACGTATTCCAGGCCCAGCCGCAAACCGTACTCGCCGAGGATCTTGGCCACTTCGCGAAGCCGCCGGGCGTGCTGGCGGAAGTTCGCCAAGTACGTGAGCGTGCCGTGGCCGGGACTGAGCCAGGTGCCGACTCGCGTTGCACCCGCGCGCTGCAGCCCCTTGGCGAAATCCGGCAGCCGCTTAAGCGATGTTTGGAACGCTTCGTCCCCGCCGCGGAAGTCGACCGGCAGTCCTTCCGCCGCCCATGCCAGTTTCTTGGCCCTCATCTCGGTGAGAAGTTGCTGGATGGCGTCGTCGGACAGACCGGCCAGAAAGCGGGACGACGGCTCGACCGCCTCGAAACCGTAGCGGTATGCCAAATCGATCGCCTCGCGGGGCGTTGCCCGCACGCCCACCATGCCGCAACACAGGGCCATCGTGAACTTGCGTTTCGGCCGCGGCTCCGCGGCCAGGCAGGCGGATGCGTGCGTCACGGCCGCCGCGCCCAGACCGGCGGCAGTCGCTTGAAGGAACGATCGACGGTTGAGGTTGGCGGTCATCGATCTGCTCTCCTGGGATGGGAAACCTGGACAAGCCGCCTTTCACCTTACCCACTTCGGTCGCCCAGTTCCAGTGCCAGCGCCACGTCGCGGTTCTCGCGATACCAGGCGACCGTGCGCGCGAGCCCTTCTTCGAGCCCGACCCGCGGCGACCAATCGAGCAACTCCCGGGCCTTGCCGATGTCGGCCCAGGTGGCGGGCACGTCGGCCGGATGGACCGGGCGGCGGTCGATCTGCGGTCGCTTGCCGACCAGGCGCGAAATCTCGTCGATCACCGCCTGTAGCGCCGCCGGCCGGTCGCCGCCGAGATTGATGACCTCGAAACCCAACGGCCGCAGCGCGGCGATCGTGCCGCGCGCGATGTCGTCCACGTAGGTGAAATCGCGGCTCTGCGTGCCGTCGCCGAAGACCACGATCGGCTCTCCTTCGGCGATCCGCCGGATGAAGCGGAACACGCTCATATCGGGTCGGCCTGCCGGGCCGTAGACCGTGAAGTATCGCGGGATCGAAACGTCCAGCCCGTGCAGATGATGGTAGGTGTGGGCCAGGGCCTCGGCCCCTTTCTTCGAGGCGGCATAGGGCGACAGCGGCCGGTTGGTGTCGGCGTCCTCGCGGAAGGGCACGGCGTTGTGCTTGCCGTAGAGGCTCGACGTGGAGGCCAGCAGGAACTTCTTCACGCCGAATTGCCGGCAGAGATCGAGCAGATTGAGCGTGCCGTCGCAGTTCGTCTGCACGTACACCCAGGGGTTCTCGACCGACGGTTGCACGCCCGCCCGGGCCGCCAGGTTGACGACCGCCGAATATGGCCGGACAACGATGCCATCCTGGTCCGGCGTCTCGGCATCGGCCGCAAACAGGGCCGCCAACGCAGCGCGATCGGTAATGTCGATTGGGTGAAAACGGAAGTTCTCGCGCGGCGTCAGCCGGGCCAGCCGCCAGTGCTTCAGCCGCGGGTCGTAGGCGTCGTTGAGGTTGTCGACGCCGACGACGAAATGCCCGGCGTCGAGCAGCATCTCCGTTACGCGCGAGGCGATGAAGCCCGCACAGCCGGTCACCAGATAGCGTTGAACCACGATGCCTCCCCCACCATTGAGAACCTGTGGCGAAGCCCGGAACGCGGCCCTCCCGGCCGCATCGTGCGAACGGAACGCCCACACCCCGGGATATCTTAGCATAGCCGAACGCGAAGAGGACAGGTTGATGTTCCGGTTTTTCTTGCGGAAAGCGTGGCCCCACCCCTTGCGTCCCGCCGCGCAATCGGCGAAACAGGTGTTCCCTACCGGTGTTTAATATGGGAATAGCCCCCAGACCTGCATGATCCTCCGCGGACCGTCACGCCCCGACCTGCTCCGAGACGAGTGCCTGGCCGACATCCTGGCGGCCACGGTCCGCCGTCGCCCCGAGCATCCGGCCTTGATTTGGGGCGAACGGATCGTCACGTACGGCGAACTGGACGCGCTGAGCGACACGCTGGCCGCGGCCTTGATCCGCCGCGGGGCACGCCCCGATGCAATCGTCGGCTTGTTCCTGCCGCGCGGGGCCGACTTGCTCATCGCCCAGGCCGGCATTTGCAAGAGCGGAGCGGCCTGGCTGCCGTTCGACGCCGACACGCCACGGCCGCGCGTCGAGAACTGCCTGCAATCGGCCGGAGCCGTGGGATTGCTCACCTGCCGCGAATGGCTACCGCGGCTTGAAGGACTGCCCGTCCCCGTGTGGGCCGTAGAAGACCTTCGGCAAGAGACGGGCGGGCACCGCCTACGGGAAACGATCGCGCCGCCGCGACCAACCAGCCCGGCCTACGCCATATATACTTCGGGCTCGACCGGGCAGCCCAAGGGTATCCTGGTCAGCCATCGCAGCATTTGCCATTTCCTGCGGAGCGAGAATGAAGTCTTGGGCGTGCGCGAGGACGACCGCGTCTACCAAGGTTTTTCCGTCGCGTTCGACATGTCTTTCGAAGAAATCTGGATTGCCTACCTGGTGGGCGCGACGTTGTGGATCGCGCCGCCGGACATGGTCGGCGATCCCGAACGCATCGCCCGGGCCGTGGCCGATCATCGACTTACAGTGATGCACGCGGTGCCGACGTTGATGGGGCTGATCGACGATCCGCTACCCAGCGTGCGGTTGATCAACCTCGGCGGCGAGGCGTGCCCCGAGGCGTTGGTCGCGCGGCTGGCCCGCCCGGGACGCGAGTTGTTCAACACCTACGGGCCGACCGAAGGCACCGTCTCGGCCACCGTGGCCCGCTTGCAGCCGGGGCGACCGGTGGACATCGGCGCGCCGCTGCCGAACTACGGAATCATGGTGCTGGACGCCAGGCGTCGTCCCCTGCCGGCCGGTGAAGTCGGCGAATTGGGTATTGTCGGGCCCGGCGTGGCCATCGGCTACCTGGGGCGGCCCGAGTTGACCGCCGACCGCTTCGTGGACAATCCCTTGGCCGCACGGCCGGACGAGGCGTGCCTGTATCTCACGGGCGACCTGGGACGCATCGACGCCGACGGCACAGTGCATTGCCTGGGCCGCGCCGACGGACAGGTCAAGATCCGCGGATTCCGCGTGGAACTGGGCGAGATCGAGGCGGTCTTGACTTCGCAGCCGGGCGTGGGCGCGGCAGCCGTGGTGGTCCGGCCGGTGGCCGAAGTGGATCAGGTCGTCGGATATGTCGTCGCCGCCGCGGACGGCGACGTGCAGCCTGTAGCCTTGCGTCAGTCCTTGCGCGCGAGTTTGCCGCCGTACATGGTGCCCGCGCACTTCGAGTTGGTGTCGCACCTGCCGCGCCTTGCTTCCGGCAAGGTCGACCGCAACGCGCTCCGCACGCTACCCTTGAACGCCCTCGTAGCGGCTGACGGTGACGGTCACCCGCCACCGCGCAGCCGGGACGAAGAATCGCTGTACGCCGCGCTTGCGCGCTTGTTTCCCGGCCGCGGACTGCGACCGGAGTACGATTTCTTCGACGACTTGGGCGGGCATTCACTGTTGGCGGCGCGACTCGTATCACTGCTCCGCGATCAGCCGGAATACGTGGCCTTGAGCGTCCAGGACGTGTATCGCCGGCGACGGCTGGAGGCGATTGCCGAAGCGATGGGCGGCCTGCGCCAGCAGGAGCAACCGACCCCGCGCACGCGCGTCCCCGTGCCGTGGTGGCGGCGGTGGTTGTGCGGAGCGGCCCAGGCAGTGGTGATTCCGCTGCTCGTGCTTCTGCATATTGCCGACTGGCTGCTGCCGTTCTTCGTGTACCACTACTTCACCGGCGACGAAGACGACAGCATTCCGCTGGCCGTGGTTCATTCGCTGGTGGCGTTCGTGCTGGTCGACGTGCTTATGTTCGGCGTGGCGATTGTCGGCAAGTGGCTGGTCGTCGGACGACTGAAACCCGGTCGCTTTCCCCTGTGGGGATTGACCTACTTCCGCTGCTGGCTGACCGACATGCTGTGCGACCTGGCGCCGACCTACCTGCTGACCGGCACGCCGATGCTCGTGTGGTACTTGCGGGCGATGGGGGCGCGGATCGGGCCGAACGTGCTCATCGACTCGGTCAGTTTGCAGGTGCCCGACCTGCTGACGATCGGGGCAGGCGCCAGCGTGGGCACTTCGGTGTATTTCGAGAACGCCCGCGTCGAAGGGGGGCAACTGGTGCTCGGCCCGGTATGCCTGGGGCCCGACGCGGTGGTCGATTCGTACGCCGTGCTGGAGGCGGACACGGTCGTGGGGGCCGGAGCGCGCTTGGGTGGACTGTCGGCACTGGCTACCGGGCGATGCGTGCCCGACGGGCAGGTTTGGGAAGGTTCGCCGGCACGCCGCGTGGATCGTGCCGTCGAACCGCTTCCGCCGCGGCCGCGGGTCGGCTTTGCTGCGAGGTGGGCGCAAGTCTTCTTCTTTATAGCGGCCGGCATTGCCGTGGCGGCCTTGTTCTTCATGCCCGTCTTTCCAACCTTCATGCTCATCGACTGGCTGGACGCCACTCTGTGGGACGTGTTCGAAGAGGACGTGCATCCGTTGGCGGCGTTCGCCTTCTTCTTCCTGCTGTCCATTCCCGCCAGCATGTTGCTGGTGCTCGCGACGGTGTTGTTGGCGGCCGCATTCCGTCGGCTGTTGCTGCCGCGCCAGCGGGCCGGCATTTCCCCGGTGCATGGTCTGGCGTATTGCCGCAAGTGGCTGATGACCCGCGTGCTGGACAGCAGCCTGAGCGTGTTGCACGGGTTGTATGCCTCGGTGTTTGCGCCGGCCTGGCTGCGGTTGATGGGCGCCAAGGTGGGACGCGGCTCGGAGGTCTCGACCGCCGCGGGCATCGTGCCCGATCTGCTGACGCTGGGCGAACACGCCTTCATTGCCGACCGCGCGATGCTGGGCGACGAGGAGCAGCGCGGCGGCTGGATGGTGCTGCGCCCGACGGCCATCGGCAACCGCTCCTTCGTCGGCAACGGGGCCTACGTGGCCGACGGCGCGGCCGTACCCGACGACGTGCTCATCGGCGTTCAGACGCGCACGCCGGAGAACGCGGAAATGCGGTCCGGGCAGACGTGGATGGGCTCGCCGCCGCTGCTGTTGCCGGCGCGGGAGTGCTTGACCGGGTTCGATCCGGCGCTGACGTTCCACCCCTCGCCCCTCCGCCGCGTGGGACGCGGCATCGTCGAGGCCCTGCGGATCGTGCTGCCGCTGGCCTTCGTGATCGCTTCGGGCTACCTGATCGTGCAGGTCGTGATGCCGTTGGCCGAAGACGAGGAATGGCTGTGGATGGCGGTCGCCTTGGGATTGGCCGGCTGCCTGTACGGCACGGCCTCCTTCGTGCTGGTGCTCGCGCTGAAGTGGCTGCTCGTGGGCCGCTACCGGCCGCGGGCGGCGCCCATGTGGACGCCTTTCGTCTGGCTCAGCGAGGCGGTGACCAACGTTTACGAGGCGCTGGCCGTGCCCAACTTCCTCCGCTTCCTCTGCGGCACGCCGCTGCTCCCTTGGGCCCTCCGCCTCCTCGGCGCCCGCCTGGGCAAAGGCGTCTATCTCGACACGGCGGACTTGACCGAGTTCGATTGCGTGCGGATCGGCGACGAGGCCGAGTTGAATGCCTGGAGCGGGCCGCAAACGCACCTCTTCGAGGATCGCGTGATGAAGATCGGGACGGTCGAGATCGGCGCGCAGGTGACCGTGGGCGCCTGTTCCACCATCCTCTACGACACGCACATCGGCGACCGCGTGCGCCTCGGGCCGCTGACGTTGGTGGCCAAGGGCGAACGGCTGCCGGCCGGAACGTGTTGGGAAGGCTCGCCGGCCGTCCCGCGTCGCGAGGAGTAGCGAATGTCGGACGTCGATGACGTGGGAGTCTACTGCTGGCCGAGGTTTCCCGCACTGCCGAATTGCGGCCGGCCGGTCGTCCTCCGCGTCGCCGTGCCGACAGCACGTGCCGATGCACGGCGCACACTGCGGGCAGCGTTGCGCCACGTACTTGCCGCGTGGAGCGGTTTGCCGCCGGAGGAACTTCCACTCGACGAGACGCCGCGCGGCCCAGTGTGGAAGGGACTTCTGCACGGTGCGACGCTCGACATCAGCCTGTCGCACGCCCGTGGGGCAGGTTGCCAACCTGCCAGTGCGCAAACAGTTCACCAACCAGCCTGCGATCAGGCAGGTTGGCAACCTGCCCCACGAACGGAAGGCTGGATCGGTTTGCTGCGCGGCGGGCAGATCGGCGTCGATGTGACGGCGGCCGAGCCCTTCGCCGAACTCGACGGCGTGGCGGAGTCGTTTCTCGATCCGACAGTGGCAGCCGACATCCGCACGGCCGCCGATCCCGCAATGGCCTTTGCCGCCGCTTGGACCGAGCGGGAGGCTCGACTCAAGTGCCTGAAACGCGGGCTGATCGAATGGAACGCCGACGACGCGCAAGCCGAGGCCGAGTGCGTGTGCCGACGACTGATTCTCTGCGAACGTTTGGTGGGCGCCGTCTGTTGGCGCAGCGGCTCATAGACACAGCCCGTAGGTCGGCCTTTCCAGGCCGACACTCGACGGCCTGGAAAGGCCGTGCTACAAGAGCCTCAATCGAGCCGTTCCAAGGAGAAATCGTCGATTTCGACCGAGGCCCCTTGCTGCAGGAAGTTGATGCTGACCAACAGCCGCGTCGAACCGCGGCGGGTGAGCACCACGCCTTCGAGTCCCAGGAAGGGCCCCTGCTTCACGCGGACCCGGTTGCCCGCCACCAGCCGGCTCTCGACGGTCAACGGGGCATCGCTGGCGATCAGCCGGCGGAGTTGACGCAGGTCGAACACGAGCCGTTGCGGGTCGTCGATCGCAATCACCCGCGACACGCGATTGGTCGTCAGGCTGGTGATCCGCTGCTGCTCGGTCGCGTACAGGAAGACGTACCCCGAAAACAGGGGGGCGAACGAGGTGGTCCGCCGCCCGCGACGCACCGACCGCTTCTTCACCAGCGGCAGGTAGAAAGGAACGCCGCGGCCGAGCAACTCGCGGGCCAACGACTTCTCCTGCCGCGCCTTGGTGTACAACACCCACCAGCGGCAATCGGGCGACTCCCACGTCGCCTCGTCGAGCAGGGTGTCGGGAAAGATCGTGGGTTCCTCGCGCAGAATCGGCACTTCCAACCTCCTTGAGCTTTGCCGCAAGTCGCCGCTTGTCGCATTATACGGCAAAACCGTGCGGAAGGGGACGGGGGCGCGTGGGGACTCCGATGGTGCGGCAGTTGCGGACTCCGTTGGGGTGGCAGTTGTACTGCCACCCCCGGATTCGCCGCGCCCCGTTGTTGGGGCGGCAGTGCAACTGCCGCCCCAACGGAGTGATCCCCGTTCTAGCCGGCCCGTGCCGCGTCGGATACACTATACGGCCTCTGAACCGTCGCAGGGGACTGTTGCCGTCATGCCCGCCAATCTTACCCAGCAGTATCTCAAGGCCGAGGAGGAATACCGCCGGGCGGCCACGTCCGAGGAGGAGTTGCGGTGCCTGCAAATCATGTTGCAGGAAATCCCCAAGCATAAGGGGACCGACCACCTCCAGGCCGACCTGAAATCGAAGATCGCCAAGCTGAAGAAGGAGATCGTCTCCGAGAAGTCGGGCAAGAAGACCCACGGCTTCCGCATCCCCCGCCAAGGGGCCGGCACGGCGATCATCCTCGGCGGCCCGAACGCCGGCAAGAGCCAACTGGTGGCGAGTCTCACGCGCGCGACTCCCGAGGTCGCCCCCTACCCGTTCACGACCACCGTGCCCGCCCCGGCTATGATGCCCTGGGAGGACGTGAACGTGCAACTGCTCGACACCCCGCCGATCACCGGCGAGTATTTCGATCCGCTGCTGCACGGGCTGATCCGCTCGGCCGACCTGGCGCTGCTGATGGTCGATCTGGGCGACGACGCGGGCATCGAGCAGTGCCAGGAAGTGCTCGACCGGCTGGCGCAGACCAAAACCCGGCTGGCCGCGCGGTCGTATCTCGACGAGAACGACGTGGGCCTCTCCTTCACGCAGACGTTTCTGCTGCCGAACAAGATCGACTTGCCCGACGCCCAAGGGCGACTCGATATGTTGTACGAGCTCTGTCCGCTGGACTTCCGCGAGTTCGTCATCTCGGCCGCGCACGGGACGAACCTCGAACCGCTCCGCACGGCGATCTACCAGGCGATGGACGTAGTCCGTGTGTACTCGAAGCTCCCGTCGGCGAAAGAGCCCGACATGGACCGCCCCTTCACCATCCGCCGCGGCAGCGAGCTGCTTGAGTTGGCCGGGTTGGTGCATAAGGACTTCCTCGAAGGGCTGAAGTTCGCCCGCGTGTGGGGCTCGGCCGTGCATCCGGGCACGCCGGTGAAGGGGGATTACGTGTTGCAGGATAAGGATATTGTGGAACTCCACATGTGAACTGGACGTGGGGCAGGTTGCCAACCTGCCAGGCCAATGGCAGGTTGGCAACGTGCCCCACGGCCGCGGAGCGTGGGCACGAGGTGGAACATGACGAATCACGAAATCGCCGCCGTCTTCGGGCAGGTCGCCGACCTGCTCGAGTTCCAGGGGGCCAATCCGTTCCGCGTGCGGGCGTACCGCAACGCGGCGCGGACGATCCACGACTTCAGCCAGTCGATCGCCGGGATCGTCGAAGACCCCGAACGCTCGCTGACCGACATCGAAGGCATCGGCAAGGATCTCGCCGAGAAGATCGCCACGCTCATTGAAACCGGCTCGCTGCCGATGCTCGACGAACTGCTGGCCGAGATTCCCGAGAGCGTGCTGGCCATCCTCCGCGTGCCGGGGCTCGGGCCGAAGCGCGCGGCCACGCTCTTTAACGAACTGCACGTCACCACGCTCGACGAGCTCCGCGACGCCTGCGCCACGCACAAGGTCCAGAAACTCAAGGGGTTCGGCGCGAAGACCGAGGCCGCGATCCTGCAAGGGCTCGACATCGCCGGCGAGGCCGACCGCTGCATCCTCTGGGCCGAGGCCGACGAGCACGCGCAGGCCATCCTGGCCCATTTGCGGCAGTGCAAGGCGGTCGAGCAGATCGAGGCGGCCGGCAGCTACCGCCGCGGCAAGGAGACGGTCGGCGACCTGGATTTTCTTGTCGTCGCCGGCAAGGCTAAGGAGCCGATGGACCGGCTGGCGGAGTACGAAGGCACCACGTCGGTCATCGCGCGCGGCGAGACGAAGATGTCGGTCCGCCTCGGCGGCGGCCTGCAAGTCGACCTCCGCGTGGTGCCGGCCGAGTCGTTCGGCGCGGCCCTGCAATACTTCACCGGCTCGAAGGAGCACAACATCGTGCTCCGTGGCCGGGCGAAAGACGCGGGCTTGAAGATCAACGAGTACGGCGTCTTCCGCGGCGAGAAGCAGATCGCCGGGCGCACGGAAGACGAAGTCTACGCCGCGCTCAAGCTGCCGTGCATTCCGCCCGAGCTTCGCGAGGCCCGACAGGAGTTCGAGTGGGCCGACGCCGGCCAGTTGCCCAAGCTCATTGAATTGGACGACATCCAGGGCGACCTGCACACCCACACCGGCTGGAGCGACGGCACGGCGAGCATCGAGGAGATGGCCGAAGCGGCCCGCCGGCGCGGGCTCAAGTATCTGGCCATCACCGACCACTCGAAGCGCGTGGCAATGGCCAACGGGCTCGACGGCCGCCGGCTCCGCCAGCAATGGGCCCAAATCGACAAGCTCAACGAGCGGCTCAAGGGGATCACGCTGCTGAAGGGCGTCGAGTGCGACATCCTCGAACGCGGCGGGCTCGACCTGCCCGACGACGTGCTGGCCGAGGCCGATTGGGTCGTGGCCAGCATCCACTACGGGCAGCGGCAGCCCCGCGACGAGATCACGCGCCGGGCGATCCAGGCCCTCGAAAACCCGCGCGTCTCGGCCATCGCCCATCCCACGGGCCGCATGCTCATGCAGCGCAAGCCCTACGAGATCGACCTGGAGGCCGTAATGAAGGCCGCCAAGAAGCACGGCAAGTTCCTGGAGCTGAACGCCCATCCCACGCGGCTCGACCTCGACGACGTGGCCTGCGCCGCGGCGAAGCGGCACGGCATCCCCATCGTCATCTCGACCGACTCGCACAACGTGCCCGGCCTGGCCGCCATGCGTTACGGCGTCCAACAAGCCCGCCGCGGCGGCCTCACCGCCGCCGACGTCGCCAACACGCGGCCGTGGGGAGAGGTGAAGGAGATGCTGAAGTAGGTTCCGTCTGCCGGGCGGGACTTGGGTAGCGCGGCGTACGGCCGGCAATTGACACGCTGGGCTTGCCCGGCTAGGATTCTAATGACTAGTCTGCTGCCGGGGAGTTCCGATAGGCGAGACAAGGGCAAGAACCCCGTAAACCGTTGCCGAAGGAGTGAATGGGATGGAAAATGAATTCCTGATTTTCACTCACTCTCCTGCTATCGTCATCGCCACGAACACTTTTCGCTGTCGCATCCCCATTCGCTACAAAGATACCCCGATGATGGAGTTCATCAAGGGACTGACGAGCTTGCACACGGACAGCTTCACGACCAAGATCCCCATCTTCCATAGCGATGGGACAGAGTTGGCTGTAGCGAAGGGCGCGCGCCTTTTCGAAACCAAAGCGGGAAAGAAGGCCGGCGTTACGATTCGAGAGATTCACACCGGGAACGTATGCGACGTCATCTGCGAGATGAACGGTAAGCCCGTCTTTGAACTTAGGCGAAAGGGACCTGCTGCCCTGGCAGTGACCGCCGAGTTATTCACCTTTGATGGCGCTTTTCTCAAATGGTCGGAACAGATGTGGTCGGCAGTCGTGTCGCCTGCGTCCGGGGCGTTACAGATCGGTGGCTTGACGATGATGGGCAGTACAATACAGGCAGAAGTGGGAATACAAATCGGCAGACCGACAACACACTTCGGGACAGGGATCTTGTTAGATTTCCCCCCACGTTCTCAGTAGAGGCATCATCAATAGACTGCCGTCCTCACCGCCAGTCAAACGCCCTGCGGCGCCACCGAATCGGCCTCGATCTTCACGCTCTCCGCGGTGCAACCGGCCTTCTGGACGTCGGCGATGGCCGAACGGATGGCCGATTCCAGCGATTCGGCCTCACGATGGAAGTCGATCGAGACGATACCCTCGCACGAACCGGGCGAACCATCGTCGCAGCCGGCCTCGAACAGCGAGTCGGCCAACTCTTCGGTCAGTTCCACGCCGTTGGTCAAGATCACGGTGAAGTCGTAGACCTTCATAGTTCACTCCTCCGCATGCGGGCAGCGATTGACGGCCCGACGAATGTCTTTCGCGTGGGCTTCCGGGGTACGCGGCGTGGAGAAGACTGGCCTGAAGCAACCGCGGCGGTCGTGGCGCGAGCAGTACAGCATTCCCCACACGTGGGCTCTTGGGCCAGCCTTCCGCAACGTCCACCCGCGGGAAATCGCGTAGTCCACGGCCGCGCGGATGTGCTTGTTCGGGTGGTCGTTCACGCCACAATACCTTGGATATTATAGCGTTCTAGAGGAGACCGCGACTCACGCCCAAGAGTTATCCTATACCAGCGAGTCCTGGTGTGCAACCCAGGCGGTCGCACGTGCCGTGTCCATGCCATGCTACGCCTTGCGCGAGCACGGCACACGGCCGAAACCACTCAACGCCCCGAGTTGCAGCGAAATTCTTGTGGCAATTGGGCCACTCGATGTGCTACGCTCGACAGTGCCGCAGTGGCGGCACGGGCGATGCGTTGCGGTTGGGAGAAGGGAAGGACTCCCGGGCGGCTTGTGCAGAATTTGAGTTTTGTTAGAGAACGCGCGGCCCGCGGTCGGAGGCGGACGTGTTTCCTATCCTTCGATGGCACAAGGACTTGTGGCCGGTCGGCGGGCGTTGAGCAGCGATCACTGCGCACGCGCGATGCGACGATTCGATCCCCACTTTGGCGACCAAACGGGACAGCACAATGTCCACACGGGACGCACCGTTGTCGGCAACCGTCCCCGTTTTTCCGTAGCCCAGGCGTTTACGCCTGCGGATGCGAGCGAGACAATCCCCCTTTTTTCTTTTCGGCCCCTTCAGGGGCCGCGAGCGGCCGAGCCCCTGAAGGGGCTCTCAAGGATAAAGAAGAACGAACTATCGTGACCTGCGCGTGGATCGTCGCCTTTCGCTCCGCGAAAGTAGCGGGAATTGACGCTACTTTCGCGGAGCGAAAGGCGACAGAAGGCTTTCCGCAACACAAACGAGTGATTCAACAGAAACGAATATCGCGGTGATTTCGTTATGCTGAAGCATAACCTACGTCTGCTGTGGCTGCTGTTCCTCTGGCTCTGGGCGTCTCCCTGGACGGCGGTCGGGCTGGTAGTGGGACTCGTCGGGCTGGCGACGGGCGGGCGCGTGCGGCGACGGGACGGCGCGATCGAGTTCTACGGCGGGGCAGTCGCGCGGCTGCTGCAACTGGTGCCCGTCGATCCGATGGCCATGACGCTCGGACACGTGATCCTCGGCCGCACCGCCACGGCGCTGGATGCGGCCCGCCGGCACGAACAGGTCCACGTCCGCCAGTACGAGCGTTGGGGACCGCTGTTCGCGCCGGCCTACTTGCTCTGCTCGTTGGTGCTCTGGCTCCGCGGCCGCGATGCCTATCGCGATAATCCGTTCGAGCGCGAGGCATTCGAGACGGAACGGCGGCATCGCGTCCTTCCGTAGGACGCAGTCTCACTGCGTCAAACCCGGGTCATTCGTGACCAGGGCACGGGCGGACACGGCGCTCGATTGAAGCCCGAAGCGCCAGCGAGGGAAGAACGAGGCACTTTCCTCGCTTGCGCTTCGGGCTTCAATTCGGAACGCAGTAAGACTGCGTCCTACGTTGGCAAACATCGCCGGCTAGAAAGAACGGCTGGCCTTGCACAAATAACTGAGGGCCGGATCCTCGCCGAGGCGCTGCGCGAGGTGGGCGGCGCGGCCGACGTGCGTCGCGCGGGAAAGGAAGGCGATGAAGTCCTCGACCGACATCGCATGCGCCACGCAAAACGCCAACACCTGCGGCCGGAGTTCTTCGTAGTTCTTCGCCTGCGACCAGCCCCGCACGTCGGCCAGCGCGCGGCCGAGTTCCGCGTCGTCGGGTCGGGCGCAGGGTGGGTACATGGCGGCGTCGATCACCGCGCACAACTGGTGAAAGGCCAGCGGAACCCGCGTTCGCAGGCGGTCCAAAACGATCAGTCCGCGGGCCGGATCCTGCACCAGAGGCGCGAGGAAGGCCAGGAGTTGCGGCCGCACGGCGTCGGACGGCCAATTCCAGCCCGCGCACAGCAGTCCGCGAAGCGCCGCGGCGCCCTCGGGCGTGATACCCCAAGAGCCGATGTAGCTCCGCAAGCCGCTGGCCAACTCGACGAGGAAATCGCAGCGGCCCAGCGACGAGTGCAGCGCGAAATCGTCGCCGGCGGCGCGCTCCGCCTCGCGGCGGCAGTCCTCGACGAACCCTCGGACTTCCGGCGACTCGGCCCACGCCAGTTGATCGACGGCCGCCAGCAACAGGCAGGCCCAGCCCCGCGGATCGTCGTGCAGGTGCGTGCGGAGCGCTTTCAGGTCCGCGGCGATTGCCCCCCAGCGCGCCTGCCCGCCCAGCACGCGCCACCGCCGCACGGCGAAATCGACCACCCGGTCGCCGGGCGAAGGGCACGCCAGGAGCTTCGCGCAGCGCGGCGAGAGGGCTTCTTCGGGATCGTCCTCGATGGCCGCTGCATACAGTTCGAGCAACCGCCCGCGGAGGCCCGTCTGCCGAATCCCCGCGAACAGCCACGCGCACGGTCCGCGCTGGGCATCGAGTTGCGGATCGAGAACCAGTAGCCAGTACAGCCGGGCGTACAGCTCTTCGCGGTCCGGCTGCCGGGCAACGAGTTCCGCGAAACGGCGATAGGCGACCACGGGGTCGCCGCGGCAGGCTTCCTGCCAGAGGTCTTGCAGTTCGTCTAGCTGGGACGGCGACGCGGCGGCCGGATCGGGCTGGCCGGCGTCGTACGACGGCTGTGCGTCTTCCGGCGGCGGCGCGTCGTCGCTCTCATAGGCCGCCCACCGTGCGTGCATTTGCAGGACTTCGTAGGCGTCGCGGATGCGGCGGAACTCCTCGGGCGCGTGCTCGGGCTTGTAGACGCGGATCAACTGCGCATAGGCCCGCCGCACCGCGCGGAGATCGAGCGGATGCTTCACGCCCAACACCTCGAACGGGTCGTCGGGCCAACGGTGGACGTCGTCGGGCAGATGCGTGTCGCTCATGGCAGGCGCCTCTTCGGAGTCGGCGGCTGCCGAGGTGGTGACGGCAGGATTGGCGGCTCCAACGTCGTGTGCTTGCGGATGAACTCGTCCGTGCGCCGGCGGGATTCTTCCGCTTCCTGCGCCCACTTCGCCCGCTGCTTGTCGAGATACTGTTCGACTTGCTCGCGGCGCTCCATCTGCCGCCGCTGGTACTCGTTGGCCATCGGCGACGGCAGCGGAGGCGCGACGCGCACGCCCCCACGCGACGGCGCTTCGGACTTCGTACCGGGAGATGGGCCGGGGACCGAGCCGTCGGGAATCCGCCACTCCGGCCCCGGGTCTTCGGTCGGGAAACCGCCCGGCGGCAGCGTGGGAGGCGGCGGAGTGTAGGGGATCGTCGGCGGCATCTTGAACTCCGGCATTTTCGGGGGCGGCGGACGGTTGCTGGTTGTGGTGACTGCCCTTCCCAACCCGATGACCAACATGATAACGATCCAGTACCAGGGCCAGCGCGCAATTCCCCACTGGCGTTTTGCAGGAGGCGAAGAGGGCGTCACGGTGACCGCGGTTTCGGCTTGCGGCCGCGCCGCTTCTGCCACCAGGAACGCCGGCAGCGCGAGCTTCGCATCGGCCCGCATCCGCTGCCGCGCCAGGAGCACGTCGAGAAAACCGCGATCCAACAGCGCGACGGTCTGATAGTTCCGTCGCAGCGTGCGCACGGCGGCGGCCCAGTCGGTCTGCTCCGGCGCATTCGCCGTCGGCGATTCCGCCTTGCGTAGGAACCCACGGTGTGCTGCCTGGCGTTCGGCCGGCGGCAACACGAACGCCGCACACAGATGCGCGGCCAGCATCTTGACCGGCGGCGGCTCAGCGTCGCTGATGGTTGCATCGACACGCAAACCCGGTTCCAACGCGCGGAGCCGCAGCGTCGGCACGGCGAATCCCCGGCAGTGCTCCAGCAGTTCCTCCCAGCGCTCCCGGCGTTGCGGCAGCGGCAGGCCGAAGAACTCCTGCGCGAAGGCGGCGACCTCGTCCTGCCGCTGCTCTTCCAACGCCGCGACAAACGGTGCGTGGCTGTCGGCCGCCGGCGGAAAGAAGTCCGGTTCGGCCAGCACGCGGATCGCCAGTCGCTGCCCCGGCATGGGCACGAAGTCCAACTCCGCCAGCCGGTCGAGAATTGCCGCACGCACGTCTTCTGGCCCCGCGTCGGCCGGCACTTCCAGCGTCCGCCTGGCCCACGCCGTGCGCTCGGCCAGCCACTCCGCGCGGTCGTCTTGGGTGTGTGTGCTCATCAGCCTTGTTGGGGCGGCAGTTCAGCGCGTTCGTTGGGGCGGCAGTTCAACGCGTCCGTTGGGGCGGCAGTTCAACGCGTTCGTTGGGGCGGCAGTTGTACTGCCGCCCCATGTCCTTTGCGCCAGGGGTGGCAGTACAACTGCCACCCCAACGTGTTACGGCGGCGACTCCCACGGCTCGTCCGGGTTGGAATCGACGTGGTCGAGGAACTCCTCCAGCACCTGTTGGTAGCGGTTGATGGCCTCCTTGTCACCGATTTCGAGGGCCTCCTCGAAACCGTCCAACATCCGGCCGAGGTGCCGCTGCTGTTCGAGCGACAACTCCTTGTAGACCCGTTCGGCGCGGCGCAACAGGAAGCGGTTGGCCGTTTCCTCGCGGGGGTGCGTCTTGAGCGCCTGCATTTCCTCGACCGCGCGCGCGACCTGCTGCGGCGACATGTTCCGCGCGTGCTTGGTGATCAGGTGCGTGAACCGCTTCTTCGTCTCGACGATCGTGGCCTCGACCTCCAGCACGCCGTTCAGGTCGTAGGTGAAGCGGATGTCGACCGACTGTCCGGCCGGCCCGCGAGGCACGCCCTCCACGGTGAACGAGCCGAGGAACAGGTTGTCGGCCACGCGGCGGTTCTCGCCCTGGTACACCGAGACATCGATCTGGGTCTGGTTCGGGCGGACCGTAGCCAGCCGATGCACGCGACTGATGGGAATCGTCGTGTTGCGGTGGATGATCGGCAGGAAGTAGCCGTCGCGGAACTCCGCGCCGAACTCGCGGCAGATCTCCACCCCGAGCGTGAAGGGCGAGACATCGGTCACCACGAGGTCTTCCACGGCCTCGTTGCGCGCGATCAGGCCCGCCTGGACCGCGGCCCCGAGGGCCACCACCTCGTCGGGATTGAGCCGCTGCCGCGGTTCCTTCTGGAACGTGCGGACGAGGCGTTCGACGACGGCCGGCATGCGCGTGGCGCCGCCCACCAGCAGGACTTCATCGACGTCGGCCGGCGCGAGGTTGGCGTCGCCCAGCGCGCGGCGGATGGGCGCATCGACCCGCGCGAGGATGTGGTTCGTCCACCCCAGGAACTGCTCGCGCGTCACGTCCACTTCGCGCGAGCCGGGCGGGAACTCGCCGCGCCGGTCGGGCACGCGCACCCGCGCCTCCGCCTGGCTCGACAGCCGGCATTTCGCCAATTCGCACTGCTGGATCATCCGCGAGACCAGCAGCGGCGAGTCGAGTTCCGCGCGCTCGTAGACGTAGCCTTGCGTTTCGAGGATCCGGGCGGCCATCGCGGCGGTGAAGTCCTCGCCGCCGAGGAAGGTGTCGCCCGAGGAGGCCCGCACTTCGACCGTCCCTTCGTACAACTCGACGATCGAGACGTCGAACGTCCCGCCGCCGAGGTCGAAGACCATCAGCACTTTCTCTTCCTTTTGCTCGTGGAAGCCGTAGGCGATGGCGGCCGCGGTCGGCTCGTTGATGATCCGCCGCACGGCGAGGCCGGCGATCTCGCCGGCGTGGATCGTGGCCTTGCGCTGGTGCTCGTTGAAGTAGGCCGGCACGGTGATGACCGCCTCGCGGACCGGCTCGCCGAGATGGGCCTCGGCGTCTTCCTTGAGCGTCTGGAGCACGAGGCCCGAGAGCTTTTCGGGCGTGAACTCCCGCTTGTCGAGCGTGGCGGTCCAGCCGCTGCCCATGTAGCGCTTGAAGACGCTCGCGCAGCGTTCGGGATGGAGCACGCGGTATTCCTTGGCCGCGCGGCCGACCAGCAGCTTGCCGTCGTCGTCGATGCCCACGACCGAGGGTGTGAGCGTGTCGCCCAGGGCGTTGGGGATCAGCCGCGGTCCTTCGGGCGCGAGATAGGCGGCCACGGAGTAGGTGGTTCCCAGGTCGATGCCGATGATGGTGCTCATGCTGCACGCCAAGACACGCCAGACGGGCCGTGAGGTTCACCTCCAAGCCAGCATAACTGGCCACCGGGGCGTAGACAAGCCCCCCGGCCGTCCGCGGTTCAGAAACGGGAACACTAATCGCCGCTAATGCCGGAAATCAGTGGAGATAAGTGGTAATCAGTGTTCCCGTTATCGACGTTCTGGTTCCAGGTTTTCCAGTGTCACCTTCGCCCAAAGGTGGTTGACGTTCAGTTTCAATGCCTTCTGCAACTCCTGCTTGGCCTCGGCCGGTTTGTTCTTGCCGAGCAGGGATAGCGCCAACAGGTAGTGGGCGTGGGCTTTCCGCACGTTCTCCGATTCTCGCGTGCCGAACTTGGCGAAGAAGTCGACGTCCGCCGGGGCGTCGAGTTGTTTCTTCGCGGCGGCGTCCAGGCCGTCGAGCAGTTCGGCCGCCTTGGCCTCCTGGCCCAGCTTGCGGTGCGCGAGCGCCTGGTAGTAGGAAAGCTCGGAGCCTTCGCGCAGCGATTCGACGGCTTGCTGGAAACACTTGCGGACTTCGGCGGCGTTGCCCTGGCTTTCGTGGAGCGTGCCCAAGAGGTAATAGACCTGCGGGCCGCGTCCTTCGCCGCGATAGGGGCGGGCGGTTTCCAGGTTCTCGGGATATTCGAGCGCGGCGCGGTAGTGGGCGGCGGCCTCGGCCGCCTTGTTGGCCTTGATGAGTTGCTGGCCGCGGAGCAACTGGGCGTCCACCCACAGGTCGTGCAGGCCCTTCTCGCCTTCCCAGAGGTGATAGTGGTGCTTGCTCAACAGCTCGATCGCCCGGTCGTACTTGCCCACCAGGAGATCGACGCGGACCTCGCGGAGCCGGGCGTCGTCGCGCCGGGCGACCACGGCGTGGTTCTTTTCGAGCACGGCCAGCCGCTTCTGGTGATCCGTGCCGGCCGCTTCGTAGAGGACGTCCAATTCGGCGTAGAGCTTCGGATCCTGCGGATCGCAGGCGACCGCCCGCTCCATGCTGGCCACGGCCTTCGGAATATCCCGCTGCACCTGCGCGTAGGCCAGCGCCAGGTTGCGGTGTACCGTGGCGAACTTGTCGTCCCTTTTCCGCGACTCCTCCCACGCCTCGATGGCCTTCTCGGGCTGGAGGTCGAACAGCAGATTGCCCAAGTAGTACGGCGCGCGGGCATCCTTCGAATGAGCCTTCATCGAAGAACGAAAAACACCGATGGCTTCCACTTGAAAGGGGAATGAGTAGTCGCGCCCTCCCGGCGGCGGATGATCGTCCTGCAACTCAGCCAATCCCCACTGGGCCGAATAATACGTGCGATAGCAGTCCAAAAAGGCACGATGCTCCGAAGCGTGCTGATAAGGATCCAAAAGCGCATCGTGTGCGTCGTCCCAGGATCCGCAACTGGCGTAGCCAGCGGCCAATTCAAGGTGCGCGGGTACAGAGTGGTGCATCAGGCGAAGTACATCAGCGCGTGCCGTTGGAGCGTTCGGCTCTCCGCGCGCCAATTGCATGAGTTCTACCGCAGCCCAGTAATCGAGAGGATCGACCTCGAGTGCCGCTCTCGCTGCTCGTTCCGCCTCTCCGCGACGTCCAGACCATCGTAAGACCAACGCTCTTAGCGTCATCGCTCTCGGGTTCCCTGCATTACGGACGATCGCCCGATCCAGGAACGTCAACGCTTCGGACGCGCTTTGTCCGCGAGTAGTAAGAGTAGGACTCTTCATGATCTTGCGGAAAGCGCGGTGCCAGGCAACCTCCGCAAGGGCATAGTTTGCAGCCGCACTCCAGGCGTGACTCCACGCGGCCTTCTCGAATGCCTTCTCGGCTCCTTCGAGCTTCTCTTGCGCCTTTAGCGCCACACCGAGATAGTAATACGCTTCGCCGTCTTTTGGCTTCGTGTGGTTCTTGGTCGCACGGTCAATCGCGGCATTGAACCGCTGCTCGGCCTCGGCGTGCATACCACGCTTCAGATACAGAATGCCCACGGCGATGTTGACACGATAGTCGCCCGGGTCGCGTTTGAGGGCTTCCTCGTAATACGGATACGGCTCCATCGCCGGGCTGTGGAACTGTTCCAAACGCAGGCCCGCGAGATATAGTTCCTCGTTCGTCCTGATGTCGTTCGGTACGAGGGGCGGTTCGACTGGCTTCGGAATGGGCGCGTTCTTCTTCTGGGCGAGCCGGTAACCAACGATCTCCCGCTTCAGCTCTAGCACGTATTCCGAGTCCTTCTTGAACAGAGCAGCGACCCCGCGAGATTCAAGGTTGGGTATGTACGTGCGCGCCTTCACTAGCTCCTTCAGAGAAAGGCTCAATTCGCCCGCCTTTTCGCGCCCCGGAAGCTTCGTTTCAAACCGGAACGTTTCTCCTGGGGTAAGGGCGATGTCCTTTGTTAGTAAGACACGTTCGGATCGACCTTCGCCCTCCATCAACACCATCCTGGCTTCGGGTATCCCCCGCGTCACATTCACCGCCACCTTCGCCACTCCCTTCTTCTCATCCACCTCCAGATTCACCGCCGCGTCGAGGTTGGCGGCCTTCACGCCGCCGAGGTCGCGGACGGGGTAGAAATACTGTTTGACGGTCTTGGTCTCGTAGGGTTGGATCCAACTGTAGTCGGGCTGGTTGTCGGACCACGCGCCGGCCATGAGTTCCAGGTAGGGGCCGTCGCTGTCGCTGAGGAGCTTCTCCCACATTCGCCCCTCCGGGCCGTTGCCCCACTCGAAGAACTTCTTGCCCGGGGCCGCGTGGTGGTCGGCGAAGCAGACGATACCCGCCCGCTTGCCGTGGTCGTAGCCGCCGAACCAGTCGTCTTCATAGTTCCAGGCGAAGATCGACACGGGCGTGGGATGGTTCTTCCACCAGCTCAGGTCCACGCCGCGGCGGTCGATGCCGCCGTAACGCTCCTGTCCGATGGGCCAGTGGACGAACTCCTTCTTGCCGTGCTGCGTGCCGAACTCCGTGCCGGGCGGGAAGAGCACCTGGTAGTTCTCGTTGGCGTGGACCGCGATGTTGGCGAAGTAGAGGATCGAGTGTGGCAGCGGCGTGCGGTTGATCAGCTTCACGGTGACTTCGAGGTACGAGCGGTCGGGATAGAGCGTCATGCCCACGAGCCACTTCATGCGGTGCCGCAGCTCGATCTCGCCCACCCAGCAGGTCTTGCTGCCGTCGG